>Ga0105050_10002582_pt1 | contig 25715 bp, 22 predicted proteins | sample FRY01_FD_78088 | JGI IMG/M metagenome (GOLD analysis project Ga0105050, IMG submission 78088) | Freshwater microbial communities from Lake Fryxell liftoff mats and glacier meltwater in Antarctica - FRY-01 | ecosystem: Environmental > Aquatic > Freshwater > Ice > Glacier meltwater ...
GGCACACCCAGCGATTCCAGCCGCCACGGGGCCAGTATCCCGGCACTATCCTGGATCAGTGCGGGGTTCTGTGCCGCGATCAGACCGATGCGTTGGGTGATGTAGTCTTGCTGCGCCGCAGTCATCGTGGCCAAAGGCTCGCCATTGCCCCAGATCGCCTGAAACTGCACCGCCGCTTCGATCTTGGCACCTCGGCGGACCGCCGTTTCAAATGGGATGTGCAACGCCAGATGTGCGGCGAAGGCAGGCCCGCCTGCCGCCCGCGCTGCGGCAAACAGCACTGGCTCGATCAGCACCAGACTGCGCACAAGGTCCGGCCGTTCCAACGCCATCCGCAAGGCCACCGTCGCACCGAAGGAATGGCCAATGATATCAAGCGGGCCGTCCTTTTCAGCAAGGGCAATCGCCACGCGGGTGGACAGGTCATGCAGATCGCCCACCCCGCCCCAATGCCCACTGCGGCCATGGCCGGGCAGGTCGGGCGCGACAAGCATCAGTTCGGGCAAATGGGCGGCCAATCCCACCCATTCCCCCGCATGTGCAAGCGAGCAATGCAGCGCCAAGGCGCGCCTCGAACCCGAACCGATCTCCCGCCAGTGCGTTGGGTGACCCGCCAGAATTGCCTGTAACATCATAGGCTTTTCAGATGCAGCGCCAGATCGTCCAGCCGGTCCTGGCCCCAGAACATTTCCTCGCCCACAATGTAGAACGGCACACCGAACACTCCGCGCGCGATAGCCTCTTCAAGGTTCGCGGCGTAGGTCTCGGCGGCGGCGAGCATCCGGCGGTCGGCCAACTTCGGGTCGAAACCATGTGCTGCCAGCACGTCCTTCACCACATCATCATCGGCGATGTTGCGATCATCGGCCCAGAGCGCCCGGCCAAAGCCATGCACAAGTGCCGCAACATCGCCGCCATCCTGCGCCGCTGCGATCACCGCATAGCACGAGGGTGCCGGGTTGATCGGAAAATGCGCGGGTTTAAGGTTCAGCGGCAGTCCCGCCTTTGCCGCCTGCCGCCGCATTTCCTGCAAACGATACGCCTTGCGGGATTCGTGCCGGTCGGCGAGCGATTGCCCGCCGGTGCGCGGGAACAAAGCCGGGGCATCCAGCGGCTTGAAGGTAACCGTCGCCCCATGAGCGGTCGCAACCTCGGCCAGCCTAGTGCCGGACAAATACACAAAGGGCGACATGGTGGTAAAAAAGTAGTCGATATGAGCCAATTGCCGGATGTCCTCTTGCCTGCGGTTTGCAAGACCCTAGCCGGATGCTATGCGGTGTCAACGTCACGAATCCGTCATTCGGACCACGCCTCAAGGATAGCGACCATGCCCGCCATGAACGAGCCGAAGCTGATTTCCGGCAATTCCAACCTGACACTCGCCAAAGCCATCGCGCGCCGCATGTCGGTGCATCGCGGTATGGCCGTCAGCCTTGTGGATGCGCGGGTGGAACGCTTCAACGATCAGGAAATCTTTGTCGAGGTCTACGAGAATGTGCGCGGCGAAGATATGTATATCATCCAGCCGACATCAAACCCCGCTAACGATAACCTCATGGAATTGCTGATTATTGCCGACGCTTTGCGCCGATCGTCAGCGGACCGCATCACAGCCGTGATCCCCTATTTTGGCTATGCGCGGCAGGACCGCCGGTCCAAGGCGCGCACCCCGATTTCCGCAAAACTGGTGGCGAACCTTATTACCGAAGCGGGTATCGACCGCGTGTTGACGCTGGATCTGCACGCAGCCCAGATTCAGGGGTTTTTCGACATCCCGGTGGACAACCTCTATTCCGCGCCGGTGTTTGCGCTGGACATCGAGCATCATTTCAAGAACCAGCTGGAAGACATGATGGTCGTATCGCCGGACGTGGGCGGCGTGGCCCGTGCGCGCGAGATTGCCAAGCGCATCAACGTGCCGCTGTCGATCGTGGATAAACGCCGCGAAAAGGCCGGCGAAGTGGCAGAGATGACCGTGATAGGCAATGTAGCGGGCAAGAAATGCATCATCGTCGATGATATCTGCGATACTGCCGGAACGTTGTGCAAGGCCGCCGAAGTGCTGATGCAGAATGGTGCGACCGAGGTTCACAGCTACATCACCCACGGCGTTCTGTCCGGCCAGGCGGTGGAGCGTGTGGCGAATTCGGTCATGAAAAGCCTTGTCATCACTGATTCCATTGAACCATCCGCAGCGGTGCTGGCCGCGCGCAATATCCGCATCGTGCCAACAGCGCCGATGTTTGCCCAAGCCATCCTGAACACATGGAACGGCACGTCCGTATCGTCGCTGTTCGAGACGGATACCCTGGTGCCGATCTATGAAGGCATGTATCAGCGGGGCTGATCCCTGCGGCACACGTGAACCATGTGCCCACGCGCAGGGCCACACGGCTTTCGATCAGCTGACGTCCCAGTCATCCTCACCGTGCAGCGCGCCAATCGCGGTCCAATCCGCGCGGATCCGGGCGACGCGGGTATCGCCCCACGTGCGGAACACCATGTGAAACCCTTGGGCCGTCACATTCTCGGTGCCGATATCGGCGCGGGTGTTGGTTTTCTGGTCCAGATCCCACATGGATATGCCAACCATCACTGATGGAGCCTCGGCGAAGGCTTCCCTGAACGTCACAATATGGCGGCTTTCCCGTGGCCCCTGCCCCGTCCACATGACGCCGCCATCCGCGAAATCGGAAAACATCAGGCGTGTGCCCTGGACGATGCCGATTGTACCGCTGGAAATCCGCTTCATGCCTCTGCCTCTGTTTGCGTCACGCAGGAGCGATCAATCCGGGTTAAAGTCCGGTGTCGATACACCAAAAAAGGCCCCGTGATGCACGGAGCCTTGTGGAACTTTGGTTAACGATAAGTCAGTGGCCTGCTGCCGAGCGCATGGCAAGAATGTCGTTGACCATCTTTTCTGCCGCATCACGGTCTTCGGGCAACGCAGCCGCCATAAGCGACCGGGCTTCGGCAATGATGTTATCGAAGATGGTGCCTGTCGCTTCTTCCAACGGAATGGCCTGTTCGGCCAGAACCGACACACCTGTCGCCGTAATTTCGGCAAAGCCGCCGGTCACGGCAAAGGCCACCGTGCCCGATGCCGAAACCGCCCGCAGGATACCGGGGCGCAGGGTGGTGATGGTGGGGGAATGCCCCTCCATCGCCGTCATGTTACCGTCGGCCCCTGGAATCTGCACCTCGGTTGCCTGAAGGGAGGCAAGCCTGCGTTCCGGCGACACGAGGTCGAACTGAAGTGTGCCTGCCATGATGCCCCCTCAGGCCGCAGCCGCAGCAAGGCGCTGTGCCTTGGCGACTACGTCTTCAATGCCGCCCACCATGTAGAAGGCAGCCTCGGGCAGGTGATCGTATTCGCCGGCCACAACCGCCTTGAACGACGCGATCGTCACTTCCAGCGGAACCTGCACACCGTCAAATCCGGTGAACACCTTCGCCACGTCGAACGGCTGCGACAGGAAACGCTGGATCTTCCGGGCGCGGGCCACGGTCAGCTTGTCCTCTTCGCTGAGTTCATCCATCCCGAGGATGGCGATGATGTCTTGCAGCGATTTGTAACGTTGCAGGATACCCTGCACCGAACGGGCCACACCGTAGTGTTCTTCGCCCAGAACCAGCGGGTCCATCAGACGCGAGGTGGAGTCCAGAGGGTCCACAGCCGGGTAGATCCCGAGTTCGGAGATGGCACGCGACAGGTTGGTCGTGGCGTCAAGGTGGGCAAAGGACGTGGCAGGCGCAGGGTCGGTCAGGTCATCGGCGGGAACGTAAATTGCCTGCACCGACGTGATCGACCCGGCTTTGGTTGACGTGATGCGTTCCTGCAAAGCACCCATGTCAGTCGCCAGCGTCGGCTGATAACCCACGGCGGACGGGATACGACCCAGCAGCGCCGACACTTCGGAACCGGCTTGGGTAAAGCGGAAGATGTTGTCCACGAAGAACAACACGTCCGTGCCCGACTGGTCGCGGAACTGCTCGGCCAACGTCAGGCCGGTCAGCGCCACGCGCATCCGCGCACCCGGAGGCTCGTTCATCTGACCATAGACAAGCGCCACTTTGGATTCCGCCAGATTATCAACCTTGATAACCCCGGATTCCATCATCTCGTGATACAGGTCGTTGCCTTCACGGGTGCGTTCACCCACGCCCGCGAACACCGAATAGCCCGAGTGCACTTTGGCGATGTTGTTGATCAGTTCCATGATCAGAACCGTCTTGCCCACGCCCGCACCGCCAAAAAGGCCGATCTTGCCGCCCTTGGAATAAGGCGCCAGCAGGTCGATCACCTTGATGCCGGTCACCAGAATTTCCGACGAGGTGGACTGTTCCGCAAAGGTCGGTGCCGGGCGGTGGATGGCGCGGCGCTCGGTGGCCTCAACCGGGCCTTTTTCGTCGATCGGCTCGCCGATCACGTTCAGGATGCGGCCAAGGGTCGCGTCGCCCACCGGAACCGAGATCGGCTCGCCGGTATCGGATACGGGCTCGCCGCGAACCAGACCTTCGGTTGCGTCCATGGCGATGGTGCGCACGGTGCTTTCGCCCAAGTGCTGCGCCACTTCCAGAACCAGTTTCTTGCCGTTGTTGCTGGTAATCAATGCGTTGAGAATGGCCGGAAGCTCACCCTCGAACTGCACGTCCACCACGGCGCCGATCACTTGGGTGATCTTGCCATGTGCTGTTGCTAGTGCCATGTCGTTACTCTCCGTGCGGGTCAGAGCGCCTCGGCGCCCGAGATGATTTCGATAAGTTCTTTGGTGATCGCGGCCTGACGCGAGCGGTTATACAGCGTTGTCAGCCGGTTGATCATGTCACCTGCGTTGCGGGTGGCATTGTCCATCGCACTCATCCGTGCGCCTTGTTCAGACGCACCGTTTTCCAGCAGCGCAGTAAACACCTGCGTTGCCACATTGCGCGGCAGAAGATCGGCAAGGATGCCCTCTTCCGACGGCTCATAGTCATAAAGCTGCGACACCTGCGCGTCACCCGCGAACACCGCTGGAATGATCTGCTGGGCTGTGGGTATCTGGCTGATGACCGACTGGAAGCGGTTGAAGAACAGCGTCGCCACGTCAAATTCGCCCGCATCGAAGCGGGAAAGAATGTCGCGCGCGATGCCCTGCGCCTGAGCATAGCCCATGCGCTTCACCTCCGACAGGTCCACATGGCCCACAAAATGCGCCGACAGGTCACGCTTCAGCTGCTCGCGGCCCTTCTTGCCGACGGTGAGGATTTTCACCGTCTTGCCCTGGGCCAGCAGTTGGTTGGCGGTCAGGCGCGCAAGCCGCGCGATGGTCGAGTTGAAGCCACCGCAAAGCCCGCGTTCCGCTGTCATCACAACAAGCAGATGCACTTTGTCGGCATCCGTGCCAGCCAGAAGACGCGGCGCGCCTTCTTGTCCGGCAACAGCACCCGCAAGCCCCGCCATCACGGAATTCATCCGTTCGGCATAGGGGCGCGCGGCCACGGCAGCTTCCTGGGCGCGGCGAAGCTTCGCCGCCGCCACCATCTGCATGGCTTTCGTGATCTTCCGCGTGTTTTTCACGCTTACGATCCGGTTTTTCAGATCCTTAAGGCTGGGCATCCGTTATCTCCCTGCCGCGCCCTCAGGCGAAGTCTTTGGCAAAAGCGTCCAGCGCGGCGCGGATCTTGGCTTCCAGCTCGCCTTTGACCTTGCGGTCATTGACGGTGATGTCTTCCAACAGATCCTTGCCGTTGGTGCGCAGGTGCTTGAGCAACCCGGCCTCATAGCGGGCCATGTCCTTCACCGGAATCTTGTCGAGGTAACCTTTGGTCCCGGCGAAGATCACGCAGACGATTTCCGCGTTGGTCAGCGGCGAATATTGCGGTTGCTTCATCAGTTCCGTCAGACGCGCGCCACGGTTCAGCAGTTGCTGCGTGGACGCGTCAAGGTCCGACCCGAACTGTGCAAACGCCGCCATTTCGCGGTACTGCGCCAGTTCCAGCTTTACCGGGCCGGCCACCGATTTCATCGCGTCGGTCTGTGCGGACGATCCCACACGCGACACCGACAGACCTGTGTTCACCGCCGGGCGGATGCCCTGGTAGAACAGCTCGGTTTCAAGGAAAATCTGGCCATCGGTGATCGAGATCACGTTGGTCGGAATGAAGGCCGACACGTCGCCGCCTTGGGTTTCGATGATCGGCAGCGCGGTCAGCGAACCCGAACCGAAATCCGCGTTCAGCTTCGACGAACGCTCCAGCAGGCGGCTGTGAAGGTAGAACACGTCGCCCGGATAAGCTTCACGGCCTGGCGGACGGCGCAGCAGCAGCGACATCTGGCGGTAAGCCACGGCCTGTTTCGACAGGTCGTCATAAATGATAAGCGCATGGCGGCCATTGTCGCGGAAGAATTCCGCCATCGCGGTCGCGGCATAGGGGGCCAGGAACTGCATTGGCGCGGGGTCCGATGCAGTTGCAGCCACCACGATCGTGTATTCAATCGCACCGGTTTCTTCCAGCTTCTTCACCAACTGCGCCACGGTCGAGCGTTTCTGCCCGATAGCGACATAGATACAGTAGAGTTTCTTGTATTCGTCGTCGCCAGCGGCCTTGTTGTAGGACATCTGGTTCAGGATCGTATCCAGCGCAATCGCGGTCTTGCCGGTCTGACGGTCACCGATGATCAGTTCGCGCTGGCCACGGCCAACCGGGATCATGGCGTCAACCGATTTCAGGCCGGTTGCCATCGGCTCATGCACACTTCTGCGCGGGATGATGCCGGGGGCTTTCTGGTCGGCGATGCGGCGCTCGGTCGCGTCGATCGGGCCTTTGCCGTCGATCGGGTTGCCAAGGCCATCCACGACGCGGCCCAGAAGGGCGTTGCCTGCGGGCACGTCCACGATGGACTTGGTGCGCTTGACGATGTCGCCTTCCTTGATCGAACGGTCGTCGCCGAAAATAACGACGCCGACGTTGTCAACCTCAAGGTTAAGGGCCATCCCGCGGATGCCGCCGGGAAATTCGACCATCTCGCCGGCCTGCACATTGTCCAGCCCGTGGACGCGGGCAATCCCGTCGCCCACCGACAGCACGCGGCCAACTTCGGCCACTTCAGCGTCCATCCCGAAATTCTTGATCTGGTCCTTGAGGATCGCAGAGATTTCAGCAGCTTGGATACCCATTTATCCGACCTCTTTCATGGAATTCTGGAGCGCCGCGAGCTTGGCCTTGACCGACGTGTCGATCATGGTCGAACCCAGCTTGACGACAAGACCACCGATGAGGGATTCATCGACGGCGGTTTTCAGTATAACGTGCTTGCCAACGCGGGCTTTCAGCGTAGAGGCAAGTTTAGCCGCCTGATCGGCGGTAAGGGCTGTGGCCGATACCACCTCGGCAGTCACTTCGCCCTTTTCAACGGCAATGCGCGCACGAATGTCGGCAATCATCTGCGGCACCACGAACAAGCGGCGCTTCGCGGCCATCAGCGCCAGCGTGTTGGCGACCAGCTTGGACAGGCCCATTTTTGCGGCAATCGCGGCAATCGCGTTGGCCTGATCGTCGCGACTGTACAGCGGCGAGGAAATCAGACCCTTGAAATCGGCGCTTTCCGCAAAGGCAGCTTCCAGAGCGCCGATGTCGGCCTCAAGCACGGACAGGGTTTTATCGTCTTTTGCCAGTTCAAAAACGGCGGTGCCATAACGCGCGGCAATGCCAGAGGAGATCGATGCTGGTTCGGACACGTCAACCCTTTCGATGTCAGGCCCCTTCCCATCAGCGTTGGTCAGAGGCGTTTCGTGGCGCATACAGAGGTGCATGCGTCTCAAATTCGGGGCGGGTGTAGCAGAGGACTTGTTACCCCGCAACCGGGAAGGTCACGCTTTGGTGAGACAGTTGCCGCGTTGTTTTATTGGGTTTCTGGCCGATAATCAGCCCAGCGACGCCTCATCGCGGCTGCCGCGCGAAAGAATCCTGTGCGCGACGCCTCCGCATTTCCGCCGGATCAGCCCCGGGCCTGCACGATCAGCCGGCACGGGCACGGATGAGTGCGGGTTCAGGCGTGCCCTGCCCCACGCCTTCCAGCACCCGCAATGGCCGGCGAACCGCGGCTTTCAGGCTGCCGCGCGTCGGCGCATAAACCTGCTTTGACGCCTCGACCATCAGCACCCCCCCGGCCAGCCAGGGCCCAAAGCGCCGCCCGCTGCTTTCCAGAACATCCGCCGTGCGCAGCCAGAACCGCTGATGTGACGGCGGGGCATAAAGCGCCGCCAAAGATCGCTCCGGAGTGAAGCTGTGCCGCTTCAACTGCGCCTCAAGCTGCGCCAACGAATAGGGGCGGCCGAAACCAAAGGGCGTGCCATCGCGCCGTGCCCACAGACCCGACCGGTTCGGCACGATGAAAAGCGCCCGCCCCCCCGGGCCCAGGACGCGAAACGCCTCGTCCAGCACTGCTGCGGCGTGGTCCGATGTCTCCAGCCCGTGCATCATCACCAGCTTGTCCACCATGCCCGTGGACAGCGGCCAATGCGTTTCCTCGCACAGCACCGATACGTTTTCCATGCCCGCAGGCCAGGGCATCACGCCCTGCTGGCCCGGCATCAACGCCACCACACGCCGCGCCGCGGCCAGGTAGGGGCGCAGCAAAGGCACGGCAAAGCCAAAGCCCACGACGGTTTGACCCTTCGCCTCGGGCCACAGCTTTGTCACCTGATTGCGCACTGCGCGCTGCGCTACCCGGCCAAGTTGGGTGCGGTAGTAGAAATTGCGCAGGTCAAGAACATCAAGATGCATCGGGATCTCAGCCGGATTGTGAAGCACGGGGCCTTGTGCAGGCGCGGCATCGGGGTGAAAGTCGGATCAGCATACAACGCGACCGGGGAAAGACCATGCCGCTTGATTTGATCACCGTGCCTTGCCTGCACGACAATTACGCCTTCCTGATCCATGATGCCGCAACGGGGCAAACCGCCGTGGTGGACGCACCGGATGCACCACCGATCCTTTCGACACTGGTAGCGCGCGGCTGGCATCTGACCGATATCCTGCTGACCCACCACCACCGGGATCACATCGACGGTACGGCTGATCTGGTCGCCGCCACTGGCGCGCGTGTGACGGGCGCTGCTGCCGATGCGTACCGCCTGCCGCCCTTGAATCAGGCGGTGACCGAAGGCGACACCATCACCATCTGCGGTGAAGCCGCGCATGTCATTGACGTGTCGGGCCATACACTCGGCCATATCGCCTTCCACTTCCCCGGCTCAGGCCTCGTGTTTACCGCCGACAGCCTGATGGCCATGGGCTGCGGCCGCCTGTCAGAAGGCAGCCCGGATGTGATGTGGCGAAGCCTGCAAAAACTTGCTGCGTTGCCCCCGGACACGCTGGTCTGCTCGGGCCACGAATATACCGAAAGCAATCTGCGTTTCGCGTTGACCCTTGAACCCGCGCACCCGGCGCTTATCTTGCGGTCTCAGGCGATTGCCGCAGCCCGCGCCAAGGGCCATCCCACCGTGCCATCCTTGCTTTCCGACGAACTGGCCACCAACCCTTTCCTGCGCGCGACGGATCCCGCCATGAAGGCAGCCCTTCGCATGGAGGGTGCCGCCGATGCTGCAACCTTTGCCGAAATCCGCGCGCGGAAGGATAAATTCTGACGCAAACGCGGCGGAGTGATCACAATTTGCTTTGCTGCTGACGCAAAGCGCAATTCGACGGAAATAACACTTGAAGCGCGGCAAATAAAACCGAACTTTAATCTTACGAGGCAAAGGTTGGGAGAGGCCATTCGCCCCTCCGACCCGCAGGACAGGAGCACCACAACGTGCCATCTTTTTCGAACACACTCGAGCAAGCCATCCACGGCGCACTCGCGCTTGCGAATGCCCGCCGCCATGAACTTGCAACCCTCGAACATCTGCTGCTTTCGCTGCTGGATGAACCCGACGCCGCCCGAGTGATGAAGGCTTGTTCGGTTGATCTGGTCGAATTGCGCAAGACGCTGGTGGATTTCATCGACGACGATCTGTCGACCCTTGTGACCACGGTTGAAGGATCCGAAGCCGTGCCGACTGCTGCATTCCAGCGCGTAATTCAGCGCGCGGCGATCCATGTGCAGTCGTCGGGCCGCACCGAAGTGACCGGCGCAAATGTGCTGGTCGCCATTTTCGCAGAACGCGAATCGAACGCCGCGTACTTCCTGCAAGAGCAGGACATGACCCGCTACGATGCGGTGAATTTCATCGCGCATGGCGTCGCGAAAGATCCGTCCTTTGGCGAACCGCGCCCCGTGACCGGTGCCGAAGAACACCACGAGACGCCGAAGGCCGAAGCGGGCGATCAGAAGGAATCCGCGCTGTCGAAGTACTGTGTCGATCTGAACATCAAGGCACGCAAGGGCGACGTGGATCCGCTGATTGGCCGCGAGGCCGAGGTGGAACGCTGCATCCAGGTGCTGTGCCGCCGCCGCAAGAACAACCCGCTGCTGGTGGGTGACCCAGGCGTGGGCAAAACGGCGATTGCCGAAGGTCTGGCATGGAAGATCATCAACGGTGAAACACCCGAAATTCTGGCGCACGCCACGATCTTCTCGCTGGATATGGGCGCGCTGCTGGCCGGCACCCGCTACCGTGGCGACTTTGAAGAACGTTTGAAGGCCGTGGTCAAGGAAGTGGAGGATCACCCCGATGCGATCCTGTTCATCGACGAAATTCATACGGTGATCGGTGCCGGTGCGACATCCGGCGGCGCAATGGATGCATCAAACCTGCTGAAGCCTGCGTTGCAGGGCGGCAAGCTTCGCTGCATGGGTTCGACCACATACAAGGAATTCCGCCAGCACTTCGAGAAAGACCGCGCGCTTGCCCGGCGTTTCCAGAAGATCGACGTTAACGAGCCGTCTGTGCCTGACACCATCAAGATCCTGATGGGCCTCAAGCCCCACTTTGAAGAGCACCACGACCTGCGGTACACCGCCGAAGCGATCAAGTCGGCGGTGGAACTGGCTGCGCGTTACATCAATGACCGCAAACTGCCCGACAGCGCCATCGACGTGATCGACGAAGCCGGCGCCGCGCAGCATCTGCTGTCTGACGCCAAACGCCGCAAGGTGATCGGCACCAAGGAAATCGAGGCTGTGGTCGCCAAAATCGCCCGCATCCCGCCAAAATCGGTGTCCAAGGATGATGCCGAAGTGCTGCGCGATCTGGAGAAAACGCTCAAACGCGTGGTGTTTGGGCAGGAGAAGGCGATTGTGGCGCTGTCGTCGGCGATCAAACTTGCCCGTGCCGGCCTGCGCGAGCCGGAAAAGCCGATCGGCAACTACCTGTTCGCCGGCCCGACGGGCGTCGGTAAAACCGAAGTTGCCAAGCAATTGGCAAGCATCCTTGGGGTGGAGCTGCTGCGTTTCGACATGTCGGAATACATGGAAAAACACGCCGTCAGCCGCTTGATCGGTGCGCCCCCGGGCTATGTCGGCTTCGATCAGGGTGGCATGCTGACCGATGGTGTTGACCAGCATCCGCATTGCGTGCTGCTGCTGGACGAGATGGAAAAGGCGCACCCGGATGTCTACAACATCCTTTTGCAGGTGATGGACCACGGCAAGCTGACCGACCATAACGGGCGTTCTGTGGACTTTCGCAACGTGATCCTGATCATGACCTCCAACGCCGGCGCAATGGAGCAATCCAAATCTGCAATCGGTTTTGGACGCGACCGCCGCACCGGCGAGGATACTGCGGCGATCGAGCGTACCTTCACGCCCGAATTCCGCAACCGACTGGATGCGGTGATTTCCTTCGCACCTTTGGGCAGGGAGATCATCCTGCAAGTGGTTGACAAGTTCGTGTTGCAGCTTGAAGCACAATTGATGGACCGCAACGTGCATATCGAACTGTCGCCGGAAGCCGCTATTTGGCTGGGCGACCGGGGTTATGACGACAAAATGGGCGCGCGGCCTCTGGGCCGTGTGATCCAGGAATACATCAAGAAGCCTCTGGCCGAAGAACTGCTCTTTGGCAAGCTGGTGAAGGGTGGTGTCGTGCGTGTGGCGGTGAAAGATGATGCCATCGTGCTGCACATCGAGGAACCACAAAAACCCCGCCTGACCGGGCAAAAGCCACCGCTTCTGACGGCGGAATGATCCGGCTGTTATGGATATTCGCCTTCGCAGCACCCGCTGCGGGGGCGTTCGAGCTGGCAATGCCGCTGGATTGCACGCTTGGCGACACCTGTTTCATCCAGCAATACATGGACCGTGATGCATCGCCCGCGTGGCGAGATTTCTTGTGTGGCCCGCTTTCTTACAATGACCATGAAGGCACCGATTTTGCCTTGCCGTCGCTTGCTGCCATGCAGGCGGGCGTTACCGTGCGCGCCGCCTCGCCCGGCGTGGTGCGCAGTGCGCGTGACGGGATGGCTGATATCGCCAGCAATGCCGCAGGTGCCCCCGCGCTGGACGGGCGCGATTGCGGCAACGGAGTGCTGATCGACCATGAAGGCGGTTGGCAGACGCAGTATTGCCATATGAAACAGGGCTCACTGCTGGTTGGTCCCGGTGAAAAGGTCACGACGGGCGCACCGCTGGGTCAGGTTGGCCTGTCAGGCCGCAGCGAATTTCCACACCTGCATCTGACCGTCCGGCAGGATGGACAAGAGATTGACCCCTTCGACCCCGGCCAGTCACAGGTTTGCGGCGAAACTCCGGCACAGACCCTTTGGGCCACCCCCCTGCCCTATCAGCCCGGCGGCTTGATAAGCATTGGTTTTTCCACGGATATCCCGACGTATGACGCTATAAAAGCCGGCCTTCCGAGCCCTTTATCCTTGCCGCCGGATACACCCGCATTGGTTCTTTGGGCTTATGCCTTTGGCAGCCGCGCGGGCGACCAGATGCTGCTGGAAATCATCGGGCCGGCGGGAAAGGTTCTGCGCGAGCTGGTGCCGCTGGACCGTACGCAGGCACAGGTGTTTCGCGCGGCAGGCAAGCGATCTGCCACGGGCTGGCCACCGGGCGCGTATTCCGGCACGGCGGCACTGGTGCGGGACGGGGTTGCTGTGGACCGCCAAAGTGTCGCACTGACCGTTCGCTGATCAGCGTTCCGTCAGCTTCAATTCGATCCGCCGGTTCTGCGCGCGGGCTTGCGTACTGTCACCCGCCGCCACAGGCTGCCACTCACCAAAGCCGGTAGCAGCCATCCGCGAGGGCGGGAAGCCAAGTTGATCCTGCATGAACCGTACGACCGACAGCGCGCGGGCCTGCGACAGTTCCCAGTTGTCTGTGAATGCACCAAACCCCGACAGCGGTACATTGTCGGTGTGCCCGTCCACCCGGATGATCCAGTCGATGCCCGGCGGGATCTGGCTCGCGACCTCATTCAGCGTGGCCACAACGCCCGCAATCTGCGCAGTGCCTTCGGGGGCGAGAACGGCAGAGCCTTGATTGAACAGCACTTCTGACGAAAACACAAAGCGGTCACCCACGATCCGCACGCCTTCACGCCCCGACAGAACCTCTCGCAGTTGGCCGAAAAATTCTGACCGGAACTTTTCAAGGTTTTGCGCCTCGGCCTCCAGCCGTTTGCGTTCCGCCTCCTCCAGTTCCGCCCGCCGTTTCTGTTCCGCCGCAACCCGCGCGAGGGCGGAGTTCAGTTGGCTGCCAAGGGCTTGCAGTTGCACATTCGCCGCACTGTCCTTCACAGAGGACGCATCCAGCAGCCCCTGCAACGCGCCAAGTTGCGCCTGCAAGGCTGCGATCTGTTCGTTCAGCAGGGCCACCCGCCGCGCGCTTTCGACGGACCGCTCCTTTTCCTGTGACAGCGTCGCTTCGGCCACCGCCAGCAATGTCGCGCGTGCATCACTGGACTCGGCGGCCTTCGCCGCATCGGTCTGGGATGCGGCCAGCAGGGTCAGCGTTTCTTCCGCCCGTTTGCGTTGTTCTTCCAGCGCCAAGGTCATCGTCGTCAGTTCGGCATCGGAAGAAGCAAGCCGCTGACGCAGGGCCTCTGCGGCGGCCAGATCAACAAGGCGTGTGGCCTCGGCTTCGGTCAGTGTCGTGGCAACGTCCGCCAGCCGCTTGCGCAACGTCTCGGCAGCGGCGAGTTCGGCCAGACGCGCGCGCTCTGCCAGTGACAGTTCTGCCTCCAGATCAGACACTTGCGCCGTCAGACCGGCCGTCGCTGCCGTCGCACCGTCCAGCCGGGCCAAAGCATCGGCCAAAGATGTTTCCCCCGTCGCCACGCGGCCCCGAAGATCCGCGATCAAGGCATCCAAAGCTTCACGCCGCGCGGCAGCGAGACGTGCAGCCTGGGCCTGCGCGTCCACTTCTGTGCGTGCCTTGGCGAGGGCCAGTTGCAGCGCCTCTTGTTCCGAAATCAGCCGGGCTTCGGCAGTTTGCAGGTCAGCCACTGTGGCTGTCAAAGCCGTGGCTTCTCCCCTTGCCGTGTTGCGTTCCGCGAGCAGGGACGCCACCTGCGCCTCGAAACTCGCAATGCGGGCGGTCGCAGCGGAAAGCTCGCCTTCGCGCGTGGTCAGTTGCCCCGTCAGCGTGGCAATCAGCGCGGATTGCTGTTCGCCTGCTGCCTGCGCCGTGGTCAGGTCCGAACCAAGCCTGCCAACTTCGGCCTGCAAGCCAGCGGAGCGTTGTCGTTCCATACCCAAAGCATCGGCAAGAGCAGTTATCTGATCCGTCAGGCTGTCCAATTCGCCATCCTGCGAGGTGATGGTTTCGCGCAGTACCGACTGCACCACCATGAAGATGGTCAGCACGAACATCAGCACCAGCAGCAGCGCCGTCATCGCATCGACAAAACCCGGCCAGATCGTCGATTCCCGCCTTCCGCCGCCGCGCCGGGACAAGGCCATGATCTACACCCGCCCCACAGCGCCGCGCGACAGTTGCCGGATCGACGTGATAAGCGCAGCCAGATCGCTGCGCAGATCAGTTATGCTTTCTTGCCGTCCAGCCGAAATTTCTTCAAGTATACGAAGAAGTTGCACGTCGATCGACCGAAGACGCATACGGCTTTCCGCATCGGAATGCGCGCCGCCTTCGGCCCCGACCAATGCATCGACCAGCCGTTCTTGCCCGTCAGCAATACGAACCAGCACCGCAGATTTCGCGCTGTCTTCGTCTTCCATTCGTGACACGAGCCGTTCCACAGCTTCGGCCAACTGCGCAATCCGGTCATCCACCAGCACGCGGCTATTTTCCGCTTGGGCAAACAGTACCTGCAAGCCTTCCATCTGCGTCGTCATGTTGTCCAGCACGGACCCGAGCACCGCCTGATCGCCGCCTTCGCCGTCACCGCTGGAAAACCCAAGCCGGGTGATCTTCGAGAGCCATTCTTCCAGATCGCCATAGAACCTGTTCTGTCCGTGGCCGGCGAAAATCTCCAAAAGGCCCACGACCAGCGATCCTGCAAGACCCAGCAACGACGATGAAAACGCCGTGCCCATGCCGCCCAACTGTGCCTGAAGCCCGCCCATCAGTTTGCCCAGCACATCGCTGCCATCACTGCCCGGTTCGGGTTGCAGCGATCGGATGGTTTCGACCAGCGCAGGCACGGTTGTGGCAAGGCCGTAGAACGTGCCCAGAAGCCCAAGGAAAATCAACAGGCTGCCAAGATAGTGCATGATGTCGCGCCCTTCATCCAGCCGGGAACCGACGGAATCGAGGATCGAGCGCGAATTGCTGGCCGATATTTGCATCTTGGCGCCCCGCGCGCGCAGAAGGGTCGCGAGCGGGGCCAGAAGGTTCGGAGGCACATCCTGTTCATGCCCCGGAATCTGACGCACGAAATGCTCCAGCCACACGATGGACTGCATCAGACGGAACACATGCAGAAAACAGGTGCCGACGGCAAAGACAAAGACAAAGGCGATGAAACCGTTCAACCATGGCTTTGCCAAAAACAGCTCGGACAATTGCGGATAGGCGAGCCATCCGCCAAGCAGCACCAGCGTGGTAACGATCAACATCAGCACAAGTTGCCGCAACGGTTGGGTAAAAATCGGCTTGGCCGAGTTCACGGTCTTTTCCATTACGCGGCTGCAACCCTTTGCTTTCTACGTGTGCATAATAAGCGGACCGGTGACGCCTGCCAACCGCCAAAGCAGAATTGGCGCGCGCTAGTGCCCCAGTTGACGCACCCGTGTTGCCAGCCAGCGCAGATCGGAGTCGGCTATGGCAAGCGTTTCCAAATGATCGGCGGTGTTGAACAGATATTCTGCGTTCGGGCCGCGACCACCGGCCGACCGGGCGATAATCCGGGCCTGCTCCTCCAGTGGCAGTCCGCCGCAATACTGGTCGTGGTCGGGGTCGATGACATAGGCCAGTGTTTTGGCCCCGCCCCCGGTCAAAAGCTCCACCGTCAGGTGCGTTTCAATATAGGCGGATGAAATGAGCTCCCGCTCCCGCAGGCCCGACAACGTTTCCGCCTCGGCCCCTGCCGACACCAGAAACGCCACACCGTCGCAATGAGCGCCCGTTGACCGGTCCAGCGCCAGCACCAACCCCGGATTGGCAACTGTCCCCCGGTGGTGGATCGACCGCATGCAAAAACTGCGGTGCCAGCCGTGCAGCCGCGCCACCACGACCTTCTCCACCGCAAAACCCGGGTTCCAGATCAGCGAGCCGTAGCCGAATACCCACATCCGTTCCTGCATCCACTGGCCCTCTGTTCCGCGCCCCTGTAAACAACAGGCGGATGGATAAGGGTAGGGCCGGGCGATGCGCGCGTTGATGGCGGTAGTTCTGACTTTGGCGGCGCTTTGGGGCGGGTATTGGTTCGTCGGATCGCGCGCGCTGGAACGCGGAGCCGAAGCATGGTTCGCGGGTGCTGCTGCGCAAGGGTTTGTTGCGGAACGCGAAAGCCTTTCGGTGCAGGGGTTTCCCAGCAGGTTCGACCTGACGGTGAACGGGCTGCGGCTGGCTGATCCTTCAACCGGTTTTGGCTGGCAGACCCCCTTTGTGCAGGTGTTCAGCCTGTCCTACAAACCTTGGCATGTGATTGCGGCCTTGCCGAACACCCACATCGTGACAACGCCATTCGAAGACATCACGCTGGCATCGGCCAAACTGCAAGGCAGTTTCATTGTCAAACCGTTGCCCGCGCTGCCACTGGACCGGATTGCCGTGGTGGGCGAGGACATGCGGGGGAATTCCAGCCTTGGCTGGCAGATCGGTGCTCAAACTGTGCGCTTTGCCACACGTCTGACGGACAACGACGGGCTGGCGCATGAGATAGGATTTGAAGCCACCAATATTGCGCCCGATCCTGTCCTGCTTGCCGCACTCGCCGGGGCTGATCTGCCCACACTTGTCGACATGTTCCGGCTGGACGCGGTTGCGACTTTTTCCGCGCCGCTTGACCGCTTTTTCGCCGCAAGCCACCCGCGGGTGACCGGGCTGGACGTGCGCGAAAGCGTGATTCGATGGGGTGATCTGAGCCTGATTGCCAAGGGCCGGCTGATCGCGGATGCGGGGGGACTTGCAGAGGGTCGCATAGATTTCCGTATCAAGAACTGGCGCAAGGCATTGGCCATCGCGGTAGCGGCAGGGTCGATCACGCCGGAAGTGGCGCCGACCTATGAAAATGGCCTGACGCTGCTGGCAGCCGCCTCAACCGACCCCGAAACCCTTGAATTACCACTCATCTTCGCAAATGGCCGCATGAGCCTTGGCCCCCTGCCCCTTGGTCCGGCCCCTCGCTTGAATTGACCCACGGCAGAGGCGCGACCGGTCCACGGTCAGCTACCGGCAATAAGACCCGTTTCGGTGGCTGGCGGTATCGAAATGCATATGGTCCTCATGGTAACCGTCGGACCCCGGCCCCAGTGTCGTGCCGAAGATGCCGCATCCCGCTTGATAGGCGCGCTTGATAGCCTTGCCGTCACGCCGCCGCCAGTCCCGTTCCACCGTCACCGTCTTGCCATTCGCCAAGATAACGCCAGAGATATCGATCGCCTTGCCGCGCCCGTGTTCGCTGACCGGCGCGCCTTTTTTGTTGTTCTGGCCCCGGCAGGCGTAATGCGCGGCCACTTCCAGCCCCACGACCTGATTGCGGCCAAAAGCGGGTTTCAGCCCGTCCGCAACCCATGTTTTCAACGCCTTCGCCGTCGTGCAATCCAACGTTGCCGCCACGCTCAGCTGCACACCATCCACCGAAGTCACCTGCACCGGGTCGGAAATGCCGCAGCCTTTCAGCTTGGCTGGAATCGGTGCCAGGGTCTTGCCCTTGATTGCCGGATCACCACACACTGCACCTTTGCGGCTTTTCACAGTGTCCTGACCGGGGTTGGGGCGCACCGCGGCCGCCAGCAAACGACGCTCGGGCGCCGTTTTCGATGGATCGGCAGACCTGTTACCCGGGCGGAACAAAGCGGCCAGACCGCGCCGCTTCGGTTGTTCCACCTCGGGCGGCACCACCGCTTCGGCGGACGCTACCGCTTCGGGGGCCATGCTTGATTGCGTGGGCCGGGGGCGCGGGCGGACTGAAGCCCGCGACAGGCTGCCTGACGGATCGGCATAGACCAGCGGAACCTCGGGCAGAGGGTTGCCCGCAATCGGCCGTGGCTGCGGGCGGATCGACGTTTCAGGCGCGCGGGCTTCGGCCATGCCGGCCGAAAGGGCAAGAATCAGCGCGATAATGCCCCCGGCTCGCATCTTAATTGCCCGCCGGAGCGGCAGCAGGGGTGCTGCGGCCGAAATCAGGGGCAGATGTGTCCTGACCGGCCTCGATAATCCCGCGCCGGATCGCACGGGTGCGGGTGAAATAGGCATGCAGATGGTCGCCGTCGCCCAGCCGGATCGCGCGTTGCAAGGCAAACAGTTCTTCGGTAAAGCGGCCCAGGATATCCAGCGTTGCTTCCTTGTTGGACAGAAACACATCACGCCACATCGTCGGGTCAGACGCCGCGATGCGGGTGAAATCGCGGAAACCGGCGGCGGAATAGCGGATCACCTCGCTGTCGGTCACGCGGCGCAGATCGTCGGCCACGCCCACCATGGTGTAGGCGATCAGGTGCGGCGTATGGCTGGTGACGGCCAGCACAAGGTCGTGGTGCGGCGCATCCATCGTATCGACATTCGCCCCCATGCCTTCGCAGAGGCTGCGCAGCCGGGCAATTGCCACAGGGTCAGTGTCATCGGCGGGAGTAAGCAGCCACCAGCGGTTCTGAAACAGCGTGGCAAAACCAGACCGCGGGCCGGAATGTTCGGTGCCCGCAAGCGGATGCCCAGCGATGAAATGCACGCCTTTGGGGACATGCGGAGCGACAGCGGCAATCACCGCCTGCTTGACCGACCCCACATCGGTTACTGTCGCGCCAGCCATCAGATACGGCCCGATCTCCTCGGCCAATGGTCCCATCGCCCCCACCGGCACGGCCAGCACCACCAGATCGGCGTCCGCCACGGCCTCGGCTGCGGTGTCGCACACGCGGTCGCACAGCCCGATGTCCAGCGCGACCATCCGCGTCTCCGGGCTGCGGGCATAGCCCACAATCTCGCCCGCCAGTCCATAGGCCCGCATCGCATGTGCCATGGATGACGCGATAAGCCCCAACCCGATCAGCGCCACACGCTTGTAGATCACCGTCATCAGCGCACGCCTTTGAACTGGGCCACGGCATGGGCAACACGGCGCGACGACGCCTCATCCCCCACAGTAATCCGCAGGCAGTGTGGCAGTTTGTAGCTGCTGACACGGCGCACGATAAGCCCTTGAGTTTGCAGAAAAGTGTCACACGCCTCGGCTTCGGCGGCATCGGCGAAGCGGGCCAGCACGAAATTCGCCAGCGAGGTATCCGATGGCACCCCAAGTTCGGCCAAAGCCTCGGCCAGCCAGGCGCGCCAGCGGGCGTTTTCAGACCGGCAGCGATTGACGTGATCCTGATCTCGCACCGCGGCCTCGGCCACATCCTGTTGCGTGGTCGAAAGGTTGAACGGCCCCCGGATGCGGTTCAGCACGTCGATGATCGCCTTCGGGCCATAGCCCCAGCCAATACGCAGCCCGCCGAGTCCGTAAATCTTGGAGAACGTCCGTGTCATCACGACATTGCCGCGCGACTCGATCAAGCCCAGCCCGCCGTCATAGCCCTGCACATACTCGGCATAAGCCCCGTCCAGCACCAGTATCGCCTGTGGCGGCAGCCCGTCTGCAAGGCGCGCCACATCCGCAGCACCGATCATCGTCCCTGTCGGGTTGTTTGGGTTGGCAATGAACACCAGCTTCGTGCGTTCCGTGCAGGCGGCCAGCAGAATATCCACGTCCGCCGTCCGCTCGCGCTCCGCCACTTCCACCGGGGTTGCCCCCACGGCCAAAGCGGAAATGCGGTACATCAGAAAGCCGTGTTCGGTAAACAGCACCTCGTCGCCCCGCCCGGCATAGGCCTGCATCAGGAAGGTGATGATCTCATCCGACCCTACACCGCAGATCACCCGATCCGCATCAAGGCGGTGCACATCCGCGATCGCGTGCCGCAGGTTGTAGTGGTCGGTGCCGGGGTAGCGGTGCAACTGATGTGCGGACCGCTGAAACGCTTCTTTCGCGCGGTCCGACGGGCCGAAGGGATTTTCATTCGACGACAGTTTCAGCGCATTCGCCACACCCGCGACATGGCTTTTACCGCCTTCGTAAAGGGCGATGTCAAGGATGCCGGGCTGGGGGCGAATAGCGTCACTCATGGCTCACCTAATCTGCTGCCAGCGGGTTTTAGCCGTCGGCCGGGTGCATTGCCAGTGCCATATCGTCCCGGAGCGCGCCAGAGACCCCAAGCTGTGCGAAATAGGTCAGCGTTTGGCGGACTTTGCCGATTTGCGGACATTGCGGACATGCTGTCAACGTTCGGCAGGGTTGGCATGCAAAGGCCCGCCAGTTGGCGGGCCAATGTTTGAATACCACAAGAACGTGTCAGTTCTTTGCGTAAAATTCCACAACCAGGTTCGGTTCCATCACGACCGGATAGGGCACATCGCCCAGACCAGGGGTGCGCACGAACTTGACGATCATCTTTTGCGTGTCAACTTCGAGGTAATCCGGCACGTCACGCTCGGTCAGCGCGACGGCTTCCAGCACGATGGCCAGTTGCTTGGACTTCTGACGCACTTCGATCACGTCGCCTTCCTTCACGCGGTAGGATGCGATGTTCACGCGCACGCTGTTCACCGTAACGTGGCCATGGTTCACGAACTGACGCGCCGCAAAGATGGTCGGCACCAGTTTGGCGCGGTAGCAGACCGCATCCAGACGACGCTCCAGCAGACCCACCAACATCTCGCCGGTGTCGCCCTTGACGCGTTCGGCTTCGGCAAAGATCTTGCGGAACTGCTTTTCGGTCAGGTCACCATAGTAACCCTTCAGCTTTTGCTTCGCGCGGAGCTGGGTGCCGAAATCCGACAGTTTGTTCTTGCGGCGCTGGCCGTGCTGGCCGGGGCCATATTCGCGCTTGTTCACCGGGGACTTGGCACGGCCCCAGATGTTTTCGCCCATGCGGCGGTCAATTTTATGCTTGGCAGACGTGCGTTTGGTCACGGCTGATCTCCTTCATCGTCAGAACGCGCATCCTGCCCGAAAACCGGTTCCCGCTTTTCGGGATGCGCTTGTTGCGAAGGGCGTTGTCCTTTGCCTTGCGGCCGACAGGCATCCCCTTGCAAGGGCCACCAACACCAATGAAAAACCCCGGACTCTCATCCGGGATTGGCGGCTTATACAGGCGTGTTCCGCCGTGTCAACCGCCGACGTTCACGCGGCCAGATCATGCCGCAGTATCGCCGCCTCGGACCCCGAGATGTTGCGGCGGGCATAATCGCCGTAACTGTCGGGATTGTGCGCGACGCCGGGCAGCAAGGCCAGCAGGCTGTCGCGCTGCGCGGGGTCTATGGTCTCCAGCGCCGTGTTGGACGGATGGAAGCTTTCCGTTTCGAGCCCATTGGCCCAGACGATATTGTGCCGCTCAAGCAGCACATGCACATAGGTGACCTCGCGCAGGCCGTAGTCCACAGTGATCGACTGATCGCTCAGCAGGTCTTCTGCCGCCACCAGCACCTCCGCGGTGTTGAACAGTGCCTGTGCCGCAGCCCCCCTGACCAGCATCCGGTGCTGTGGCGACACCAGAAGATCCCGGTCCGGCCGCCCGATTCCCAAAGCGCCCGCCCGAAAGCGGATCGGGCGCAGATGCGGCATCGCATAAAGCCGCGCGCCCGTCATCCGTCGATGGCCCGACCACATAACCTGTTGCGCGCCGTTGTCCTTGGTCTGGATGCAGTCGCCGGGCCGCAGATCCTGTATCAGGCGCTGCCCTTCAGGCGTCAGGATATGCGTATCGGGTGTGAAACAGATGACTCCACCCGCCGCGCGCGCACCTGCGGCCCGCGCGGTGCGGTCCAGCGCCGCGCGCACCACCCACATATCCACGCCCGGCGGTGGCACATCGCCGACGAACAACAGCAGCCGCGCCCCGGTATCGGGCACGTCGATCAGCGTTACGGAATAACTGTGACGCCCGTCGGTCACGATGAAGCCCTGTTCGGGGTCGGCTTCGTGCCTGTCTTCCGCCGCAGGGTCGGGCGCGCCCGGTGCCACCGCAACGCCGACCAGCCGACGCACCATGCGCGCCGCCCGTTTCCTTATATCCGCCTCTCCCTCGGCCCCTTCCAGAAGCAACAGGCTTTGTTGACCGTCCACGCGAAGCTTCTCACCTGTCCAGCGCCATGCAGCACCAACAACCAAGACATCCAACGGGGCGGCCTGAAGGCCATCAACTTCTGTCTGTAACCAGGAAATGACAAACGTGCCGCGAAAGCCCGTCCCCATGCCTGTGTGCCTGCTCGATATTGTCTATCGTTATCAGCAATAACTAGCAGGGCCGTCCGGGTTTGGCTATGGCGCATCCGCAACAGTCGGTTGGATTCGTTTCGATTCAAATGAATACGGGACGACATTAACGCCCTTGCCGGGGCAGATGCGCGGCGCGACAGGTTGCCTCAGGGAAACAGGTATGCCGATTTTGCGCCACACGCGCGCCTTACTGCGGGCCGTAAAGTCGCTGCACCTCGCGGAACGACAACAGCCGACCCAGCTTTTCATCCCACAGGTGCAGGTTCACCGACCGCAGACTTTCGCGCATTGTCAAACGTTGTGCAGCGGCCAACTCGGCATAATCGCGCAGGATTTCCGGCAGCCGGTAGAACGGGATGCGGCTGTAAAGATGATGAACGTGGTGGATGCCGATATTGGCGGAGAGCCAGCGCAGAGGCTGCGGCAGCACATAGTGCGACGACCCCGCAAGTGCTGCCTCGTGCAGCTGCCAGTCGTCATTCTTGGCCCAATGGGTATCTTCGAATTGATGTTGAACGTAGAAAAGCCACACGCCGATGGTGCCCGCGATCACCGAAGTGGGCAGATAGATCAGAAGCACAGGCATAAACCCGCCCAGCCAGGTGATCAGCGCAAGGATGATCGCAATAATCGCATTCGTCCCCATCGCCGACGTCCAGTAGCGCCAGCCGGAGCGCATCAGGCCCAATGGCAGCCGGTTCTGAAGAATGAACAGATAGCTCGGCCCCAGCACGAACAGGACCAGAGGGTGGCGGTAAAGCCGGTACATCAGCCTGCCAAATCGGCCACGGGCGCGGTATTCCTCGACCGTCAGGGTCAGAACATCGCCGATGCCGCGCTGATCGAGATTGCCGTGCTGCGCGTGGTGGATGGAATGTGTGCGCTTCCACACATCGTAGGGCGTCAGCGTCAACACGCCCAAAGCGCGCCCGACCCAATCCTGCACCGTGCGGTTCTTGAAGAACGACGCATGGCCGCAGTCATGCTGGATACAGAAGATGCGAACCAGAAACAGCCCGTTCAGGGCCGCAATCCCGAAGGCCAGCCAATAGCTGATCGACAGCGACACCCAAGCCAGTGTCCACAGCAGCGCAAACGGCACCAACGTGACGACGAGTTCCATGATGCTGCGCCGCGTGGAGGGTTCGCGATACTTGGCCAGAACCTGAACCCATTCCTTGGCTTGCCGCACCGGCTCTGGAGGCGTCTTGTCGGAAATTGTCATCATATGCGCCCTTACGCCCTTCAAAATAGATCAACCGGCTTGCTGCGGCGCTTTCCTGTGCTGAGTGGTGTAGGCCGGACGCGCAGTTTGGGCAAGCCGAACAGGGTAACTAATTGCTTTTCAGATGGCCGCAAGTGCCGCCCGATGCTTCGCAACCGACATGTGCAGTTTGCATGTGAAGGTTTTCCGCTGAATTTTAACTGCCACGCGTGACTGATCAAACGGCAATGACGGTCTGTGTGCAGTGGGCTGGGCTTTTGAGGCACACAACATATTTTTTCACCTGCATGACGCCAGCGATCACATCCTTGATCGACGGCCAACAGCCAAAAGTCAAAAGCCGAATGCCGCGTGAACGGATTTCTCCCTATGACTGCCCCAGGCTCTGCGCTAGCTTGTGAGAGGAAGAATTATCGGGAAAGATCATGGATTTTTTGGCAAAAGCGACCGCAATCGTCGGCGGAGCAATGGTGGTGCTCAGACGCTTTGGTGCGCCCAAGGTGGCCGCTGTCGGCACAGCACCAACGATCCCTGACGCGAAAAAGCAGGGGATCATGACCCTCAAGATGCCAACTGCAAAAGGTTGGGCGCCGGGCCACGTTCCCAAGGCAGCATCGGGGTTGAAGGTAAATGCCTTCGCGTCACACCTTGAACACCCGCGCTGGATCGAGGTGCTGCCAAATGGCGACGTGCTGGTCGCCGAAGCGTTGGAAGAAGTCGGGCCGCCGAAAAGTCTGATGGACCGCGCCGCACAGGCGACAATGCGCCGCGCCCGTGCGATCGGCGTCAGCGCGAACCGGATCACGTTGTGGCGTGACACGGATGGCGATGGCGTGGCCGAAACCCGCGAGGTATTTCTGGAGGGGCAGCGGCAGCCCTTCGGCATGGCGCTGGTGAATGGCACATTTTATGTCGGGAACACGGATGGTATCGTGGCTTTTCCGTACACGCATGGCGCCACGCACCTGACCGGACCGGGCCGCAGACTTGTGGACTTCAAACCCGGCGGACACTGGACCCGCAGCCTGATTGCGTCACCCGATGGCTCGAAACTTTACGCCGGGGTCGGGTCGCTCAGCAACATCGGCGATGCCGGCATGGCCGCGGAAGAGGGCCGTGCCGCAATCTGGGAGCTTGATCTTGCCACGGGCAAGGCCCGCATCTTTGCTTCGGGCCTGCGCAATGCTGTGGGCACCGCATGGGAACCTGCGACCGGCGCGCTCTGGACTGTCGTGAACGAACGCGACGGTCTCGGGGACGAGACACCGCCGGATTACCTGACATCGGTGCAGGATGGCGGATTTTACGGCTGGCCGTACTGCTATTGGGGCAAGACCGTGGATGACCGGGTTCCGCAAGACCCCGCATTGGTCGCCCGCGCCATTACACCCGATTACGCGCTTGGCGGCCATACCGCGTCACTGGGGCTGTGCTGGATGCCTGAAGGCACGCTGCCCGGCTTTCCCGACGGGATGGTGATCGGCCAGCACGGCTCGTGGAACCGCTCGACGCTCAGCGGGTACAAGCTGATCTTCGTGCCGTTCCGGAATGGCCGTCCGTCAGGCCCCCCCCGCGACATTCTGTGGGGCTTTCTGTCGGAGGATGAGAAAACATCGTTCGGCCGCCCTGTTGGCGTCACGGTTGGCCCCGACAAGACGTCTCTTCTGATGGCGGAC
>Ga0105050_10002594_pt1 | contig 25638 bp, 26 predicted proteins | sample FRY01_FD_78088 | JGI IMG/M metagenome (GOLD analysis project Ga0105050, IMG submission 78088) | Freshwater microbial communities from Lake Fryxell liftoff mats and glacier meltwater in Antarctica - FRY-01 | ecosystem: Environmental > Aquatic > Freshwater > Ice > Glacier meltwater ...
GGCGCCAAGGACTCCGTTGAGCTTTGGATCCCGACCCAGATGCCAACACGGGCGCTGGTACCGATGAAGACCATGTTCGGGCTCGAGCAGGACCAGGTCACCATTCATCAGATGCGCCTTGGTGGCAGCTTCGGTCGTCGTGTCTTCAGTGAGTACATCTGCGAGGTGACCGAGATTTCGAAGCGTGTTGGCAAACCTGTCAAACTGACGTGGACACGCGAAGACGACATCCGTCACGACTTCTTCCGTGTCGGCGGTTTCCAGTCGGTAAAGGCCGCCGTCAACAAGGCGGGCAAATTGATCGCCTTCGAAAATCATCACATTGGCATGCTGACCAACGGTCAGCCAGCCATCGGTTCCGGTTTCACGGCCAATGAATTCCCGCTCGAGAACATCGACCACGGTTATATCTCCAATACGATGTTCGAGATCAAGACACCCTGTGGTCCATGGCGCGCACCCCGCTCGAACACCAATGCCTTTGTCGTGCAGAGTTTCCTCGATGAAGTTGCGCACCAGGCTGGCCGTGACTATCGCGACTTTCTGCTGGAGATTCTCGGTGAATCGCGATGGCTTGAAGACGGCAACATCCGTGCGATGCATACCGGACGCGCGGCTGCTGTGATCAAACTCGCTGCCGAAAAAGCGGGCTGGGGCAGAAAGATGCCTGCCGGTACAGGCCTTGGACTCGCCTTTTTCTTCAGTCACGCCGGGCACATTGCCGAAGTTGCAGAAGTCGAGGTCGATGCCAACAAGCGCATCAAGGTGAAGCGTGTGACGGTGGCCGTCGATGTCGGTCCCATCATCAACTTCAGTGGCGCGGTATCCCAGGTACAAGGCTCGGTGATTGACGGGCTCTCGACCATGATGACCCAGAAGATCACCATGGAAAGTGGCCGGATCCAGCAGTCGAATTTCCACGACTATCCGGTACTGCGGCTGCCATCTGCGCCCATCGTCGATGTGCACTTCATCCAGAGCGACTATCGACCGACCGGACTGGGCGAACCTGCTCTGCCACCGCTGGCACCAGCGGTTGGCAATGCAATCTTTGCTGCAACAGGACAACGCGTCCGGAAGATGCCACTCAGCGAGGAAGGCTACTCGATCTGATTCACCTGCGCAGGAGCCGTGTCAGGACGACGCGGCCACCAGCCAGAGCCGGACCATTCATCAATGGCCCGGATGATGTTCAGAAGCAATCACCGGGAACGCGCACCCAACCTTCCATCAGGACGCGGGCGCTGCGACTCATCGTTGCGCGCGTCACGGTCCAATCGCCATTCACACGCTGAGCCCTGGCACCAACACGGAGTGTTCCCGATGGATGACCAAATCGCACCGCAGTACGTTCTCCACCACCCGCAGCGAGATTCACGAGGGTGCCGGTGACCGCTGCCGCCGCGCCGATGGCAACCGCAGCCGTGCCCATCATCGCATGATGCAGTTTGCCCATGGACAGCGCCCGTACGAGCAGATCGATATCCCCTGCGTTCACCTGTTTGCCGCTGGATGCGGTGTAAGGCGCGGGACCGGCAACGATCGCGACTTTTGGTGTGTGTTGCCGACTGGCGGCCTCGTCGACGGTCTTGATCAAGCCCATCCGTACCGCGCCGTGAGCCCGAATGGCTTCGAACATGGCGAGCGCCTTCTCGTCGCTGTTGATCTCACCTTGCAACTCCGTGCCGGTATAACCGACCGCCTTGGCATTGACGAAGATGGTGGGAATGCCGGCATTGATCATGGTCGCTTTCAGCGTACCAACACCTGGCACCACCAGGTCGTCGACAAGGCTGCCCGTGGGGAACATGGAACCACCGGTATCGTCGGCAGGATCTTCGAAGTCGAGTGCCACTTCCGCTGCCGGAAAAGTCACGCCGTCCAGTTCGAAGTCGCCGGTCTCCTGGGGTAGTCCATCGGTCATCGGTACATGTGCAACGATAGTCTTGCCGATATTCGTCTGCCAGATGCGAACAACAGCAATTCCATTGTCCGGTACCCGCTTTTTGTCGATGAGGCCATTGGCAATTGCATACGGACCGACGGCGGCCGAGAGGTTTCCGCAATTACCGCTCCAGTCCACAAAAGGCTGGTCGATCGATACCTGGCCGAACAGGTAGTCGACATCATGATCGGGCCGCGAACTCTTCGTAAGGAGTACGGTCTTGCTGGTACTCGACGTCGCGCCGCCCATACCGTCGGTCTGTTTGGCATACGGATCGGGGCTGCCGATCACGCGCAGCAGCAACCGGTCGCGGGCCGCGCCGGGCACCTGCGCAGCCGGTGGCAGATCGCTAACCTTGAAAAACACGCCTTTGCTGGTACCACCACGCATGTAGGTGGCGGGAATGCGGATCTGCGGGACTTGTGTCATGGTCTGCTCTCTTGCGCTCCCGTTCCGTACACTTTCGTTCCGTTCTGTTCCGTTCTGTTTCGTTCCGTACTGTTTCGTTCCTTACCCTGCCACCACCGAGGACTCGAGGAAATCCTGGGCAAACCGCTGCAACACCCCACCGGCTGCGTAGATCGAGACTTCTTCGGCGGTATCAAGTCGGCAGGTCACCGGAATTTCCACACGGACGCCATTGCTGCGATGCATCACCACGGTCAATGCGGTTCTTGGTTTGCGTTCACCGATCACATCAAAGGTCTCGGTGCCATCAATCGCAAAGGTCTTGCGTGTGTCGCCCTGTTTGAACTCCAGCGGCAACACGCCCATACCGATGAGATTGGTGCGGTGGATGCGCTCGAACCCTTCGGCAACGATCACTTCCACACCCGCCAGGCGTACACCTTTGGCAGCCCAGTCCCGTGACGAGCCCTGACCGTAGTCCGCACCGGCGATGATGATGAGTGGTTGATGTCGCTCCATGTAGGTTTCGATGGCTTCCCACATGCGCGCCACCTTGCCTTCCGGTTCGATCCGGGCCAGCGAGCCTTTCCTGACCTTGCCGTTTTCCACCACCATTTCGTTCTGCAAGGTCGGGTTCGCAAACGTGGCACGCTGCGCCGTGAGGTGATCACCACGGTGTGTGGCGTAGGAATTGAAGTCTTCTTCAGGCAGACCCATTTTTGCCAGGTATGCGCCGGCGGCGCTGTCGAGCATGATGGCGTTTGAGGGCGACAGGTGGTCCGTGGTGATGTTGTCCCCGAGCACCGCCAACGGACGCATTCCCTTGAGCGTACGTTCGCCAGCAAGCGCGCCTTCCCAGTAGGGAGGTCGACGGATATAGGTGCTCTGTGGCCGCCAGTTGTACAGCGGAGGAGTCGTCTGGGTGGTGTCCTTCAGGTTGATGAACATCGGGTCGTATACCTGATGAAACTGCGAAGGCTTCACACAACGCGCGACCACTGCATCGATTTCTTCGTCGGTCGGCCAGATATCCTTCAGCATCACCGGCGTGCCGTTCTGATCAACCCCCAGAGGATCCCGTTCGATATCGACGCGCACCGTGCCCGCAATTGCATAGGCGATCACCAGCGCTGGCGACGCCAGGAATGCCTGTTTTGCATACGGATGAATTCGACCGTCGAAGTTGCGATTGCCGGACAGCACTGCGGTAGCGTACAGATCCCGGTCAATGACTTCCTTCTGGATCGCCGGATCGAGCGCGCCACTCATGCCATTACAGGTGGTACAGGCAAACCCCACAATGCCGAAGCCCAGTTGTTCGAGTTCTCCCAGCAGATCTGCTTCTTCGAGATAAAGCTGGACAACCTTTGATCCCGGGGCGAGCGAGGTTTTGACCCAGGGCTTGCGGGTCAGCCCACGGGCGTTGGCATTGCGCGCCAGCAGGCCCGCCGCAATCACGTTTCTCGGGTTGCTGGTATTGGTGCAACTCGTGATGGCGGCGATGATCACTGCACCATCAGGCATCAATCCGGTTTCCTTGGCCCACGGTGCAGCGATGCCTTTCGATGCAAGATCCGTGGTCGCCACCCGTGCGTGCGGGTTGGATGGCCCGGCCATGTTGCGTACCACCGACGACAGATCAAACTTGAGAGAGCGGGGATAGACAGCCGTTTTCAGACTGTCCGCCCACAAGCCGGCCGTCCTCGCATAGGTTTCCACCAGCTTCACCTGAGCGTCTTCACGACCGGTAAGCCGCAGGTAGTCGATCGTTTTCTGATCGATATAGAACATGGCGGCCGTCGCGCCAAATTCAGGTGTCATGTTGGAGATGGTGGCACGGTCGCCGAGTGTCAGTGCAGCCGCGCCTTCTCCAAAGAACTCGAGATAGGCTGAAACCACCCGTTGGCCACGCAGGAACTCAGTCAGTGCAAGCACAACATCGGTCGCCGTGATTCCTGGCTGTGGTTTGCCGGTCAGTTCAACACCGATGATGTCAGGCAACCGCATATACGAGGCGCGACCCAGCATCACGTTTTCAGCCTCCAGACCACCGACTCCAATGGCAATCACGCCGAGGGCATCAACATGTGGGGTATGACTGTCAGTACCGACCAGCGTGTCCGGAAAGGCCACACCATCACGCACGTAGATTACCGGTGACATCTTCTCCAGATTGATCTGGTGCATGATGCCATTGCCCGGTGGGATGACTTCGACGTTTTCGAACGCGGTCTTGCACCAGTTGATGAAATGGAAGCGGTCTTCGTTACGGCGTTCTTCGATGGCGCGATTCTTTTCGAAGGCATCCGGCTCGAATCCACCATGCTCGACCGCCAGAGAGTGGTCGACAATCAGCTGTACTGGCACCACCGGATTCACCAACGCTGGATCGCCGCCCATGTCGGCGATGGCATCACGCAGTCCGGCAAGATCAACCAGCGCCGTCTGGCCGAGAATGTCATGGCAGACAACCCGGGCCGGGAACCAGGGAAAATCCAGGTCCTGGCGTCCCTCGATGATCTGCATGAGGCACGCGGTCAGTCGGTCAGGTGCACACCTGCGAACGAGATTCTCTGCATGGACACGAGAAACATAGGGCAGCCGATCATAAGCGCCCGGTGCCAGGTCTTCGACCGCGGCACGTGTGTCAAAGTAGTCAAGTGTCGTGCCGATGAGGGGCTTTCGATATGTCTGGTTCATGAGAGTGCAAAGTTCGCGAAGTGCAGCATGATTCTAGCCCGTATCGCAGGACAATGGGTGTCAACGGGGTCGTGGTGAGGGTGTCGTGGTGAGGGTTGATCCGGCGCACCTTCCGGAGCAGTCTTGCACCGGGAGCCGGTGGGTACTGCTCATTGGTTGGGATAACGGGGAGAGATCACATATGACCATGAACATCAGACCGGTCGACGCCACCTGCGGTGCCATCATCACGGACATCAACCTCGCAACCCTGGATGACTCAACCTGGTCGGCGATCTACGCGGCGTTTCTGCAGTTTGGTGTCCTGATTTTTCCGGACCAGCACCTCGACGCCGGAGCCCAGGGCCTTTTTGCCCACCGGTTTGGCAACGTCGAGCAGATGTCACCCAAAGGAGAAACGCCCACGTTTGCCATCGCCAACATCAAATCGGATGGATCGCTGGCCCAGGAGACCGATGAGCAGTACCGCATCCTCAAGGGTAATGAAGGCTGGCATACCGACAGCACCTACATGCCACTCGCCTCGAAGGCGGCCATGCTGTCCGCAGTGGTCATTCCGCCAGAGGGTGGAGAAACCGAATTTGCAGATATGCGCGCCGCCTGGGACGCACTTGAACCCGCCATGCAGATCAAGCTTGAAGGGCTGACCGCGTTCCACTCCAACTACTACTCACAGTCGAGAATTGGTTACACACACAAGACCGATCACATGTATGCATTCCATGACAAGGGTGCACCACGTCGACCAACGGTCAAAGTGCATCCGGAAACCGGCCGCAAGTCCATTTACACGGGTCGACATGCCTATGGCCTCGACGGCATGACACCGGAAGAATCGGAGCGGTTTCTCGACGACCTGCTGGCCTGGGCTTGTCAGCCGCCACGAACCTGCAAACACACCTGGACAGTCGGTGATCTGGTGGTCTGGGATAATCGCTGCATGATGCATCGTGCAAGACCCTATGCCCGGAACCATCCCCGTCATCTGCGGGGCAGCCGTATTTCAGGTGAACCGGCAAGCGAACTCGCGGCTACTTTCCTCGACGATCGGGCTGCGACATTCAAGCCCTCGACGAGCAACAAGTCGATTCTTGCCGTCAATTGAGTCAGCGGAGTTTCAGCACGTGGAGTTGAAGGACAGAGTTTGTGTCATCACCGGTGCAGTGGTGGGATCGGTCGTGCGATGGCCAGGGCTTTTTTGAACACGGGGCAACGGCCGTGGTACTTGCGGATCTTGATGCCCAGGCTGTGCAGGCGACCGCCAGGGAGATTGGCTGCGAAGGCCAGGCGTGTGACGTCACTCGCGAAGCCGATGTGCAGCGTCTTGTTACAGACACCCTGGCCAGACATGGCCGGATCGATCTTTTCTGTTCCAATGCCGGGGCGGGTGGCCCTGGCCTGCTGGCCGATGCTGCCAATGAGGTATGGCAAAAACAGTGGGAACTGCATGTCATGGCTCACCTGTATGCAGCCCGCTGCGTATTGCCGTCGATGCTGGAACGGGGCGAAGGCTATCTGTTGAACGCCGCGTCCGCCGCAGGATTGCTGGCCGCCCTGGGCTCTGGTCCTTACACGGTCAGCAAGGCTGCCGCCGTGAAGTTTGCCGAGTTCCTGTCCATCACCCATGGTGATCAGGGCATTCGTGTTTCCGTGCTCTGTCCGCAGGGTGTCAATACGGCCATGGCACCACGGAGTCTGGGTGACGGACAGACTGACGGGATCATCGAACCGGAAACTCTGGCCGAGGTCGTTGTTGAAGCGATTCGAGCCGAGCGCTTTCATGTACTGCCGCATCCCGAAGTCGAAGAGTACGTGCGCCGCAAAGGCGACAACATCGACCGCTGGCTGCAAGGCATGCGTCGCCTGCGCAAGAAGGCACTCGATACGCTGGCCAAAATCCAGGCTTGAAACATACAGACCGTCAGGTCGTCTGATCGACTTCAGCACGATCGGGAATCGAGTCCGCAGCGCCGGTCCGGGTAACACAGAGGGAAGCCGCTTGCGCAGCGCGCTGTGATTGTCTCGCCGGGTCTTGCGAAGTGCGGTACCTGGTGGGCGTGGTCAGTTTGAACCGAAATCGAAAATCGTCATCACCGCGCCTTCCTGAATTGCATCAGGATGAACCGCGCCTGAGTTGGGAGGACTTCGATGCCATCGAGTGAGGACAGCCTGTCTTCCGGAACAAACCAGGCATTGGGGGTCATGCCGATCAACAGGCGAATATCGGCCGGCTGCAGTTGAAGCGAGGCGCCAACCGACTGACGATCGATGGGCTCAAAAAATTCCCGGAACTGGTCGATGACGTGTGCCTCTTTGTCAAAACCGATCGGCAGCAGCGGGACAAGTTCACGAATCTCCTGAAGATGTCCGGGCGCGGGAATGACAACTATCAGTGTGCCCTTGGCATCCAGCACCCGCGCAAACTCCCGTGGGTTACGCGGCGCAAACAGATTGAGCAGCACATTGATGGACTCAGTGCCAAAAGGCAGTCGAACCATCGTGTTGCCGACCGTGATCCGCAGCTGTGAAGAGCGTTTTGCGGCCAGACGAGCAGCATCCCTGGCCAGATCCATCCCGTACAGGATCGGGGTTAGCTGGTAGGCACCGGGTTCCATCGGGCCGTTCATTGGGTTCGACAGCGCCTGTTGCAACTGGTGCAGGTAATATCCCTCGCCACAGCCCACATCCAGTACGGCTCGTTCACCCGGTGCCCTGGTTGAAGTGGCCAGCGCATCCACGCACAGGCCGGTCAGTGCACTGGCCAGAAATCGATAGTGTTCACGGCCGAGGAAATCTCTCCTGGATCGCAGCATGGCGCGGGTATCGCCATGCACAGCGTCTTTTCTGCCACCGGCGGGCAAGAGGTTTACATACCCTTCACGCGCAACATCAAATGTATGCCCTGCCATGCATCGCAGGGTTCCACCTGCGAGTGACAATCGGCTCTCTCTCAAATGGTCAGCGGCCTGGTCAGCACACACCGGGCAGATGCAATGCCGGAACTCCCTGCTCACCGGCAACACCGGGCACAGCCTGAACATGACAGGTCATTGGACACAGTCTTGTCTTTGATCCCTTGATTGCCGGGTTCGGCGCTGCTGCATGATCATTGGCAACCACCTGCCTGCCATACTGGTGCGACTTGCCATCACGTCTGCCAACTCCAGTTGCGATGGCCACCTATCGGACGGGCAGATCCAGATCCTCGAACAGACGGCTTCGCTCAGCGCGGGTGTGCGCTGCAACCGCCGCATCGACCCTGTCCTTGGTGAGGTGTGGCGCAAATCGACGGATGAAGTCATACATGAAGCGGCGCAGAAACGTGCCTTTACGGAACCCGATGTGTGTTGTGCTGCTGGCAAACAGATGGCTGGCCGGTAGTGCCACCAGATCCTGATCCTGGTTCGCATCAATGGCCATGGTGGCGATGATGCCGACACCAAGCCCCAGTCGCACATAGGTCTTGATCACATCGGTATCCGTTGCGGTAAACACCACGTTGGGTGTCAGCCCTTCGCCCATGAAAGCATCATCGAGCCTGGATCTTCCTGTAAATCCAAAGACATAGGTGACAATCGGAAACTCGGCGACATCTTTGAGCTCCAGGGATTTCCGATCTGCCAGCGGGTGTCCGATCGGTACGACAACACTTCGATTCCACGAATAACACGGCATCATCACGAGGTCCTGGAAGAGATCCATGCCTTCCGTGGCAATGGCAAAATCCACGACACCAGTCGCTGCAAGCTCGGCGATCTGGGCCGGCGTACCCTGGTTCATGTGTAGCGAAACGTCGGGATATTCGGTGCGAAACCCTTTGATCACCGGGGGCAGCGCATAGCGTGCCTGGGTATGTGTTGTGGCAATCCGCAGGCTGCCCTGCTTTTCGTTCGAATATTCCTGCGCCAGCTTCTTGACGTCGCCAACCCGTCGCAGCACATCTCCGGCCATGCGAATGATCTCTTCTCCTACCGGCGTAACGTGAGTCAGGTGTTTGCCGCTGCGGGCGAAAATCTCGACGCCAAGTTCATCTTCCAGGAGCCGGATCTGTTTGCTGATGCCGGGTTGCGAGGTAAACAGGCTCTGCGCCGTCGCCGATACGTTCAGATCGTGATGGGCGACTTCCCAGATATACCTCAACTGTTGGAGCTTCATACCATGCGACCGGTTATATCGACTGGCCGGAATTATAACCCTTCACTTCCGGTCATTGACCACACCATGAGGCACGTGACCGGCAGCAACCGCGTCGCTCGCCCTCGCGACATGGCCGGGCTGATCGTCGAAAAAGATGTCGGCGCCAAAAGCACGCAGGAATTCGGTCTTGTCCATGCCACCCAGAAACAGGGATTCGTCCAGACGAACATCCCACGCGCGCAGCGTACGGATGACGCGTTCGTGCGCAGGCGCACTGCGGGCAGTCACCAGGGCGGTACGAATAGGACAGTTGTCTGCGGAAAACTCCTTCTGCAGATTGTGCAAGGCTGCCAGAAAGGCTCTGAAGGGGCCGCCTGCCAACGCCTGCGCCGCCAACGCGTGCTCCCGGGCACTGAACGCGTCGAGCCCCGCCTCCTGAAAAACACGCTCGGCTTCATCGGAAAAGAGCACCGAGTCGCCATCGAATGCCAGACGCAGGTTGGCATCACTTTTGTCACCGGGACGAGCAGCCTGGCCGAGTAACGTTGCCGCTGCAATCCCATGCGCGAGTGCATGCTGGACATCCTCTGCCTGGGTCGAGAGAAACAGATCGCAGTTGAATGCGCGCACGTAGCGGTACGGTCGGTCCCCGCCGCAGAAAGCGGCTCGACTGATCCCTAAGCCATGCGCCTGAATCGAGTTGAAGATGCGTAGTCCGGTATCAGCCGAATTACGCGACAGGAGAATCACATCAACCCGAGATGCTCCCAGTAACGTATTGATTCGGAGAAGTTTTTCAACCAGCGGAAATCCTTCTCCCGGTGCCAGTGGCTGGTCTTCATAGGCGATCTGATACTTGCGGTAGGCTTCCAGCCCCTGTTCCTCGTAGACCTGGTTGCTCTCACGAAGATCAAACAGAGCCCGTGACGAAATCCCGACGGTAAGGTGCGCCGGGCTCATCCTTCGAGGTCAGGAATCAACTGACTTTCCAGTTTGCCAATCATGTCCTTGAGTCGCAGTTTGCGCTTTTTCAGACGCTGGATCCGCATCGTGTCATCGTGCCGCGTGTCGATGAGGTGGCGGATGATCTCGTCCAGATCCCGATGCTCCACCCGCATTTCTTCAAGCCAGGTTCTGGCTCCGGCCTCATCCATTGTGTTGTGCGCTTCTTTCAATCATTTGATGTCATTATTAGGTTCATTCTAACTGCTGCTTCTCGCGGGAAGACATCGCCAATCCATGTCCAAGCTTGTTCTCTTTCTGATCCTGGCCGCGGTCATCTTCTGGTGGGCATCGCGTCGGTTTCGCCGCGCGCCCCCATCGCCTCCCTCGTCGTCTATTTCTGCAACGCTCACCGAGCGGGAAGCCAGGGAAGTGTTGGGACTTGGCCTCTCTCCATCGCGTGCAGACATCATCGAAGCACATCGACGCCTCATGCAGAAGGTGCACCCTGACCTGGGTGGCTCCACTTACCTTGCCCGTCAATTGAACGAGGCGAAAAGGGTTCTGCTTGAACAGCACCCGAACCAGCAGTGACCTGCCGACGACCGTCGGCACAGATGTGATCGGGACGTACAAACTCATGGTGTTCCACTGCCAAACCAGTCACATTTCCGCTGCAGACCCTGGCATAAACTCAAGGTTCGACAGCAGTAGCGTCGCCCCATGTCAAATCCTGAACACGCCGAACGAAGAACCAGGCCCCGGTATGATGCTGCCGGCCTGAGCATTCTGGTCAGAGCCAAAGGTCGTCTGGCTCGTCTTCGTGGCATGGTGCTCAACTTCAACCAGCATGGTCTGGCCGTATTTCTTGATCAACCACTGACCAAACACTCGCTGGTTTTCATGACCCTGCAGAATTCGACCCGACGCATCGAAGAGATTGTTGGCGTCGTCCACAATTGCACAGCCTTTGCCGAAGGGTACCGCTGCGGCATCCAGTTCCGCACCGACTCCTGCATGCAGTTTGATCAGGATCAGGTTCGGGAAAGGCTGGCAATTCTTGAGGCAAGTTTTTTCTCGGACTGATCTGCTCAGAGCATCAGTGCAGTGGCTTCGTGCTGTAGTGCCAGCAACCGACGAACCCAGTTGTCAAAAAGCATGAATTCCGCTTCGGAAAATGCAAACAACCTGGAGACTTCTTTCAAGAGGCACTCTTCTTCCACTTCAAACGCGCCGTCGGAATAACTCAGCCGAAGCAGGTTGATCAGCGCAACGACGCGGCTTCGTCGATCCGGGAAAATGGCTTCCAGACCTTCAAGCGGCAGATAGCCGGTTTCGTGGGCTGGAGGCAAACCCATCTCGGCCTTGAACTCGGCGAGCATGCCCTCTTCTCCCGGCGCCAGCAGACCGTCGGACACGACCACGTTGTGGGCCAGGTCCAACAAAGCCACGCGCTGATCCCCCGTTAATTGACCCAGCCACACGATCTGGATGCTCCTCCGTTAACGCCTGACCTTTCGAAACTTCCTTTCGAAACTTCCTTTCGAAACTTCAGCCCAGCAGCATGGGTATCCACTTGCTGACCAGACTGGCCACCATGATGATGACCGACAGCCATCCCCAGCCGATAACGGCCATCATTACCCAGCTTTGATCAAAAAAATCTTCGAGGAGGTACCACATGGAATCGTCCCTGCGATGGTGTGTTGTTGATGGTTTTAGTTTAATTGAAATTGAGCGGCCGACCTACCTGTCGCGAGTAGAGATCGTGATCTGTCGCAGCTTCTATTTCGACCCAGACGAAGTCGCCTGCCGCCAGCCCCTCGGTGCCGTCGATCGTGACAATGCCATCTACATCAGGCGCGTCCCGGAATGAACGGGCAACCGTGATCCCCTCCTCTTCGTCGACCTCATCAACCAGCACCTGCAACTGTCTGCCAACCATCCGTTCAAGCTTGGCTGCACTGATCTGCGCCTGCAATTCCAGCAGGGCTTCCTGTCGGTCGAGCTTGTCCCGCTCTGGAATATGGTGCGGCAGCGCGTTGGCGGCCGCGCCTTCGACGGCGGAATAGGTAAAACAGCCGACCCGATCGAGCTCTGCATCGGCAAGAAAATCGAGCAGCTGCTCAAAATCGCTGTCGGTTTCGCCAGGGAAGCCAACGATAAAGGTTGACCGTATGGTCAGATCTGGTACCCGCTCTCGCCAGCTGGTCAACCGCTCCAGCACCTTTTCCACTGCAGCTGGCCTTCGCATCGCCTTCAGTATGCGAGTGGATGCGTGCTGCAATGGCATGTCCAGATACGGCAGGACCAAACCCTGATTCATCAACGGCAGGAGCTGGTCGACGTGCGGGTACGGATACACGTAATGCAGACGCACCCAGGGGAAACGACGGCCAAGCTCAGCCGCCAGGGTCTGAATGTCGCTTCGCAATCGTTTGCCGCCCACTTCCCGTTCAACGAACCTCAGATCAAGCCCATAAGCTGATGTGTCCTGGGCGATGACCAGGATCTCTTTAACCCCCTGGGCGACGAGGTTGTCCGCTTCGCGGAGAACATCATCGATGGCTCTGGATTTAAGCTTGCCACGCAGATCAGGGATGATGCAGAACGAACAGGTGTGGTTGCAGCCCTCGGCAATCTTCAGATAGGCGTAGTGTGGTGGTGTCAGTTTGATGCCCGCTGGCCCCATGAGGTATTCGACATCCGGATCGCCCGGCGCGAGCTTTGTCACGGCATCGACCACCTGGGCAGCCTGGGCCGGGCCGCTGATGTGCCGAATCTGCGGAAACCTGGCACGAATGAGCTCCACTTCCTTGCCCAGGCATCCGGTTACCAGCACCTGGCTGCCGGCGGCCAGCAGATCTTCAATGGTCTGGAACGACTCCTGCCGGGCGGCGTCGATAAACCCGCAGGTATTGACCACGGTGACGTCAGCCGCCTCATCAACCGTCTCGATACCGGCCAGAGCAAGCCCGGTCAGAATGGCCTCGGAGTCGACCAGCGCCTTTGGACATCCGAGTGAAACAAAACCTACGGTCGCCATAGTGGAATGCCGGAACAGTGAAACATTGGGCGCGGCATGTTACCGGGGCCGGTTCAGAAGGTCGAACCCTTCAGCACAATCAACGCCGTGGGCTCGTCGCTGCTGATCCCTGAAGCCACAGCCGACTATGAGGCCAACTGCCGCCTATGAAGCCGACAAGGAAGCCACACTGCTGCGAAATGGCTGCATGCCCAGCAGGATGAACAGGCAGGCCAGTGGTGCACCAACACAGTTGACCAGTAGCAAAGACCAGCCGATGGCCTGATCGTCACCGAGGATATGGTGAGTAATGTACCCCACCGTCGCCGCACCCAGCGATAGCCCGATGAAGTTGCTGAAAAACAGATACGTCGAACCAATCTTTGCGCGCATCTGGTTGGGAGTGATCGTCATCATGGCCGTTGCCGCGAGCCCCGCCGGTGCGGCGCTGCAGATCTGGTATGGCGCATACCAGAACATCGCCCACCAGCCATCCGGAGCAGCCCAGAACACCATGACGGCCAGCGGTGCGAGTGGCAGGGAAAAGTAGAGGGTAGCTCGATAAGGTGCATCGGGATGTCCTTTCCCGGAGAGATGACTGGCCAACCATCCACCGAGCAAGGCACCACCGGTGCCAAAGGTCGCTACCACCAGACCATAAAAATAACCCGCTTCGGCGGTGGACCAGCCAAAGGTCCGGATGAAAAACGAAGGCACCCATGCAAAATTTCCATAGGCCACCAACACCAGCATCGTGAAACTCGCAAACAAAGTTGCAAACGTGCGCAGATGCTGCGTCACAAAGCTGATGAACGCCGACAGGGTGGAGTTGTCTGCAGAATCTGCCTGACCGCGCCGCCGTACGGGCTCCCTGAGTGTCAATACCAGCAATGCCAGAAGCACGCCAGGCAGGCCCACCAGCAAAAATGCGAGTTGCCAGGGTGCAATCGTGCCCGCGAGTGGCAACGACACTTCGCCTAGCGTTCGTGCCCAGGCAATGACACCACCCCCGATGATCATCGCCAGCCCCACACCGGACAGGTTACCCATGGTAAACACGCTCAAAGCCATCGGCAGAAACCGGCGCTCGAAGTAGTCACTGATGATCGAGTATGAGCACGGCGACAGACACGCCTCACCCGCTCCCACGCCGATACGTGCCAGGAACAGATGCCAGAAATTACCTGCCAGCCCGCAAGCCGCGGTGGCCAGCGACCAGAAGGTCATGCCGGCAACGATGATGTTGCGCCGATTGCCACGATCGGCAACCAGAGCGATGGGAATCGCCATCAACGCATAGAAGATGCCAAAGGGCGGACCTTGCAACAGCCCGATCTCAAAATCGTTGAGGCCAAGATCAACTTTGATGTCTTCGACCAGCAGCGCAATGATCTGACGATCCATGAGCGACAGCACTGCGCCCAGGAACAGGACGATGACCACGTACCAGGCATAACGCGGGTTGGGCCACGGCTCCTCCACCACACGGCTCGTTTCATCAATCGAAGCATTGCCGACCCCCGTTTCCGACACGCTCGTCTCCCACTACCTGTATCGGGATGTTCAACGATTGGCGGCGATGTGTCGACCATGGTAGAACCATTACCAGCAAAAAGGAGATGCAATGGAATTACGGGTTCTGGGTCGCACCGGTGTGTCGGTGAGCAAGTTCTGTTTTGGCGCCGGCATGTTCGGCTACTTCGGGAATTCGGACGAAGCCGAATGCACGCAGATGGTCCATCGGGCCATTGACGCAGGCATCAACTACTTCGATACCTCGGATGTGTACTCGCACGGCGAGTCCGAGACCATCCTCGGCAAGGCGCTGCGTGGCAGGCGGGATGACGTGATCCTGGCGACCAAGTTCAGCTTGCCGATGGACGGCAATCCCAATCATCGGGGCAATTCCCGCCGCTGGATCATGCAGGAGGTAGAGCAGAGCCTGCGCCGTCTGGGTACTGATTACATCGATCTCTATCAGATTCATCGGCCGGATGCTTCCACCGACTTCGACGACACGTTGAGCGCACTGACTGACCTGGTGCGATCCGGCAAAGTACGGATGCTGGGCTCGTCTACATTTCCTGCTGAACAGATCGTTGAAGCACAGTGGATTGCCCAAAGTCGCGGCCGGGAACGGCTACGGGCAGAGCAGCCGCCTTATTCCATGTTTGCGCGGCGCATCGAAGCCGATGTGCTGCCAACCTGCCAACGCTACGGAATGGGTGTGGTGGTGTGGAGTCCCTTGTCACAGGGCTGGCTGACCGGCAAATGGCGTCGTGGGCAGGTGCCTGACGACACCAATCGACAGAAGCTGCAACCACACCTGTATGACATGTCGCGTCCGGACAATCAGCACAAGCTGGAACTGATCGAACAACTGGACGCTGTTGCGAGAGGCGCTGGAATCACGCTCATGCAGATGGCGATGGCGTTCACGGTGGCCCATCCAGCCGTGACTTCAGCGATCATCGGACCGCGAACAGCGGCGCAACTGGAGGGCTTGCTGGAAGCCGCTGACATCGTGCTGGGAGACGATGTGCTCGATGCCATCGATGCGATCATCCCACCCGGGGTTACGGTCAGCCGCGACGACGATGGTTATGTCGCACCGGAAATTGCTGACAAGACACTGCGTCGTCGACGGAGCGTTCCGGGTATCCACGAGTCGGCGCGCGAGACGATGAAAAACATCGAGGCGTATCGCCAACAGCAAGGCAAGGCGTGAAGCGCCCGGGATGAAAACTATCCAGGCGGCACTCGCCACTACCGCTGACGCGCCGTTCACGCTCGAGACCATGGAGCTCGAATCGCCAAGATCCGATGAATTGCTGATCAGATTGGTCGCCACGGGTATCTGTCATACCGATGTCGCCGTCAAGACGCAGTCCGTCCTGCTTCCCCTGCCTATGGTGCTCGGGCATGAGGGTGCGGGAGTCGTCGAAGCAGTTGGCAGCAGCGCATCACCCTTCAGGGTTGGTGACCACGTGGTACTGGCGGGCGATTCCTGTGGCCACTGCAACAAGTGTCAGGCTTCCCTGCCGTTTTACTGTGATGAATTCATCACCAGGAATCTCACTGGCTGGCGTGTCGACGGCTCCTCTCCCATGCATCACCACCATGCACCGGTACGTGGCCGCTTTGTGGGTCAATCCTCGTTTGCAACACACACGGTGGTGCCTGCCCGCGCAGCAATCAAGATGCCATCCGACCTGCCACTGGAGCTGCTTGGCCCGCTGGGTTGTGGCCTGACAACCGGTGCAGGGACTGTCATCAATGCGCTGAAACCACCGGCTGGCAGCACAATCGCAGTGTTCGGCGCAGGTACGGTCGGACTTGCCGCAGTCATGGGCGCTCGACTGGTGGGTGCACGCGATATCATCGTCATCGATCCACTGGCTGCACGACGGCAGATGGCACTTGAGGTCGGCGCTACGCTTGCCATAGATCCTGGCACCGAAGACGTGGTAAATCGAATTGTGCACTCCACACGAGGCGGCGCCGATTTTTCTATCGAGTGTTCCGGCGTTCCTGCTGCGATTACCCAGGCCATTCATTGCCTGGGAAGGCCAGGCTGGTGTGCTCAGGTGGGCGCGCCACCCGGTGGCACTCAACTCCCGATCGACATGGATCACATCGGCTTTGGTCGAGGCATTCGCGGGGTAGTGATGGGTGATGCAAATCCGCAGACCTTCGTCCCCTATCTCGCCTCATTGTATCGAGACGGACGACTGCCTTTTGACCGGTTTGTGCGCTATTACGATCTGGCCGACATCAATCAGGCAGTCGCGGACTCCGCGGGCAGCGGTGACGTGATCAAACCCATTCTGCGTATGCCGAACTGACAAACTGGCACCAACGCACCAACAATTTTCATTTACTGGAGAAAAAACAATGGAACCCAAACTGCAGGAATTACTCGATAAACAGGCGTGTGAGGAGGTCATTCTCCGCTACGGCCGCACCCAGGACTGGCTGGATGATGCCGGCCAGGACAGCTGCTTCTGGCCCGATGCCGAAGTCGACTATGGATTTTTTAAGGGCACGGGTGCCGACTTCGTCAAGACCGTGATGGCACACGAACGCGAAGTACCGAGGCGCTGGCACCTGTGCACCAGCGTGATGGTGCAGGTGAAAGACAATACTGCCAAAGCCGAATGTTATGGGATCGCCGTTGGCGGCCGGCTGGTGGACGGCAAGATGCAGTCCAGCATGTATGGTGGTCGTTATCTGGATGAGTTGCAGAAGCGCTTTGGCGCCTGGCGCATTTCGAAGCGCCTGTACGTGCTCGACTGGAGCCACCAGTTCCCCGATGCCACGGCCGATACAGCGGGCACCGATTTCCCGTTGCATGTTCTGAACATCACCGAAGGCAAACATCCGTTGTACCGCCGATTGTAGATCGCGGCTTCCCATGTTGGAGCGATGATCTGTGGGAGTGACGATCTGCAGGAGCGATCAGGAGATCGCTCCCGCAAGATATCGGGAACCTTACTGGAACAGTTCGACAAGGGCCTGCATCGCTTCGATCTTCGCAGGTTCCGCTTCACCTCGATAACTGCTGGTGACGGATTGATTACGCTGCTCGACCAACCCCCTGAACTCCGGGTGGCTCACGCCCCAGAACACATTCTCCCGGATCGCTGCCAGGACAAACGCCGCAAAGTCATCCGGTGACATGGCGCCACCCGGGTTGCCTGATCCAGTGGCAGTTGGCACCGGCTCGGCATCCGTGTTGCGCAGGTGCGCCGGGCGATTGCGCTCCGAGGTGGTGAGCGCGGTTGCAATCACGCCGGGACACAGTACCGACACACCCATGCCGTTGGACTTCATGTCAGCCCGAATGGCTTCCGTGAGGCCAACCACGCCAAATTTGCTGGCGTTGTAGATCGCCAGATTGCGCATGCCAACCAGCCCGCCCACGGAAGCCGTATTGACGAGGTGCGCTTCGCTGCCATGGCGCATGAGTTCCGGGAGAAACGTCTGCACGCCGTTGATGACACCGCCCAGATTGACGCCTATGACCCAGTCCCAGTCGCGATAGCTGCGGGTATCAACAGGTCCGGCCACATTGACCCCTGCGTTGTTGAAAAGCAGATGCACGGCGCCATGGATGTTGATGGCGGCATCTTTCGCTGCGGCAAACGCGGCTCGATCGGTGACATCCAGCACATGTATGGATACCCGCCCTCCCAAGCCGGTCAGCGATTTTCTGGCGCGTTCAAGTGCGGTCTCCTCGACATCGGCCAGCGCCACATGAGCACCCACATCGAGCAATGCTCTGGCAATGGCCAGACCAATGCCGCTGGCGGCGCCGGTGATAAACGCGGTTTTGTTCAGGAGGGTAGTCATGGTGGCTGTCTGTCCAGAAAAATTGAGGACAGACTGTTACCCAGCAGGATGGGAAACTCAATTGGCTGTGAAGAAACCAGGCTTGCGCAGACTATTCCAGGATCTTGAGAGTGACCGGCGCGCGGCCCTTGCGAAGGAAACCAAGTTCAGTCGCAGCATGCTTGGTAAGGTCGATGGAAGACTTGCCATGCTTGGGTATCCGGTCGTTGATCTTCACGACGATGCTGCGTTCGTTATGCAGATTGGTAACCTTGACCCGTGTCCCGAACGGCAGTGTTTTGTGGGCGGCCGTCAGACCATTCTGATCAAATCGTTCGCTGTTCGCGGTCAGCCTGCCGTCAAACTTGTCGGCGTAATACGTCGCCGTGTTCCTGTCGGGCAACGCGTGCCCGGTGACGGCGTACGCAGCGCCAGCGGAGGTCGCCAGTGCGACCACCAGGCCCAGCGCAGCCAATAGTCCGGTTTTCACGTGCGGGCTTCCCCCGATTGCGGTTGTAATCTTCGCTCCTGGCACGGCAGGACAGCAGCGATCTGGCTGGAGTATAGGGAAGTTGTAACTCGAGGCAAACCCGAGCGGACGCTTGTTTGGGGCGGTCATCACAGAATTTCACCTTTTATAGTTAATCTGGTTGTCATATGCCGTTGTAAAAATGCCGGTCGGCGCTCGCCAAAGACCACACCGCTGGCTAAGGTAGATCGCAGTTAGAGGGAGCCACAACATGATCAGCCGACGTCGCCTGCTTTCAAACTCAACCATCGCGTTGGTCGCAACTTCTTCGGGTTGCGCGGCTGCCAATGCCCAAATCAGTACCAGTACTATTAGTTCCATTAGTTCCATTAGTTCCATCGGTTCCACCAATTCCCAAGCACGATCCGGGCCAGGAGCCGACTCGGTTTTCAGGCACGGTGTTGCCAGCGGCGACCCGCTGGGTGATCGAATCATTCTGTGGACGCGGATCGAAGCGTCGAAAGATGCCATGGTGCCGGTGCGCTGGTGGATCGCCAAAGACGAAGCCATGCAACAGGTTGTCAACGGCGGTGAAGTCACCGCCCTGCCCTGGCGCGATCACTGCGTCAAAGTGGATGCACTCGGTCTTGAACCGGCGCGCCGCTATTTCTATCAGTTCGAGGCTGGTGGTGAACGCAGTGTAGTGGGTCGTACTCGTACGCTTCCCGCTGCAACCGTTACCAACCTCAAGTTCGCCATTACGTCCTGCTCGAATTACCCATTCGGTTATTTCAATGCTTACGGACGCATTGCCGCCCGGGATGACCTCGACGCAGTTCTGCACCTTGGCGACTACATCTACGAATACGCACCTGGTGGTTATGGCGACGGGGCCGAGTTTGATCGTACGCCGTTCCCGGCCAGGGAAATCGTGACACTCGACGACTACCGGGGCCGCCACGCACAGTACAAGACTGACCCGGACCTGCAGGCGGCGCACGCCGCTCATCCCTGGATCACCATCTGGGATGACCACGAAACCACTAACAACAGTTGGCGTGATGGTGCGGACAATCACAATCCGGACCTGGGTGAAGGCACCTGGATCGATCGTCGACAGGCTGGTGAACGGGCCTATTTTGAATGGATGCCCATCCGTGAAACGCTGGGCGCCCGTGGTTCATTCACTTACCGGAGTTTCCGCTTCGGTAATCTCTGTGACCTCATCATGCTGGATACCCGTCTGCATGGCCGCAGCCAGCAGGTGGTCGCTGCGGAAAAGAAAAACCGGTCACTGCTGGATGCACCCGGCCGTACGTTGCTGGGCGCGGATCAACACGCCTGGCTGGCCGAAGAGTTACGAGCCTCAAAGGCCAATTCGACACAATGGCGCGTGCTCGGGCAGCAGTGCATGCTTGGCCAACTGCTGGACGCAGAACGCCATATCCTCAATACCGATCAATGGGACGGCTATCCGCACTCACGCGCGGCGCTGCTCGAACAACTCAGGAATGAAGTGATCAACGATACGGTAGTGCTTACCGGCGACATCCACTCGGCGTGGGCTCTGGACATCACCCCCGACCCGTTCAAGGGTTATGACCCCAGTTCAGGCAAAGGGTCTCTGGCCGTCGAACTGGTCGCCACTTCCGTAACGTCCCCGGGCCCGTTCGGCTCGGGCGATGACGCCATCGCGGCTGAGAAGCGCACGCTGAAAAACCATCCCCATCTGCACTGGACCAACTTCCGGCATCGCGGCTATCTCATGCTTGATCTGAATGCAGAACGCGCACTCGCGCAATGGTGGGCGGTAGATACCATCACTGAACACAGTGACAAGGAATCCAGGATCCACGCGATGCTGACCCAGACCGGCCGCAATCATCTGGAGGTAGCTTGATGCCAGTAGCACTCCCGGAGGTACAACGCATACGAACCAATGGCGTTACCCTCGAAGTATACGAAGCCGGTCCGCAGACCGGCCTGCCGGTGGTGCTTTGCCATGGCTTTCCGGAGCTCGCCTACTCCTGGCGATACCAGATCGAAGCGCTCTCCGCTGCCGGGTTCCACGTCATCGCTCCCAATCAGCGCGGGTATGCAGGTAGTGACAAACCTGCGGACGTGCTGGCATACGATATTCATCACCTCACGGCGGATCTGACCGGCCTGCTTGATCACTTCGGCATCGACAAGGCTGTGTTCTGCGGGCACGACTGGGGCGGCCTGGTGGTGTGGCAGGTACCGCTGTTGCATCCAACGCGGGTCGCGGGGGTCATCGGTGTGGGAGTACCGTTCCTGCCACGTGCAGCTGAAGACCCGATCATGACCTTCCGGCGCATGTGGGGTGAGCGCATGTATATCGTCGACTTTCAGCGTTCCCTGGAAGCTGATGCTGTATTTGGCTCAGATCCTCACCGTGTCTTCGACGTGCTGATGCGCAAGAACCCGCTCTCGCTGTCTGAATTCCACAAACTGCCACACGAAGACAAGGTGGCTGATCTGGTCAAGCGCATCAAGGCCGGGCCGGGTCAGGGCGAGCTGATCGGATCAGCCGGGGACCTGCAGTTCTACGCAGAATCTTTCCGCCGCTCAGGATTTACGGGGCCGATCAACTGGTATCGAAACTGGAGCCGCAACTGGTTGACCACGGCACATGTGCGTCAACATGTGAGCGTACCGGCACTGTTCATCAAGGCAGGCAACGATCTGGCAACGGCGGCGATTCCGGATATCGAATCCCTGATGGTCGGACATGTGGATGATCTGGAAGTGAGAGAAGTCCCGGATAGCGGGCACTGGCTGCAGCAGGAATACCCTGATGAGGTGAACGGCTTTCTGCTCGAATGGCTGAAGCGTCGGTACTGACACACGCCTGAAGCAGGTTTCTCTTTTGAGGGTTGGTCACGCTTGTGAGACTGGTCCCTCTTGCAGGAGCGGTCTCCTAGCGCGAATCTTGACTAGCTGTGAATTCATTCGCGCTCAGGAGATCGCTCGCACTATCTGCTGATCACGCCCGACTATCTGCTGATCACCCCCGACTATCTGCTGATCACCCCCACAATCTGCAGATTGCAGCGCTACAGCGACGCCAGAGTCTGGTCTCCGCGCCTCACGTTGACCGGAATGGCGCTCATCACCGGCATGCCGGTGCGGACGTCATAGTCCCGTTCAACCGAAGTCAGTCGACCGGTATTGGAGCCAATGCTGAACAGCCGGTGATCTTCGGTTGGCGCATCACCAAACGCATGAGCCATCGAAACAACGCCGGGCCGAACATCGGCCGCCTCTTCTATGACACCCAGGATCTTTGCGTGCGCCGACGCGATTTCCACCACATCACCGGCATGCAGACCTAACGACGCAATATCATCGGGATGCATGAATGCAGGGTTATATCGTCCGTTTTTCATCAGCTTCGGAATATCCCGCCCGGAAGAGTTGTACACATCGTTAAGTCGGCGACTGACCAGACGATGGGTAAACACACTCTGCCCGGAATAACCGGCATGTCCCGTCAACGGCTCCGACCGGACTTCGGCCAGCTCGGCCAGCATCACGGGGTTGCCGATGTCGAGCCTCTCCTCACAGCCTTCTGCCTTTGGCAGCACGGTGATTGAAGGGTCTGCAAAGATGTGACCATGTGGATACTGCCTGACTTCCGACAGCGGAATTCGCGATCCCGCAGTCATGAGTTCGAACAGGTCATCCGTGGTGTAGGTCCGTGTCATGTCGAGAGGGTGTCCGGCCAGAACCAGTTGCAATCCAAGCCGCTGCGCGATGCCAAAAAAGACCTCCCACTCTTCCAGCAGATCCGCGCCGGCCGGCGGTTCGATCAGCGCCGGCTGATACATGGCGTAAGGCTCCGGATAGCCGGTCGACGCACCATAAAACCATATGCCTTCGTTGGGCATGCTGATTGCAGGCGCCTCGAGGCCAAGTCTGGGTGGTAACACGTAGTGACTCATCCGCGCAGTCGCCGACATCTTGATATCGAGGCACACATTGAGCTCTAACACTTTCATGGCTGCCCAGGTTTTCAGCTGGTCAGGCCAGGCAACGAGTGGATTGCCGCCGACGCTGAACAGGGCCTTCACCTGACCTTCACCCTCGAGGAGGATTTCATCCGCGAGCGCAGCAGCCGACAGCCCACCCGCATTGTCACCGAGGTCGCGAACACGCAGACGGGTGCCATAACCAAATGCCTGGGGTCGGGGTTCAGCCTGCGCCCGCCCCCGTCGCTCCGGCAACAGGACAAAAGGATTGGGCATGACCTCACCAGCACGCAACCAGCGACCACACAATGAATTGATGACCAGTACCAGGTATTCGGTGAGGGTCCCGCGTGGCGCCATGTTCGGGCCGGTGCCGGCGGTCACCATACCTCGCCTGCCAGCCGCGAAAATCCGTGCGGCTTCAACAAGTTGGTCCACCGACACTTCCGCGCGCCTCGCCACGTACTCCGGTGAATACGCTGCCACCGCTTCGTGCAGCTCGGCAAAACCCATGGTCTCATCGTTGATGAAGGCAGTGTCCTGGAGACCTTCGCGCAGGATCAGATGAATGATGCCAGCCAGGATGGTGGGATCTTCGCCAGGTTTGCACTGCAGATGCACCTTGGCATCGCGAGCGCTTTCAGTCAGGCGCGGATCGATGACGATCAGTTTCATGCCGCGGGCGAGCGCATCGTGCAGCCGTTTGCCCGGGTTGTATTGTGGGATACCGCCCCACTTCGACACGACCGGATTGGCACCGACCAGCATCCACGTGTCGGATTCGGAAAATGGCTGGGGACCGGCATGCCATCGGCCGTGATAGGCGATGGCCATCGGCTTGCCAGGCTGGTCGATGGATCCCGAAGTGAAGTGCATCGGCGAGCCGATGGCCTTCATGAATGCGCCTGCCATGGCGGCACCGGCGGGATACGGAAACGCGTACGTGCCGGTGTAGAGTGCAATCGACCGCGGCCCATGATCCCTGAGCAGTTGAGCGACCTTGGCTGCGATCTCATCAAGCGCCGACGCCGAAGTGGTCGCGACATGACTCGAACCGGCCCGCTTGTGTGGAATGAGCAGACGGTCTGCATTGGTATGCTGCTCAGGAAGCTGACGTCCTTTGATGCAGGTGTAGCCGTGATACATCGGGTTATCGATGTCGCCGAGCACCTTCACCGGCTGACCATCTTCTATCGTGACCTTTACACCACAAAAGGCGTGGCAGAACCGGCAGATCGCCGTGCGTACCTCAGTCATCCTGGTTTCCCCTCAAGAGCGCGCGATACTGGACGCTACTCCGCTGACCCGAGGTGTTCAAGCCATGCGCTCAGGCGCGCCGTTCGACAAGCTCCACCATGATGCCCAACGCCGACAGCGTGTCCACATAAACGAACCGGGTGCCCTGATAGGTGCCACCAAAGGCTGAGACATGCCCGGCGGCGTGATACCTCGCCAGGTCGGCGTCAAAATCATCCGCGAGAATCGCCACGTGATGCAGCCCCTCCCCACCATGGCCAAACACGTCGCGATAACAGGAAGGCAGTGCATCGTGCTGCTGGATCAGTTCAATCTGCATCGTCGCGGTCTGTGCGACGGCGACCGAAAAGTCGATGCTCGTGGGATGACCGCGATATCGTCCGTCCTCAACCTTCACATGCCGGATGTATTCAAACGGGCCGATACCGGTCGTTTGCCGCCAACGTTCGACGGCCGCGTCGAGGTCGTTCACCACGTAACCCGTCTGGTAGATATCCAGCGCGAGCATGGTCAGAAAGCCTCCAAGGCTTGCAGGGTGAAGCCAATGAGCGAGCCAAGTACAAAAATATAGATCGGCGGCATGCTCACCAGCAGTCCAAGTCCACGTGCTTCCGCCGACTTGTAGTAACCAAGCGCATAACCAAGCCGCCCGATAGGCCATAACACGCCGATACCGGCGGCCCACAGCGGACTGACCGCAAACGAGAACAGCCAGATACCGGGCAGGAACAGCGCCAGATGTTCGAGCGTGTTCTGATGGGCGCGGACGTGGCGCAGGTATTCTTCCGGGCCATCATGAGACGGCGCCGGAACCTTGAAACGGCCACGCGCCATGCCGGCTTTGAACAAGGTGAAGTAATACACCAGCAGCGCCAGACTGCTGACAATACCTGGCCAGGCGTACTCGTCCATCGGACTCACTCCAGGGGGTGTGACTTGCGAGCGTTCATCTGCGCCGCCGGGTTGTTGGTGATCCAGACGCACAGCTGCGGATCCGCCTGACGAAGCTCACCGGACAACCAGCGACCCGCCCCATCGAAGACACCCTGCAGGTTGCCATCGGTGACGACCACATTGCCCTGTGCATCAATCTCGTAGAGCGCCCTGGTGAAGGCGTGTCTCATGCCAGTGTTCATCTACTTGTCACCCTCCACCCATTCGCCCAGTTTGTAGTGCAGCCAGCGCACCTTGGCTTCGTTGTATCGCGACAGGTAGATCGTTTTCATGTAGGTGGTTTCCAGTCCTGCCTGCACCTTCGGCATGTTGAACACGTCCTGGTCAAACACCCGGCCGAGAAAACCGTAGGCTGCTGACCAGGGCTGATCGGGCTCAAGCCATTGGACTTTCGCGGCCGGCGGACGTACACCCTGAAACGGTGCCATCATGATGCACTCCATGATGCTGGTCCGATGATCATTGCCGTTTGGTCGGA
>Ga0105050_10002595_pt1 | contig 25632 bp, 23 predicted proteins | sample FRY01_FD_78088 | JGI IMG/M metagenome (GOLD analysis project Ga0105050, IMG submission 78088) | Freshwater microbial communities from Lake Fryxell liftoff mats and glacier meltwater in Antarctica - FRY-01 | ecosystem: Environmental > Aquatic > Freshwater > Ice > Glacier meltwater ...
ACCCGTTCGCCGTGGCTTCGGCTAACCCGTACCGGTTTGCCGGGGCAATGCGGAGTGCTGGACGGTGCGAGATCAGAAGACGGCAACGTATGGGGATGTTACCTCCATGGCCTCTTTCACAACGACGCCTTCCGCAACGATTGGCTTCGATCGATCGGCGCACAAGTGAGCGCCAGGTCGAGAGCCAATGACGCGATCGAAGCTTCTTTGGAGAAGCTGGCCGATGCGTTTGAAACACACATCGACATGAAGAAACTTGAACAAATAATTTGGCAACAGGAGCAACCGCATGTCATCAGCCGATGAAGTCAACGAGAAACACAAAGAACGTATGGAGCGAGTTAACGAGATCAAGGACAAGCAACTCGCCGAGGCAACTCGCGAGAAGGGCTTGATCATCGTGCACACCGGCGGTGGCAAAGGAAAATCAACGGCGTCTTTTGGCATGGCAATCCGCTCGCTCGGCCAAGGAATGAAGGTTGGCATCGTGCAGTTCATCAAAGGAGCGATCCCAACGGGCGAAGCGGCTTTTTTTTCGCAGCTTGCGGCGATGGGGATGCCCGTGGAGATGCACACGCTGGGCGAAGGTTTTACCTGGAAGACCCAGGATCGTGAGCGAGATATCGCAACGGCCGGCCGCGGTTGGCAGAAGGCCGTGGAGCTTATTCGGGACCCGTCCTTCGATCTGGTTATCCTGGATGAGATCAACATTGCGACGAAGTATGAATACATTCCGGTCGCGATGATCGTCGATGAACTGGAAAACAAGCGGGAGATGCTGCACGTCGTACTGACGGGACGTAACGCAGCGCCCGAAGTGCTTGAGATCGCAGATCTCGTGTCGGAGATGAAGGTAATCAAGCACCCCTACGGCCATGGCATCAAGCCACAGCGAGGAGTCGAGTTTTGAGTAGCTCAAAGATCGTACTGGTCCTCGGTGGCGTGCGCAGTGGCAAGAGTCGGTTCGGACAAGATCTGGCATGGGAGCTTGGGGGCGACGATGTGTTATTTGTCGCGACAGCGGAATCGCGTGACGATGAGATGGCACGACGCATTGAAAACCATCGTCAAGATCGCCCTGCAAGCTGGCTGACGCTTGAACAACCGCTGGGCGTCGGTGAGGCAATCGCGTCGAGCGCAGCTTGCCGTTCGTTGATTTTGTTGGATTGTTTAACGCTGTTGGTCAGCAACGTGCTGCTGCAACATCATGATGATTTCACCGCCGCTGAAGCCCGCATGAGGGCCGAAATCGCGAGACTTATCGAGACCGTTCAGCATCGCAACATGACGCTCGTGGTGGTTTCAGGCGAAGTGGGCATGGGCGTGGTGCCCGAGTCCTCGCTGGGACGTCAATTCCGCGACTTGTTGGGCTGGGCGAATCAATCGCTCGCACGCCACGCGGCAGCTACCTATCTCATGGTCGCCGGAATACCAGTGAACGTCGCACGAATCGCGTCCACGGTAACGCATGCGGCGTCCGATTTGCGATCAACCATCGAAACAGGAGTTAACGCATGACTCACCCTTGCACTTGGTTCAGTCTACTTTTGCTTTTCAGCGTGCTGGGGTGCCGAGGCGAGCCATCCAAGGACGCTGCGTCCGTGTCGTCGCGGGATAGTGTTACCGATCCGCGTAACGAGCGTATCGCGGTGGACCGATTGAAGCGGGAAGTTCGGTTCGATGCGACGCCCAAACGCATCGTTTCGTTAATGCCCGCGGCAACCGAGTTGATGTTCGCGATCGGTGCGGGCCCGCAATTGGTGGGCGGGACGAAGAATTGCAACTACCCTCACGAAGCCGATGCGTTGGAACGTGTCGGTGGAGGCACAATGGAGAGTATCAGCCGCGAGAAAATCATCAGCCTCAAGCCCGATCTGGTATTGTGCAAGTGGGACCATCATCAGCCACTGATGGAGACGCTTGCAAAGTTCAACATCCCTGCGTTGGCCATCGGTCCAGAAACGCTGAACGAATTGTTTGCCGAGGCAACAATGCTTGGGGACGTCACCGGACACGCAGCGGAGGCGGAACGTTTGATTGTCCAGATGCGGCTTCGGCTTGAGGGCATCAACCGACGCGTCCGTTTGGTCCCACCGTCGAAGAGACGAAAGGTTTTCTATGAAGTTTGGGACGACCCGTTGATGACGGCGGGTCCTGGTTCTTTCATTGGCGAAGCGTTGCGGTTGGCGGGGATGCAAAATATCTTTGAAGACGCCACCGGAAATTACCCCAAGGTCAGCGACGAGGTAGTCGTGGCTCGCAATCCCGACGTAATTTTTTCACCGTCGACGCACGCGAGTCGTGTGAGCCTTGAGAAAATGCTGCAGCGGCAGGGTTGGGGAGCAGTCTCGGCGATCAAGCAGAAGCAAGTCTTCATTGTCGACGGGGATCATATTTCGCGATGCGGGCCTCGTTTGCTGGATGCGATTGAGGAAATGATCGGGCTCGCCTATCCCGAACTAGCCGGGCACGAATTCATTGGCCCCGAGCACATCCACAGGAGCGATTCAAAAGATGCCGCGACGGGAACTTTGCCTTGAACCGTTCCGCAATCATTCTCGGGAGCTGCGGCTTGGCGACGGTCACCTGCGCGGTAATCAGCCTCGGCGTCGGCGCGGTGCCGATCGGGGTTGCCGAAATCGCGGCGTTGCTGTTCGACTCCGCGTCGGCGGATGCCAGGTCGACAGAGCGTTCGATCTTGTTGCAATTGCGACTGCCGCGCATCGTTTCAGCGGTATTGGTCGGCGCTTCGCTTGGCGCAGCAGGCGTCGGCTTTCAGGGGTTGTTTCGAAATTCGCTAGCCGATCCCTACGTGATTGGTGCCTCAAGCGGCGCGGGTTTGGGCGTCACGCTGGCGGTCACGATGGGTATGCAATTGAGTTTCCTGGGACTTGGGGCGATCGCTATGGCGGCGTTACTCGGGTCGATCCTTACCGTCATCATCGTATTCACCATCGGATCGCTCAGTGCGGATCGTTCCCCGTTATCCTTATTGCTAGCCGGAGTGGCGTTAAGCAGCATGATCAATGCGATCGTTTCGCTTTTGATGTTTCTGAACGATGAAAAGATTGTGGTGATTCTGTCATGGTTAATGGGCAGCCTTGCCGGGAATGATTGGCAGGTGGTCAAAGCGACGGCCATTTCGTCACTCGTAGGCATCGTTTTGTTATGGTCTCTAGCCAGGCCTTTGGATGCAAACTTGCTAGGCGAGCGGGCGGCACAGTCGCTGGGCCTTGATCTCTTCAGGTTCCGAGTCTTGATCGTCATGGCGGCGAGCATCGCCACGGCGGCGGCCGTTTCATCGGCGGGAATCATCGGCTTTGTCGGCTTGATCGCACCGCATATCGGCCGTTTTTTAGTTGGCCCTCGACACGGCTGGCTCGTACCGACAAGCGGATGCGTGGGGGCGATGATCTTACTTGTATCCGATGCGATCGCAAGGACGGTTGTTGCGCCGGCGGAGTTGCCCGTTGGTATCGTGACGGCACTATTAGGCGGTCCCTTCTTTTTGTTTTTGCTAAAAACTCGTGGTGGTAGGGGAGGCATTCAGGCATGATCCCACTGACCGCGCGCGACGTCTCTTTTACATTCGCCGATAAAGCGATTCTCGACCGAATTTCTTTGGAACTTTGTGCGGGCGAAGTGCTTGTCTTATTGGGTGCAAACGGGGCGGGCAAGACGACGTTGTTGCAGACGCTATGTCGCCAGCTTCGTCCCGACTCGGGAGCGGTCTTGATTCAACAAGAAGACATTCGTAGTCGTAGCGCGAAGACGCTGGCTCGCCAAGTCGCGTTGATGCCGCAGCATGAAAACCGAGATTCGCAGTTACGGGTAATCGATGTCGTAACGCTGGGAAGAGCGCCTCATGCGGGATGGTGGTTTCCACTGACGGAGAAAGACCACGCAGCGGTAGAGCAGGCGCTCGCAATGAGCGGACTGCTTACGCTGCGCGATCGTCGCATTACCGAGTTATCGGGCGGTGAATGGCGAAGAATGATTCTGGCGAGGGCACTCGCGCAGCATGCTTCGATATTGCTTTTGGATGAGCCGACGGCGGGGTTGGATCTCAAGTACCAACTCGATGTATTGAGTCGCGTTCAAGCGATGGCTCGTCAATGCCGTTTGACGGTTGTGCTATCGCTGCATGATCTGAATCATGCATCGATCTTTGGCGATCGCCTTGCGCTGATGCACGATCGCCAACTGCTTGCCGTTGGCACCCCCAAGGAAGTCTTGCAGCCGGCATTGATCGAGACGGCCTTCGGGATTCCTGTGACGGTCATCGATCATCCGATCCATGGAACGCCATTTGTGGTGCCGTTGTATGAACCACAAGGTGAACCATGAGCGACGTGGCGATGATGTGGGTACTCGGGTTGGCGTTTGTCTTGGATGTCGCTTGGGGCGATCCGCCAAATCGCTTTCACCCCGTGGCGTGGATGGGAAATACGATTGCACAGGCGCGGCGATTGGCGCCCAAGCACGGAAACCTGAAGCGGTCTTTATTTGGTGTGCTGTTTTTAACGGTGGGCGTGATTTTCATCGGCCTCGTCGGCTGGGCGATTGACCGGGGGTGTGGAAGGCTGCCATTGATACTCGCGATCGTCCTTGAGGCGGTGGTACTGAAGTCCACTTTCAGCGTCCGCTCGCTATCGCGTGCCGCGGGATCCGTTGCTGCACCACTGCGACGCGATGATCTTGCGACCGCACGACATCAAGTTTCTTATCATCTCGTCAGCCGCGACGTTTCGACGCTCAATGCGTCCGATCTTTCTGCCGCGACGATCGAATCGCTCGCTGAGAATACCAGCGATTCGGTGGTCGCGCCGCTTTTCTATTTTGCGATCGCGGGACTTCCGGGAGCTCTGGTGTATCGCTTTGTAAATACGTGTGACGCGATGTGGGGTTACCGTTCAGCCGAGTTAGAATGGCTTGGAAAGGCCTCGGCACGACTGGACGACTTGTTGAATTTGATCCCCGCGCGGTTGACGGCGATGCTGATGGTGTTGGTGGGCGGGCTGATTGAAGGACGTCTCGGAGATGCGTTTCGGATTTGGCGTCGAGATCATGCCTTGACGGCAAGCCCCAATGCGGGACATCCGATGAGCGCCGCGGCGGGTGTGCTGGGCGTGTCGCTGGAGAAGCAGGGGCACTACGTCCTGGGTGCCGGTTTGCGTGAGCCCACTGTGAGTGATATCGATCGAGGCGTTCGTTTGCTCGGCAGCACGGCGTTGACGAGCCTATGGATCACCATTGCCTTGCGTTGGGCAGGAGGACTTTTATGAGCCAAGTTGGCCAAGCGTTGACGATCGACCGGGAGGCGTACCACGGCGGCTTGGACCTCCGGGAACTGGCACGTTACGGGTTCGGGATTAATGATGTAATCGACTTCAGTTCCAACATCCTGCCGCACGGTCCTTCACCGAAAGTGTTTGCCGCGATCGTATCTGCGGCCGTTGATCGTTATCCCGATCGCGAGAGCGAGGAATTAAAGGTGGCGATCGGCGAGCATTATGACGTTGCCGTCGATCGCTTGCTGGTCGGTAACGGTTGCAGCGAGTTGATCCATTTGATCGCCACCTCGCTCTTGGAACCGGGTGATCAGACGCTGGTGATCGGTCCCACGTTCTCGGAGTATGCTCGGGCATCGCGACTAGCGTTGGCGACGGTGGAGCATTGCGACGCTGTGTCGGACGACCGATTCGTCGTGCCTTTCTCATCGATCGAAGAGAGACTGGAGCGACAACGCTTCAAGATGATTTGGATTTGCAATCCCAATAACCCGACTGCTCAAGTCGTTCCCTGCGAGCGATTGATCCATTGGCTGGAGCGATATCCGGACACTTTTCTTGTCGTTGACGAATCGTACATCGAATTTAGTGAGAACGCGGATTCGATGTTGCGGCATCAGCAGGCCAACTTGATCGTTTTGCGGTCGATGACGAAATCATTTGCGATTGCGGGCTTACGTCTTGGCTTTGCAGTGTTTGCGAAGGTTGTGTGCGCACGACTTTGTGGTCGTCGTGTACCCTGGAATGTCAGTTCCATGGCGCAGGCCGCGGGCATCGCGGCGTTACATGATTGCGTCTACTACAAGACCGCGATCGGCGAAGTTCGTGAATCAAAAGCCGAGCTAATCACTGATTTGACGGACGCTGGCTTCCAGGTGCTTCCCGGGGACGCGAACTTCTTTTTGCTGAGGACCGCCAACACGAGTGCTCTTCGCGAGAAACTTTTGTTGCATGGTTTGGTGGTACGTGATTGCGCATCATTCGGATTGAATGATTGCTTGAGGATCGCCGCGCGAGATCGAGCGAGTAATCGACGACTCGTGGATGCGATGGTTGATCGAGTGAGCGATGTTGAGAGGGCTAGCGATAAGATACCCCTACGTCAGTCTTCGCATTTTGGCAACGCGTTCACGAAGCAATTGAATGAACTGTTTCGCAAGCGTCGCGACGTACGGCGATTCTGCAGTGATCCGATCCCGGTCAGTTCGCTGGAACGATGGGTTGAGGCTGCTTGCCTTGCGCCTTCGGTCGGTTTGTCACAACCATGGCGATTCGTGTCGGTAAAGTCACCAGGGGCAAGGGATGCGGTGACCGATGAATTTAAAAACCAGAATCGGCTTGCGAGCGAACAATACGCCGTTTCCGTTGCGAAAAAATATCTCGAGTTGAAATTAGCGGGCCTGAGGGAAGCTCCGGAGCATCTTGCGGTTTTTGTCGAACCGGACCCTGAGCTTGGGCGTGGACTTGGCCGGTTGACGATGCCCGAGTCGGTCGCCTATTCCGTAGTCGCGGCGATCCAGAACCTTTGGTTAGCGGCGAGGGCCGAGGGGGTTGGCGTAGGCTGGGTTTCGATACTGCGGCCGGAGCAAATCGCGAAGCTTCTCAACGTACCTGACCATTGGCAATTGGTCGCGTACCTTTGTATCGGTTGGCCACAAGTCGAGGATGACGAAGTACCGGAACTGGAGCAAGCCGGTTGGGAACGACGCGTCACGAAGGAGAGCACATGGACGCTGCGTTAGCGTCGTGGACCTCCGCCATCTCGCGTTTGAAATCACTCATCACTTTCGTTTCCGTGGTAATGAATCATGTCCCTCGAATCGTTCCTTTTCTCCATCGCGCAGGGGTTACTCTGGCCGGTAAACTTACTGGTGCTGTTGTCGCTCGCATATTCGATCATCAGTCTTGGTGGATTTCTTTTCGAGTGGTTCAGGCGAAGGAGCCAACCGGAAAAAATCTTGGTTTTGCCTACGACGTCTGAGCATTCAGTGGATGCTCTTGAACTGCTGGTCCTGCAAGAGCTCGAGGGTTTACGGTTGTGCAGTCGCATCGCGCCAATGCTTGGACTGGTTGCCACGATGATCCCGATGGGACCGGCGCTGATTGCAGTTTCATCGGGGGCTTCGCAAGAGGTGGCTCAGAACCTCGCACCCGCGTTTGCAGCCGTCATCATTGCGTTGGTCTCGGCATCGATCACGTTCTGGATTCACACCATTCGCAGGCGTTGGTTGCTCTCGGAGTTAACCAAGCTTGTGGAGGTTCATTCATGAGTCGCTCTGCCTTGAGGCCTTCTTCGTCCCCATCAAGATCACAAAGACGTTCGTTCATTCTCGAGAGTGAGGATGACGATCCCATGCTATCGACCATCAATCTTGTCGATGTGTTTTTGGTCGTAATCGGTGTGCTGCTGATTGCGGTGATTGAGAATCCGCTGCGTCCATTTGTCGAAGACAATATCACGATCATCCGCAATGAGGGGGAGCCGAACATGGAAATCATTGTGAAGGACGGGAAGAAAGTATCGAAATTTCAATCCGTCGGTGGTTCGATTGAAGGTGACGGTGAAATGGCCGGCACTGCGTACCGACTGACGGATGGAAGCATGGTCTACGTTCCCGCATCCAAGGGCAATTGAAATGAAATCGTTTTTTTTCTCGCTGCATTTTTTTGCACTGAGGATCGCTTTATGGTTGACGATCGTTCATGCGTGCGGCGTTGCGGCGATGGCGCAGGACAGTTCAGCACGAAAAGCCGTTGCCCTGTCCAATTATTTGGTGCTTCCCTCGAAAAATTCGAAGCTCGTCGAGATTGCCGGCGAGCTTGACTTCAACCTCGAGATCGTCTCGGCGGAGACCGTAACGCGGGAGGAGCTTCAGCAGGCGATTGCTGAGTGCGACTTGCTGGTGATCGACGCGCCGCATCCTAGTGTCGCACAAAACGTGGCGGCAAACTTTGGGGGGTTGATCGAAGCTTCGGGGAAAAGTTATGTGCTCGTTGGCGAGTTGGGAGCGGTTACCAAAAGTGAGAATTTTGCGGAGGCACCGCTGCGAAGCGAAAAAGGGGTTACCAGTCTTTTTGCGACTCGTTTGAGGCAGTACTGGAGGTTTGGAGGCGGTCAGAACTCTCGGAATGCGATTCGAGCGATGAAGGGTGACTTTGCAGAAGACGAATTACCGCTCGCAATCACGCTGCCGCCGCAAGGCTTCTATCATCCCCACTGGCCGCGCGTTCTGACCACCCCTGGTGACGTTTGGGAGCGTCTCCAGCCAAAGTCAAAGTCAGAGTCACATTTGATCGTCGCGATCGCGGTGAATCATGCCGTGTTTACCTCCGACGACACCGATTGGCTGAATCAATTGATCGACGAGTTAGAGTCCCAAGGACTGAAAGCGTATGCCTTCTTCGGGCCGCGACAGAACGCGAATCTGTTCTTTGAGATGACGCGCATGCCCGATGGCGAAACATCGATGGCAAGCTTGATGATCAATGCGGCACTCGTCTTCAAGCCCAACGAACGCAAAGCGGAACTGGAGCGAATCGCGATTCCGGTTCTTCAGACGTTGCCCTCACTCGCCATGGACGAATCACAATGGCAAGCCAGCGCAGAAGGCTTATCGCTGGTTGACATCTCGTACTATTACACATCGAGTGAGCTAGCGGGAATGATCGATCCGCTTTTGATCACCGCACGCGACTCGGGATCGGGGAGCCTTCGGCCGATAACGCAACAAATCAGCGCGCTCGCCGAGAAAGCGGCGTCGATGATTCAGCTTCAACAGACCCCTCGGGCTCAACGCCAGACCGCCATCATGGTCTACAACTACCCACAGGGTGAGGGCAATTTTGGGGCGTCATTCCTGAATGTTCCGGCGAGCGTCGAGAATATTTTGCGAGCGATGAGAGATGCCGGTTATCAAACGGAGCAAGTCAAGGCGGACCTGATCACACAACAAGTGAAGCGGACGCTGACAGCGTTCTATCACCCTGAATCGATGAGCGAATTGCTCCGTGATGATCTAGCGGCGATGCTGTCTCTTGATGAGTATTTATCCTGGTTTCGAGCGCTCCCTAACGAAACGCAAAAGCGAATTGAAACTTATTGGGGGCCGGCGGAATCGTCGTTGCTTGAGGGTTCCTCGTTCATCATCCCGCGCCTTCAGATCGGACGCGTGGTGGTGATGCCACAGCCGCTTCGTCATCTCGTGAGCGCCAGTGTCGAGGCAAGCGAGAAAAAGAATCGTATTCAGCACCGGTCGCCGGTTCCGTTAAGTCACCAATACCTAGCAACTTATCTTTGGCTGAAACGCGTGTGGAAAGCGGATGCGTTAATTCACCTTGGCACTCACGGAACCGCTGAATGGAGCCCGGGCAAAGAGCGAGGGCTTTCGGTGACGGATGATCCTTACCTCGCTTTGGGTAGCCTGCCAAACATTTATCCTTACATCATGGATAACTTGGGCGAAGCCATTACTGCAAAGCGGCGAGGTCGCGCGGTCATCATCAGCCACCTCACGCCCATGTTTACGCCTGCCGGCTTTCGGCCAGGACTTCATGAGATGCACGAGCTGATGCATGACTGGGAAACCGTTGCACCCGGGCCGGTTCGAAAGGAGCTTGAGTTAAGATTGATCGGCTTGTTTGTCGAGCATCAATTGCACCGCGACTTGCAATGGAACGAAGCAGAGATCGCCGCTGACTTTGAACGCTTTCTGGAGGAGCTGCATCCTTACCTCGACGACATCGCGCAGGCGGCGCAGCCGCAAGGACTGGCAGCCTTTGGAGCTGTGCCATCAACCGAACGACGCTTCGGAATGGTGATGCAGATGCTTCGCAAGCCGATGATCGATGCGCTCGGCGAAGATATCGACGAAGTGTTTTTACTCGACTTTGAAAAAGTTCTCCTTTCGCGTCCCGCGAGGTGGCTTCGCGTTGCGATTTCGGACCCGGTCGCGGCAAGCAAGCTTGATCTTCGCAAGCAAGACTCGGAGAGCACGGTACGGGACTCCATTCCTAACCGCGCCGAATCAAAGATACTCGATCCGGTGGTATTGCTTGCTCTCGCCATGCGGGCCCAGCAACTCGATAAGGAATTGTCGACCAACGAGGAACTGGATTCGTTACTTCACGCCCTAGACGGAAAGCATGTTTCGTCAAGTTATGGCGGTGATCCGGTGCGCAACCCTGAGAGCTTGCCGACGGGCCGAAACCTTTATGGGTTTGATCCCAGTCGCGTACCGACCCGCCAGGCATGGGAAATCGGGGTGGAAGCATTCAACCAATGGATGCACCAGTTCAAAGTATCGCATGACGATAAGTTGCCCGCAAAGATCGCATATTCGCTTTGGGCAGGCGAGACAATGCGTCATCAAGGGGTGATGGAGTCGCAAGTGCTGTGGGCGATGGGGGTAAAGCCGATTTGGGATGATGCGGGGCGAGTTACGGGGTTGGAGACGATTTCCGCCAGCGAGCTTGGTCGACCTCGCATCGACGTGTTGTTGAGCGTCACGGGATCTTATCGAGACCAGTTTCCTCTTGTCATGCAATGGATCGACCAAGCGGTGCGGCAAGTAGTCTCGCTTGACGAAACGGACAATCAACTTGCGAAGAACACCGACGCTATCGAATCGGCACTTCGATCACAAGGAATGGGAGAAGCGGAGTCTGCGAAGCTTGCGGCGGTTCGGATTTTTTCTAATGAAGCCGGTGGTTATGGCAATGGATTGAGCGACGCGGTTTTGGCGACGGACGTTTGGACAAACGATTCGCCGACGGAAGCGGGCAAAGATATGTCGCAGTTGTTCATCGATAGAATGGGTTATGCATTCGGTGACAACGTGAACGGTGTGTCGGCGAGTGCGGCGTTCGCACAGCACCTTTCGCAAGTGGATACGGCGATAATGTCACGAACTTCGCACACTTACGGAGTGTTAACCAGTGACGATCCCTTTCAGTATCTCGGCGGCTTGTCGCTGGCGATTCGAAACCTGCGAGGCGTTGCGCCGAGGCTCTATGTGCAGAATCTCCGCGATGAAAGCGAAGTGATTACGGATGATGCCAGTGTCGCGATCGCCAAGGAGGTCAATTCACGCTACTTGCATCCCCAGTGGATCAAGTCTCAGCAGGCTGAAGGCTACAGCGGCACGCTTCAGGTGTTGAAGTCAGTGCAGTTTTTGTGGGGTTGGCAGGTGACGGCACCACAGACCGTGCGTGAGGACCAGTGGCAATCGTTTCACGAAATCTATGTTCGTGATCGCTACAACCTGGGGACGGAGAAATGGTTGCGTGAGAGCAACGAAAAGGCATTCGCACAGATCCTAGAACGGATGCTCGACGCGATTCGGCTTGATTACTGGCAACCTGATTCTCAGACGCGAGAAGAGTTAGTCAACGCCTACCTTGAGTCCGCGACGAGTTCTGAGTTGATCGATCGCAACATGGTGGTAAGCAAATTTGCCGAGTCGCAGCAGCGCCTTGTCAAAGCGGATGCGGATCTACCGTCGAACGAAATGACGATCGAACCCATCGTGCCTGGCAATGAGGCAACGGCAACGTCGCCACCGGACGCCGGTGCAGCAAATGACGAGGCGCCGCTCACGCCGACCGAGCGAGTCTCGGGTCTAAAGTTGGAAGTGGTTGAGGACGCATCGCTGAGCCCGCTTAGAACCCCCAGCAGTTGGGCGTGGGGACTAGGCATCGCATTGTTGTGCTTTGGTGCTTGGCGAAAAGCGAGAAGACTCCACGCCTAAATGCAAACGCCAAGCTCCGCAGAATTTTTGCGATCAAAACCAGTTCACGTCAGATCACTAAATAATCCCACCGTGGGTTCGCAGTGGCGTGAGGTGGCTGGGTGAATCGAGGAACCAAAAACGTTCCCATTCATCGACGATCATTCGCAAGTCTTCACTGGTGAACAGCAATTGCTGAACACGTCGCTCAGGGCGAGCGGAATAAATCGGCAGAAAGCAACCGACCGAAGTCGAAAGGCAGACGGCCAAAATGATCAGTTGCAGGGCGCGGCGCATCGCGGGTTCCTCCATGAACGGGAGCGACAATACATTCAGCGGTCAGTAACTCTTATAACTTCTACGGTCGCAAACTTAACGATCTGTTTCGCCACGGGCCGGAAAAATCCGGTGTGGCATGGCAGACGTTTGGTTCTCCAGCGGCTTCGATGCAGCTCGGGCTTCGAGCGATTTTATTAACGGCGACGGCGTCAAATCGGCGTCGATCAATTCCATCACTTTAGCTTCCATCTCTTTTCCTGGCTTAAACGTCACCACGAATTTCTCCGGCACACTGACTTGGCGACCAGTTCTCGGGTTGCGTGCTGTTCTCGCCGCCCGCTGCTTCACCTCAAATACCCCGAAGTTTCTCAATTCGATGCGGCGTTCTCTCACCAAAGAATCAATGATTGCGTCGAACGTTTTTTGAACGATCTTTTTAGTTTGCTGCTGCGTCAGTCCAATTTCCTCGGAAATCGTTCGGACGATGTCTTTCTTGGTCAAAACTTGCTCCTCACGACCCAACCCCAGACAATCGCCATAAACCGTTGCGATTGATTGACTTAGCGTCATCCGAGTCTAGGTTGATCCCGTGATCACGTCAAGCGTTGCCAGGCGTTTCCTCTGGCCAAGTGGCCCGCAAAACCCCCAGCGTACAATCGTTATCGTCCGCAGAACCGTTAAACTTTAGAGTTCTCTCGCGTTTCTCCTGACCTCAATTTCGGACAACGGGTAGAGCTTTCCCTTTCCGCTGCCAGGACAGATCTCACACGTTTGTTTCCAATCGCTTTTCCGCCGCAGGTTACTGCTCCAGAACGGCCAAGTACGACACTGCGTCGGCCTCGCCGCATAAACCGTGCATTTACGTGTGTCGGGGTGCAAGAAAATGCAGTCGCCGTCGGGATACTCCAATAAACTCTTTTCGATCCCAACTTGCCGAACAAACTTGTGCTCGAAAGCATCGACGGACATGTCCATTTCAATGGCAAGTGCCGCGATTTCACTATCGTCGACCCAAACAAACCCCGGCGCACCACTGCAGCAATCCCCGCAGCCGGTGCACTCGAATGCTAAACCATCGCGGTACCAAGGGTCCTTTGCCATCTTCGTAAACCTTCTGCCCATCACGGCATTTCTGCTGATCAACTATTTTCTGTTTGGGAAAGCTCAACGACAAGATCGTGAATGGCTGACGCGGCTTCGTCAATCTGCGGAAGCGACGTGGAATGTCCCGCGCTAAGCCGGAGCGTGCCGGAATAGCGACTGGCGGAGAAACCTCGCGATACACAGGCGTGACGAATCGGTTCATGCACCAGCGCCGCGCAGTGCAAACCGCAGCGAACATCGATTCCAAATTCGCTGTCGAGAAGCGCCCCAAACAGGCTGGGTTCAAGATCGTCAAAAACCAGGCTTGCGATCGGCAATTGCTCACCGATGATGGAAACGACACCGGGAATATTTGAAAAGCGATCCGACATCCGCTCGCACAACGCGATCCGCGTCTCGGCCACCGCACTCGGATCAAGTGAACGAAGATACTCCAAGCCCGCGTTCCAGCCCGCGATTGCGGGAACATTGAGATTGCCAGCTTCAAGCATCTCTGGCATCCGCAATGGCATTTGCATCGACTCGGAGAGCGAACCAGTGCCCCCAAAAACGGTCGGACGCATTCGAGCCGTTGCCTTCGGTGAAACGTAAAGCATTCCCGTGCCCAGCGGACCACACGCACCTTTGTGTCCCGGGGCGGCGAGCAGATCAATGCCCAGCATTTGAACATCGATCGGCAAATATCCGAGCGTTTGTGCCGCGTCACAAAGAAACAGTGTGTTTGATTCCCGAATCTTTTCTCCAATCACGGCCACATCCTGGACCGCGCCGGTCACATTGGAACCGTGCGCGAGCGCGACGAGTACCGTTCGATCATCAACTCGTTCAAGCATTTGCTGAATATCGACACATCCACTCGCATCACAATCAATCACATCCAAGCGGATCGTGCCGCGGGCTCGCAGTTCTTCCAGCGGACGCAGAACGCTATTGTGTTCAATCGCTGAAGTGACAACGTGATCGCCGCTTCGAACGACACCGAAGATCGCAGCATTGAGCGCCGTGGTTCCGTTGGAAAAGAAAGCAATCTCGTCAGCTTTCCCGGCGTTGATCAATCGCATTAAGCTCCTTCGACACTCGCTGACGATTTGACTCGCTGCGACGGCGGATCGGTAATCTCCTCGCCCGGCGGCGGCACCAATCTCGCGTGCATATCGGTCCATGGACGCGTAGACGGTTTCGGGCTTGGGCCACGAGGTCGCAGCGTGATCGAGATAATTGCGTGTTTTTTCAATCACGTCGGATGCACCCACTGGGTCGAGCCATCCGCAAAATGCTCCTTCTTCCAAATCGGAACATCCGTTTTCAATCGATCCACCACCTTCGCCAACGCGGGAAACACCGCCGCGCGATGAGGCGAACTGCAACCGACAATCAAACTTGCCTCGCCGATCGGGACCGCTCCCAAACGATGCACGACGACAAGTTTCGTTAACCCAAACTCGGCGACGACGCTCTCGCCGATCCGCCGCATTTCGCGAAGCGCCATCGGTGCGAAACCGTCGTAACTCAAGCTCATTGTTTCCTGTTCGCCGGTCATTCGCCGCGTGACCCCTTCAAACCAAGCGTGAGCCCCGACGTCGACGTCCTCGATGGTCTTGCGAAACATTTCGATCCCGATGCGATCGTGAGTGATGGCAATGGTGATCGCGTCTTGGCAGGATTTGGAATCCATCGTCAACCTCCACTCACGGGAGGAATCAACGCGATTTCGGCATGATCAATGATCACGAAATCGTTCGATACGAAAGCCTGATTCACCGCCAAACGACAACTGGGCAACCAAGGTAGAAGCGATGGACACGCGTTGCCGATCGCGCGAAGCACCGAGCCTGCCGTGACAGGGGACTCCACTTCGACCGTCAATGCATCGCTCTGCGCAAGTTCACTCGCGATCGCAAACAACAGAACGTCATACCGCTGCACGTTTGATGAAATATTTTGTGACATCAACGCGTTGCCGTTAACTCGTGCTCAACCTTAGGCATCCGTCCGTACGCATACGCGAGCAGCTTCAACGGATGAAGCGTCGCTCGACCGCTTCCGTGTTCAATCTGCATTTTGCAAGCGCTGCACTCCGTCGCGGCGGCCTGAGCCGAATGCTTTCGCATCGCGGTGATCAACGGCCACCCGATTCGCAAACTGTTTCGATAATTTTCTTGTCGCAAACCCCAAGTCCCCGCCATTCCGGAGCAGCCACGCTGGACATCTTGGACGTTGAGTCCGGGGATCAATCGCATCAATCTTGGGCCTGGATCACCATCGTCGATCGCGCGCACATGACACGGTTGGTGATACGCGATTTCCGCGGCAACCGGCTTAAATTCAAGCGACAAGCGATTTTGTTGATGGAGGTCCCACAGGTACCGGCAAGCTTCGAAAGAATTCTTGGCAACCAAGTGCGAGTCCTCGTCGTCGACCAAGTTGAGGTACTCACGCCGCAGCGCAAGGGCCGCGGCTGGTTCGGTCGCAATGATGGTGTAACCTTGGCGAACTGCCTCCGCCAAAACGCGAACATTCCGCCTCGCGATGCGAATGGCACCCTTCAAATCACCGGCCGCAATTCTCGCCATTCCGCTGACCGTTTGTCGAGCCGGGACATAAAGACCGATTTGGTTGTGCTGCAAAATTTCGGCAAGCGCTCGCCCGAGATCGACGTCGTGATAGTTTGCGTAATGATCGACAAAGTAAACGACCTTCGTTCCCCCGTGACGAGACGGACGCGTCCACTGACGTTTGGCGGCGTAACGAATGAATGTCTGACCAGCGACGGGGGGCAATTCTCGGGCACGGGAGAGCCCAAAAGTTCGTTCAATCGCCCATCGCCAAAAAGGACTTCCGATCAAATAGTTAGCGACCCAGGGAACTCGCGAAGCGATCGACGATACCCGGTCGATGCGGCTGATGAGCAAGTCAGACAACTTCAAACCGTTCGTCGCGACATACTGTGCCTTGATCTCATTCACGATTTTGGGGATGTCGACCGATGCCGGGCACTCGATCCGGCACTGGTGGCAACCAAAGCAAAGATCCGCAATCTCCTTGGCACGATCCAGCGCCAAATCATTCGGATCCAGCGCCCCCGTCAAAACACCTCGCAACAAATTCGCCTTTGCCCGCGGGGACGCTTCCTCGGCTGGAAAAATCCGAAACATAGGACACTGTCGTTGATCCGGCGCTGCGGTTCGGCAACGTCCACAACCATTGCACGCACGAACCACCTGCTCAATCCCGCGTCCTTCGCCCCACTGCTGAATCACCGGCAACTTGCGAACGGGATTCCCGGAAACTTCCGCCACCAGCCGCTCTGATTTTCCAGCCGAGATCAACTCGCGAGTATCTTTGATGACTTCGATTTCTGTGGACACGGGGCGGATGTTGTCATCGCATCGATGCACCCAATCACCCACCAACTTTCCTGGATTCATCATGGCATCGGGGTCGAAAAGCTTCTTCAGCTTCTTCACCGCGGGCCAAAGATCACCGTATTGCCGTTCCGAAAGCCATGAACGACTCAACCCGGCAGCGTGTTCCGTTCCAATCGCGCCGCCGCAATTCCACACCGCTTCTGAGATCTCTTCACTTAGAGACGTCAAAAGCTGGCAATCTCGTTCACTTGCAAGATCAAGGAAGGGTCGAATGTGCAACTGGCCATGCCCGGCGTGAGCAAAGATCGTTGCTGTGACTTGATGCTTCTTCAAAACATCTTGAATGTCCGTCAACGCGACCGGCAACTTTTCAGGAGGCACGCTGACATCTTCCACAAAAGGCACCGGGTTCTGACCGCCCTGCACCCGGTAAAGTCGGGGAATGACTCGGCGAGATAATGCCCAGAAAAGATCTCGTTGATGCCGATCGACGGTCTTCACCGACGTAAACGCCAATTTGCGATCCTGGATCAGGTCCTCCTCGATCGCCGACAATCGGTCCTGCAAATGCCCAAGCGACTCGCCTTGAAGTTCCACCAAAACCATCGACTCCGCATCGCGTGGCAGCAATTTCGCAAAAGCCGGCTCGGTTTCGCGGGCGATTTCAAGCAACCGACGGTCCATCAAATCACACGCGACAACACCGTGCGTCAACGCCGCCACCGCTCCCTTTGCCGCCGCGTCTAGCCGCGTGAAAAACAGCAGAATCACGCCCCGCTGCGATGCGATCGCCTCCGTCGAAATCGTCGCCTCCGTAATCAAACCAAGCGTTCCCTGGGCTCCGACGACAAGCTTCGCCAGATCCACGGCCCCTGAATCGTCAATGATTCCATCGAACCGAATTCCGTTGCTAAGTGATGCTCGCTTCGAATAAGCATCTACTTGAGGTTGATATGCACGAATAATTTCGGCAACGCCAAGCGCCAGCCGGCCCTGAGTCGTCGGTTCATCAACGTGATGCCGGGAAAACTCTGCCACTTCACCCGCTGCCGTCACGAATTCGATCGATTTCACGGTATCTCGCGCCGAACCGCTACGAAGAAAGTGACTTCCCGACGCGTTGACCGACAGAACGCTTCCCATCGTCGTCACACTGCGCGTCGCGGGATCGGGCCCGTAAATACGTCCACTATTCACCAATTCACGGTTAAGCGCCGCCAGCACCAGCCCCGGTTGGACACGAACCGCGGTCGAATTGGCATCAACATCGTGACGCCAACGCCTCATGTATCGCGAAAAATCGACAATCAAACCACGCCCAAGCGACTCGCCCGCGACACCACTTCCCGCCCCGCGGGCATGGATGGACAAGGATTGCTGAAGTGCATATTGAACGCAGAATGCCACGTCGCCAGACGTCCGGGGGCGCACGACACCAAGCGGCCGTATCTGATAGATACTCGCGTCGCTGGAATAGAGTTGTACCGACAACTCATCACAAAAGACGTCGCCGCGAATCATTCCGCGGAGATCGTCCTCAACTCGTTTTCGCTCATTGTCCATGAAGCTTAGTTCGACATGCGTTTAAACTTCGCGTCAAGTCACCTGTCCAGGTAAACCTGCCGAAAACAGCTCTAGCGGGTTCTAGTAATGAGTTCCAAAACCTCGGCGCGACTCTTCAAATCGTCGCGAAAAGCGCCTCGCATGGCCGAAGTCAAGCACATGCTTCCCGGCTTCTTGATCCCGCGAATCGTCATGCACGAATGCGAGGCTTCCAAAACGACAGCCACACCGCGGGCCTGCAACCGTTCTTCCATCAGGTCGGCGATCATTTGAGTCATCCGTTCCTGGACCTGCGGGCGGCGAGCAACTTCGTCCACCAAACGTGCCAGCTTGCTCAAACCCACCACCGAACCGCTTGGCAGATAAGCAATGTGCGCGACTCCCGTAAAAGGAAGAAGATGATGCTCGCACATGCTGTGAAAACTCATATCCCGAACCAGCACAATCTCGTCGTACTGCTCCGAAAAAACCTTCGCCAAATGCCTTCCCGGGTCGTATCGCAACCCAGCGAACATCTCTGCGTACATTCGGGCAACGCGTGCCGGAGTTTCTAACAGCCCATCCCGATCGGGATTTTCGCCGACGGCTTCCAGGATTTCTCGAACGGCGAATTCAATCCGCTTAAGGTCCACGCCGTCCGGGCGAGCTTCGTTTTTATCGACAAACACTGAGGGCAGAGGACCTGCGGAAAGAGATTGAACGGAGTGTTGAGCACTGTCCCTGCTGGACTTAGCAATAGACGCAGTTGCTTCCATCAAAATACTCGATCTAGTCAAAGGTTGAAACACAAACAATCGTGGCGAAGAGAGAAAACCGCATATTCACCGCCGCCACCAATGAAGTACTGCAACCCATCGCTACCGCGCCTCATTTTCCGTCGACCGTCGGAATATTCGTGAGATATCGTAGCCGGATGTCGATACCTGACAACCTATCCCCTCACCGCCACTTCATCACCGCACGCAAAACCTTCGCTCAACCGATTCCGTCAGAATGAAAGAGTTTATCATCGTTGCCGCACCCGACGATGCCTTCGCAGGACCAGCAAACCAGCTCAATTGACGCTAAATTTTGGCGGAAAATCGTTCGGTGGCGACCTTTTCGCTGACAATTCATTTGGCGAACTGTAGCCCTCAGACGCCATCTGCTTGAGCAAACCAATCAGCATGCGAGCCCTACGCTCCACGTCGGATTCGGCCAGCAGCCTCAGCTTCGATTCGCTACTCAAACCCAGCGTGTAAGAGATAATATCCGTTATCGGCCCTAAACCCATTTGCCCGGACATTAACTCGTGCAAGTTTTGCTGCACGTTTGCACTCGCGGGGATCACGCCAGCAAACGCGTCCAAAAGCGAGGCACGAAGTAATTTTCGTTTCTGAGGATCGTGGTCTGCATGGATATCGAGCTGAATCTTGACTTCAGCAGTTCGATAGGAATGAGCCGAATCGATCTCTCGGACCAATTTCGCTCGCTTCGCACCCACCAAAAGAATATTGTGACGACCGTCGACCGTTTCCGCATGGGAAACGATTTTACAGACGCAAACCATCTCTGCGATGCGAGGCTTCACCGCAAGAAAATCGCCAATCCCAGACACCAACGTCGCCATCGCAATCAACCGATCTGAACCCAAAGCCGCCATCACCATGTCACAATATCGCGGCTCAAAGATGTGCAAAGGCTGCATCGCGTGGGGAAACAGCACAAGTTCTGGCAACGGAAATAACCGGACGCAACCGTCAAAGTCGTCTGGCAGTCGTGTCACCTCTTGCAGGTCAGCCATCCCGTTCATCCTATAACCGGTTTTGAACTCAATCAAAGAGGATCGTTGATTGTACACCGCGCGTCGGAATCTCAGAATCCGTAACTCGTGTAATTAACACACAGCAGCAACGGCAAACATCCCTGTTGGTAAGAACCGTCGGAGATCAAATGTTGACAACCAACCATCCCGGTGCCAACAATCACATCCGTCGACAAAGCTTCGCATCGACTTGAGAATTCGCAGCCGCGCGTCGTATCTTCCCCACGCAGCTTTTTTTACGGATCGGTTAATTAACGATGATCCTTTCGGGCGAAGAAATTCGTCGGCATTTAGGGAACCAGATCGTCATTGATCCGTTTTCCGAAGATCGACTTAATACGAACAGCTACAACCTCTCACTCCATCACGAGCTGCTCGTCTATGAGGAAGTCGTCCTAGATGCAGCCGCCCCCAATCGGTTTCGACGCATCCAAATCCCCTTAGAAGGACTCACCCTTCATCCGGGGCAGCTTTATCTCGGCCGGACCATTGAACACACCCAGACGCTCGGCTTGGTCCCGCGAATACAAGGACGCAGCTCACTGGCGAGACTCGGATTGTTCATTAGTCCTGGTGCAAGTCTCGGCGAAGCTGGCTACTGCGGCACATGGACGCTGGAAATGTTCGTCATTCAACCGGTCAAAATCTACCCGGGGATGAAGGCCTGCCAAATCTATTTCCACGAGTTGATTGGAGACGTGGAAACTTGCGGCGACCAAAAATATCACAACAGCGCCGACATCCAACCAAGTCAAATGTATCGCGAGTTCGGTGAGACGCCGCCCGAGCAGCAGATGGAGCTGCGATTCGAAGACATTCTGCGAGCCTCGCTGTGAAAAGCTGCGAGCTTCGCCGTGAAAGCTGAAAACACCGGTTCACATCACCGAGAAGTAATTTTCCACCGCGAAGTCCAGATACTCTTTCTTCAACTCAATCGGCAGATCGTTAAATAGGCAGTAATTTTTGACCTGAAGCAGCAAATCTCGAGGTTGGCAATTACGAAACGGTCGGTTGATCGGAAGGTAATGCGTCTTGATCAGGTAATCGATCGCCTCGGCGTCATGGGTAATCTTGGTCACGTAACACATGATTTCAAATAACTTCCGGAAGTCGGCTTCCGGCGGATTGAACACCTCGATCTTGTACGGGATTCGGCGCAGGAACGCGTCGTCCACCAAGTCTTTGGGTTCCAGGTTGGTGCTGAAGATCACCAATTGATCAAAAGGCACTTGAATTTTCTTCCCGCTGGACATGTTGAGATAGTCGTACCGCTTCTCTAGCGGAATGATCCAGCGATTGAGTAATTGATCCACACTCATCTTCTGTCGACCAAAGTCGTCAATGACTAAGGTTCCGCAGTTGCTCTTGAGTTGAAGCGGGGCCTCGCTGATGTTGCTGTCACGGTTATATTGCACCTCCAACATATCCATCGTCAACTCGCCACCGGCAACCAGCGTCGGTCGCCGAATGCGCACCCATCGCTTGTCGTATTCACAACTATCGAGGAATCCCGAACCGGCCTCGGGTATCGCCAATTCGTGATTCATGGGATCATAAATCCTCATGATGTCCCCCTCGATCTCAACGGCTCTCGGAATCCAGATGAACTTACCAAACGCACTGGTAACTCGCTCCGCGATGCTTGTTTTTCCATTTCCTGGATAGCCAAAAAGAAACATTCCGCGGCCGCTATTCACCGCCGGCCCGAGTTTATCAAGCATCTTGGGGTTGATCAGCAAATCCGAGAACGCACGCATCAAGTCCTCACGTTTAGGATTTTGCCCCTCCACGCTCTGGTGCTTAACACTGGCAACATAGTCCTTCAACCGCACTGGGCAAGCACCAAAGTAACTGCAGTCTTTCTGGTAGCTTCTTGCTAACGCACGCCCGGCTTCGGTCAGGATGTATACATAGTCATTGGTCGCTGTCGATGAGCGATAGGCGACATAATGATCCATCTTCAAACGGGTAAGCACCGGCTCCACCATCCGAAACGGCAATTTCAACTGGTCGGCGACGCTTCTCCCCTCCGCTTCGCCAACATTCAGCAAGAACCGAAATGCAATAGCCTCCACAAGTGCTTCGCTGACGCCCCCGCTGGCCATCGTCTCCGGTTCCGCCGGCCTCCATGGTTCGTCTCGCGAAGGCTTAAAAGCCGCGCAAAGTCGAAGGCAGTTTTCCTGCTCAACCTCGGGGGAACTGACCGTCACAGCCGAGCCAGACGCTGGAATTAAGGGCGTTTCCGCCACTTGCAACGGAGACACCGGCATCGGACGCAACGGAGAAGCCGCACGCGGACTGACTGCCATGAGCGGATCTGGCAACTGCGAGCCCGCGACTGACGCAGGAGTTCTCCCGCTACTGAGTCCATGGATTTTTGCAATCAAGACGTCTAATTGGGACTCAGCGCGGGCCTGCGGCGAATCATTGGACGCGGAAGAGGGTATCTGGTTCAATTTTCAAGCCGCTGACGGTGTTTTTTATGACCGAATCCGTAAAGATCGACACTCTGGTTAGAGGAAACAGCGTCAACCTCAGGAGACTCGGCCCTCACGATTATCGTTTTAATCGGCTCATCGACCGGTGAAACTATCGATAAACCTTACCGATGACTCCGCCTTTCCGGCCAAACAAGTTCGTTCTCCAGCGACGAACGGGCACAGGTCGAAGAAACCAGCTCACCGAAAGAGAAAAGAACGGAAATGAATCACTCGCGATAACGACCGGGACGAACCCGACGCGTTGTTGGTCGCAAGAAACACCGCGTTTCGTGTCATATTCGTTTATTTGATCAAAAGGTGACAACAAGGGGTTGCGGTCGCTCCAGGGCATCGTTATCTTCCCCATCCCGCAAGCGACAAAGCAGTCAATCCGACCGCCAATCGCTTGCGAAAAAGAGGGGTTGCAGTCGCTCTAACGCGTCGCTAACCTCTCCAACCCGCAAGCAAAGAAATGTCAACCTGACAGATTACTGCAAACGGAAAAGACTGAGAAAAAAGCTTCGAGCCGCTTGACGACGAGAAGCACTTCCTCGATACTATGCGGCCCAAGACGACGCTAACGCTGACTCAAGGGCCACAAACTGATCTTTGACAATTTGGTGATGAATCTTTCTGCTGAAATAAGCAAATGTGTGAGATCGCTTTAATAAATGGCGAATCGCTGTGGCCTTTTACCGAGGGCCACAGAGTACAGAATTGACCATCGGTTTTAAGTTTGTTCATGACCAGTTTTCACTTCGGTGAAAGCTGTCAAAGCATATAAAATTGAAGGGTTTGATCCTGGCTCAGAATGAACGTTGGCGGCGTGGATTAGGCATGCAAGTCGTGCGAGAATCTCCTTCGGGAGAGGACAGCGGCGAAAGGGAGAGTAACGGGTGGTTACATACCCTCAGGCTCGGGATAGTGTCGGGAAACTGACAGTAATACCGAATAATATCTTTGGATCAAAGGTGTGATTCCGCCTGGGGATTGGACCGCTTTCTATTAGCTTGTTGGCGGGGTAATGGCCCACCAAGGCTTAGATGGATACCGGGTGTGAGAGCATGGCCCGGCTCACTGGGACTGAGACACTGCCCAGACACCTACGGGTGGCTGCAGTCGAGAATCTTCGGCAATGGGCGCAAGCCTGACCGAGCGACGCCGCGTGCGGGATGAAGGCCTTCGGGTTGTAAACCGCTGTCAGTTGGGAGGAAATATTAGGGGGTACTCCCCCTAATTTGACCGATCTTCAGAGGAAGGACGGGCTAAGTTCGTGCCAGCAGCCGCGGTAAGACGAACCGTCCAAACGTTATTCGGTATCACTGGGCTTAAAGCGTTCGTAGGCGGCCTAGTAGGTGAGATGTGAAAGCCCACGGCTCAACCGTGGAACAGCGTTTCAAACCACTAGGCTCGAGGATGGCAGGGGTAATGGGAACTGATGGTGGAGCGGTGAAATGCGTTGATATCATCAGGAACACCGGTGGCGAAAGCGCATTACTGGGCCATTTCTGACGCTGAGGAACGAAAGCTAGGGTAGCGAACGGGATTAGATACCCCGGTAGTCCTAGCCGTAAACGATGAGCACTGGGTTGAGGGGACTTCCACATCTTCTCGGCCGTAGCGAAAGCGTTAAGTGCTCCGCCTGGGGAGTATGGTCGCAAGGCTGAAACTCAAAGGAATTGACGGGGGCTCACACAAGCGGTGGAGGATGTGGCTTAATTCGAGGCTACGCGAAGAACCTTATCCTAGACTTGACATGTTTAAGAATCCCCTGGAAACAGGGGAGTGCCCTTCGGGGAGCTTTTGCACAGGTGCTGCATGGCTGTCGTCAGCTCGTGTCGTGAGATGTCGGGTTAAGTCCCTTAACGAGCGAAACCCTTATCTTTAGTTGCCAGCGGGTAATGCCGGGGACTCTAAAGAGACTGCCGGTGTCAAACCGGAGGAAGGTGGGGATGACGTCAAGTCCTCATGGCCTTTATGTTTAGGGCTGCACACGTCCTACAATGGCACGTACAAAGGGAAGCAATACCGCGAGGTGGAGCTAATCCCACAAAGCGTGCCTCAGTTCGGATTGCAGGCTGCAACTCGCCTGCATGAAGCTGGAATCGCTAGTAATCGCGGGTCAGCATACCGCGGTGAATGTGTTCCTGAGCCTTGTACACACCGCCCGTCAAGCCACGAAAGTTGGGAGGGCCCGTAGTCACTGAGCTAACCCGCAAGGGAGGCAGGTGCCGAAGGTCAGCTCGACAATTGGGACTAAGTCGTAACAAGGTAGCCGTAGGGGAACCTGCGGCTGGATCACCTCCTTTCTAAGGATTCTTAGAAATAGGGTACACCGGGTGACTGGAGTACCTGAATCCGTGGAAGTTATCTCGCACTACATCAGCAGAAATCAACCGGGCAACCGGAAGACATCATCAAGTTTGCAAAAACGAGAACCCGTCAGGTGGGTCGCCTACCTGACGGGTTTTTTCGTTTTTATTTTTAATCGAGCTGACTGCGCAGTCGACACAGCGTCGCTGCCAACCACGCAACGAAATTAGGTCATATTAGTCCCAGCGGACTGATATGACCTAATTTCGTTCCCACGCAGAGCGATCCGACGACACCGCGGAAACCCAGAAATCAAAGAAGGCGAATAGGAACTATTTGACCTACAGCGCAGCTGGCACCTGTGAAGCCCATAAGACCCATCTTCTCATGCGCAGATATCGAGTCGCTTCTCCTGCGGACACTCGCAAATTAAATTGGTTCTATAGGATCGTACCACCTATAGGATTGGTTTTCGATTGACAGCATCTCGCGACATGCCGGCGCCACCTGTTTTCATCAACCCATTCCGACGCCGAGTGATCCAAACGGCCGCCATTTCCTGTGTTTTTGGTCCACAACTTTAACTCTCTTAACAACTTCAAAAGAATCTCCTCATAATGCCCTGAACCGCTTGACGACGAGAGACACTTGCTAGATACTGCGTGACCCGAGGACAAGCTAACGCTGACTCAAGGGATACAAACT
>Ga0105050_10002596_pt1 | contig 25631 bp, 22 predicted proteins | sample FRY01_FD_78088 | JGI IMG/M metagenome (GOLD analysis project Ga0105050, IMG submission 78088) | Freshwater microbial communities from Lake Fryxell liftoff mats and glacier meltwater in Antarctica - FRY-01 | ecosystem: Environmental > Aquatic > Freshwater > Ice > Glacier meltwater ...
ATCGTAGTAACCCACATCAAACGTCGGTGAATAATCGGGGCCTGGGAACTCGAACATGCAATAAACGTGATCTTCGACTTCACGATCGGCGGGCATGATATGGCGTCCACCGACAGCGTGAACGCTCAGTGGATGGACCTTTTTCCCGTCGTTTCGCAGTGAACTGAGGAAGATGCTGACTGCGTCCAATTGGTGACTGCCCAGTTCGGCCATCAGACCTGCGCCCGTGCGATCGAACAATCGCCAACGATGCAGTTCTTCCATCGCAGAGAACTTGCGGTTCTTGATGGTGAAGTCTTGGTATCCAAACTTCGAAGGGTCAACGTTCTTATCCGCGTCCCAAGCCTGGAAAAGAGCGATTTCCTGCTTAAGTCGAGTGACCTCAGACGGTTCCACGGCCTCTGTAAGCGCCTTTTCGCGGTAGGCCAAATCTTTGGCGATGCGATCAAAAATCTTACCGTCCGCCATCTTTTCGCCACCTGGAATTGGCATCGACCAACTGTCGGCGCCTGGCACGTTGCTACGATGCCACTGCGCACGAATATGGTGCAATTGACCAAGCAAGCCCCAGCGAATTAGGTTAACCGCATTGTCATACTTGACGTTGTAGTGACGCTGATGACCGGTGGCCAAGTGGATCGGATTGCCGTTTTGGTCTTCCAATTCGGCCGCCATACGCGACATGACTTTGCACTGCGCGACGGTGTGAGCCATCAGCTTTTCCGTCATCACATGCAAGCCGAGTTCCATCGCTTGAGCCGCCACGGGTGCGTGCAAGAACAGCGGTAAGGCGATAATTACCGCTTCGATATCGGGGTCCTTCAAACAGGCCGCGATGCCGCCATTACTCCCGTCATAAACTTTGACGTTTTTCCGGGCTTCCGCTTCCGTTTTGTAACCGGCCACGGTCAAAAGGCCTGGTCGGCGTCCCAACGCCGAAGGACTGGACCAATCCCCATGAAACGCTCGGTGTTGGCTGAATGGCCGGATGTCGCAGATCGCTTTGACTTCGACATACTCAGGGTTGCACCCGCCGATAAGCACATTGCCTTCGTCCCCGGTACCGATGACGGCAACGCGGACTGGATCGGCCACTTTGGAATAGCCGTAATACATCGCGCCAAGCCCCGCACCGCTCACAGCACCCGCGGCAATAATGCCTCCGAGGAAATCGCGGCGGTTGATGTCGTAGTAGGAACCGACGGCGCTATGGTAATTATGAGCACCGACGGCTTTCTGGTCAGCAGACAACTTGTCCATGGCTATTTATTTCCCTCGACGCTTGGCCAAAACTTGCAAATGATTGTGTGGAAGAAGAAATCGAGACCGCCAAAACGGCCCGCTCCGGAGCCCGCCAGCGTGAGGCAAGCGACACCCTCGATCAATTGGTACATGGTTGAACTGGGACCTGTCGCAGGCGGATACTGGCTCATGAAAACAGAACCGAGGAAACCCGCTGCAGCTAACGCGGCAACAGGGGTGAATAGTCCCAAAATCAAGCACACCCCAATGGCAATATCGAAGTACGGGACGATTCGGTTGATGAGCGATGTGTCCATCAATTGAGTCCGTGGCACGCCCATTTGTAGTGGGGGATGAGCCTTCGATTGCTCCGGCGTAGCGAGGTTGTTTTGAGACAGCTCGTAGGTTTTCCAGATCTCGTCGATTTGCTTCAGCGAGGGAGTGATTTTCTGCGTCCATTCGGCACGAATCGCAACCGTTTGCCCTGCAAGACTTTCTACGCCCTCACGGCGAAAATTGTTCTGCAGCGTTTCAATCCGTCCCCGCCCCAATTCATATTCCTGAATATCCGAAGCATTGGTCTCAACGACATAATCAAATTGCTCGATGGCTTTGACATAGTTGACCTTCGCGGCCCGATTTTGAACATCGTCGAAACCAAAGTAATTTCCGACACGATCACGAAACTTCGCTAAGTGACGCATCGTCTTTTCTTTGTCCAACCGGATCGAACCGTCCCAGTCCCATACCAATTGACGGAACCGCTCCGCAGCGGGTCCACGAGCATTGGCAAAGAATGGTTTTGCGTCCCAATCTCCGGCCGAGTACTTTTCGACACCTTCGGTATAGAAGTGCCAACCAATCGTGACACGAAGAAGAATAAGCATGCAAATGCCTATCCATCCCAGCAAACGCGGATAAATCCCCCATCCGACAGCAAGCCGAATAGGCGATAGCAATAGTTTTCTCAACAAAGCCGACTCGCTCCTAGAACGTGAATTTCCCTTTGGCCTCTGATTATGTCAACAAAACGACCGAAAGCCAACTACCTTCGGGAAATTGCGACAAATCAAATTCGCATTGAACAGGAAAACTATCGGTTTCTCTGACGGCAATTTGATCAAGCGACTGTGTCGGTTGTGACGATCATCCCGGTAAGTCCTGTCGGGAAATCCGTACGGGACGACCGCAACGACGCTGAATTCCGTCGAAAAAAACGCATTTTGCGGGTTTCCATCGCCTTCACATCGCCGCTGACACAAAATCATCCGAGCACGGCCCCTCCATGAAAAACTTTCTGATACACGCGACTGCCTTAATGGCAACTTGCCTGATTCTGGGTGCAGCGTTCGCCCAGAATCCGCTGTTTGAGACGCAGCTTTCGCCGCCGGCGCAAGTTGCGGGAGTGCCGAATATCGATGCCCCGATGGTCGCGATGGTCGATATTCCGTCGGCATATGTGGTCACGGTCAGCACAAAGCTGGAGGTCCGATATCGGGATGTGACGGGAGTTCACCTTTCGCCGGACGTGCGATCAGGAAAACTGATCGTGATGGCGCCGCCCGCACTGCAAGGAAAAATACAAGCGGAGGCAACGCAGATCCTGTTCAGCGAAATGCAGCCAACGATTCAGCAGGCTTCCGGTCAACTCGCCCCTGGGCGCGGCGCGGATGGTTCGTACAAAGTTCGCTTTGCGGCCATCACTTGGCGGGAATTCGAAGATTCCCTTTCGAAGATGGCTGGACGGCAGCTTCCCGTTACGACCAGCAAGAATGGTGAGAAAGCCACGTTTCAATTGACTGGCGCGCCGCTCGATGGCATGACGGTTGAAATCGATCGACGAGAGAATGCCGTCACGGTGATCGCTCCGGAGCCTTCGATGCCTGGTTGGCGTTCGATGATCCAGTCGCTCGACCAAATGCCCGCTCGGGCTGGTGATGTTACAGAGATGGTGAAGATCAGCAACGCGAAACCGGCGCCGATTCAGCGTGCGATTCGGATGCTCGATGCGCTCGGACCCGATCAAGATGCCGTGGTCTTGCCCGCTGGCAATGGTTCACCATTTCAGAACGCGGTCTTCCAAGCTCCCGGGGGACAATCGCCTGCCGGTCAAGTTCCCGTGCCACAAGTGCAGCCGATCCCTGGCGTTCCGGGCGCGATCGCACCGCAGCAAGGTGGCGACGTTCCCGAGGAAGGTTCAAGTATCATCGGTGACACCCAGATTCAGTTCGTCCCCGAACTTGGAATCATCATTGTTCGTGGAGCGAAACGCGACACGCAGCGGGTGCTTGATGTGATCAAGCAGATTGAAGAACAAAGTGCGGTCACGCAGCCAGAAGTTGAAGTCTATCGCCTAAAGAATCTGGATAGCAGGGCCACGGCAGACCTACTCATCAAACTTTACACCGATGTCCTATCAGCTCGCCAAGGCGAGGTCAGCGTGACGGCTCTGGACAACCCGAATGCGTTGCTTCTGATTGGTCGTCGCGAAGCGCTTGCATCGGCGATCTCGCTGATTGAGAAGATCGATACGCCGGCCGATGCCGCAAGCCAATTGCGTGTCTTCCGGCTTGAGAATGCGAGTGCTCTTGATGCCGAAACAACGATCAATGAATTCTTTGTTGATCGGCCTGGACAGGGCGATGATGTGCGACCGGGCCTGGGCACTCGCGTTCGCGTCGTCTCGGACTATCGCACCAACTCGTTGATCGTTGGGGCATCGCCTCGTGACCTCGCCGAAGTCGCTCGACTGGTGATGGAACTGGACGTGCAAAACATCCCGGCACAGAACGAAATCAAAGTCTTTCCGCTAAAAAATTCGCTTGCGGCTGACCTTGCGCCCGTCTTGCAAACGGCAATCAACGGGGAAGGCGAAGCGACCGCGAATGATAATGCACAGCGTGCTTCGACGAGCCTTTCGATCGTGTCCCTCGATTCCAATCGTGGGGGTGTGCTCGATTCAGGCATTCTGGCCGGAGTCGTGGTCGCTGCGGATGCCAACGCCAACGCGCTAATCATTCGTGCTCCCTCGACAAGCATGGCATTGATTGGCGAATTGATTCGTCAACTCGATCAAGTTCCTGGCGCCGAGTCGGTCGTCAAAGTGTTCACGATTGAGAACGGCGACGCGTTAAAATTAACCACGTCGCTGCAAGAACTTTTCCCTGCCGATGCGGCTGGTGGCGGACAGATTGGAGGTGGAAATATCGCGGGACTGACCGGTTCAACGGCCAACGCGACCAGTTCATTGATCGGGCTCAGCTTCGCCACCGACCAACGTACCAACAGCATCATCGCCACGGGCTCGGCAAGCGATCTTGAAGTCGTCGAAAGCATTCTGCTTCGTCTTGACACAGCCGGGTTTGCCGAACGCATCACCGAAGTGATTTGGCTGCGTCATCAAACTGCGCCCGAGATTGCCACGGCGATCCAAACGTATGTTCAGCAGCGAACCCAAACCGTCAACACGATCCAGCAGTTTCAGCAGGGACTTGGACCTTTTGATCTTCCTGATCGTGACCTGGTCGTTGTCGCCGAAGCGGTCAGCAACAGCTTGTTACTGAGCGTGTCGCCTCGGCTTTATGACGATGTGCGTCGCTTGATCGATAGCCTCGACCGCCGGCCACCGATGGTGCTGATCAAAGTCGTGCTTGCCGAAGTTTCGCTGGGCGATCAATTCGAATTCGGTGGAGAACTCGGTTTGCAGGACAGCTTGTTGTTCGATCGAGGAAGAGCCCTCCCCGCCAATCTGCCTAACTCAAATCCTGGCTTTAACTTCAACAACAACGGAACACCAAACGTCGGCGTGGTTGCCCCAGGAAACATTGGCTCGCGTGGTGTCAGTACATTCGGGCTGGGAACGCAGAATGCTGCACTCGGATACGGTGGCTTCGTCCTCAGTGCCGCGAGCGAATCATTCAACTTGCTACTTCGCGCTCTTCAAGACGCCAACCGTGCTCAGATCCTCAGCCGGCCGCAAATCATGACGGTCGACAACAAGGTTGGCTTCGTCCAAGTAGGACAGAAAGTCGCGCGAGTCACCGGCGTTATCAACAACGGTGTGGCTGGGACGCAAGTGGTGACCGAAGACATTGACATCGGCTTGATCCTCGAAGTCCTTCCACGCGTTGGCGCGGATGGTTTGATCTCGATGCAAATTCGAGCCGAACGTTCTGCGATTAGCCCCACGGGCGGAACTCCGATCAGCTCTACAGGCACCCCGATCGTCATTCCGAACATTGATACGACCAATGCGGAATCAACCATTGTGGCCTATAGCGGCCAAACGGTGATCTTCGGTGGCTTGATCCAGAAGACGCGCACCAACACGAGTCGCCGAGTGCCTTACCTGGCTGACATCCCGCTCCTTGGAATCATGTTCCGATTTGACCGTGAGACCGAACTGCGAACCGAGCTACTGGTCATCATGACGCCAATGCTTATCAACGGCGACGAAGACCTGGAGTACGTGAAGCAGGTTGAATCAAGCCGAATGAGTTACTGCCTCGCCGATCTCGTGGAGATGCATGGTGACGTTGGACTCAGTGGCGGCTACGGATTGTGGGGTCCTGCCGTTGGCCCGGTCATTTATCCTGACCTGCATCCAACCTTTGACCAGTTCCCACAAAACAACGTTGGAAATCGCATTCCATCGACTTCGTCAATCATCGAAAACCCCCTCGAAATCCAGGGTGAATCAATCCAAGGTCCGATGAATGGTCAACCTATTAATCCGGTGCCACAAACGATGGAACCGTTCATCCAACCCGCGGATCCGAACCTCCAGGACCTCAGCCCACAGCCACGATCGGGGACCCTGCCTCCGGCGCAGGGCAAACGCGTGACTCAAGCAACGCAGCCAGTCGGAAACGCGACTCCGGCGTCCGCAGGGATACCGACTGGGAATGGCGGCCAGGGAATCAATCATTCTTCCAGCCGCTACATCAGCCCCGCAGACTTCAAGTTCATCGACCAAGAAGCCGCTGCCAGCATGTCGGGCATCTCGCAGGAGCCAATCGCTAAGCCATGAAAAAAACAAAACGATCCGCGATTCTTTGCCTTGCATTGGCCGCGATGACACTGACGACGTTTGGCTGCACAAGCTTGAGCAGTAAAGGCTCATTCAGCAGCAAAATGCCGTGGTCGAAAAAAGACAAGAAGCCTGAACCGTATCCCAATCCAGCGCGGATGGCCGCGACCTGGACCCCGGACACGCTCGTCCAGACCGATCGTACGCCAACGCGAGGCTTTGGCGGTCGACTGTTCTTTTACGATGACAAGACCAAAGCGGTGCCTGTCGAAGGCGAGTTGACGGTTCACGCGTTCGCGGAAACGATTGATGGTTCACAAGGTGAGGTGAAGCGATATCAATTTACCGCCGAGCAGTTCACTGAGCACTTCAGCCAAACGGACATCGGTGCCTCATATAGCGTCTGGATCCCTTGGGACGCAGTCGGTGGTGACCAAACTCGTGTCAGCCTTGTGCCTTCGTTCAAAGCCAAGAGTGGACGAATGATTCAGGGCGAGCAGGCTTTGGTCGGCCTGCCCGGGAAACGAAACAACGAAGAAAAGATTGCGGCAAGACCGACGGCGGCAAACATCCTTGAAGCTTCACGCGGAGATGGTCAAAGCGGACTCGTCACGACCACGATTCCCGTGCGATCGGGCTTGGTTCGTGAACGGAGCGCATCGTCACTGCCGGAGCGACAACCGTTAAGTGCCGAAGCAATTGCGAAGGACGCAAAGCCAAAACTCCAATCATTCGATGTTGCACCTTTGGGGATTAATCCGTCGCAAGGGGTTAACGTCGCATCGGCACAATCGACTACAACGCCAATCGACACTCCTAAAACGGCGAAACCACTGCGTTTGGGACAAGGCAGCCCTTTGGGCAACCGCGATGTCATGCGTGCGTCAGCGACGCTGCCATTGAAATGATCACGGAAGGAAAATCTCCCGCGAGGTTCTCGCGGGACGGATACCGTGGACAAAAGAAAGTCTGAACTGCGGTGCAACGATAAACGAAAACTACTGCGCGACAACAATTTGATTGTCGATGCTCGATACACCTGGCTCTAATCGCAACATTAACTCCGCCATTCTGCGATCCACTTCGCTGGCAACGGTGCCGCGAAGAACCGCGCCTGCCTCAGTCATCTGGACGCCGACGCCGCGAAAGCGAGGCTGGAGATAACTTTGGTTGACTCGCTGCTGAGCGAACGTCTGGGTTAATCCTGCCGGCCGAGGTGGAAGCACAACCTCGGAACGTAAACGCGTGCGGAGGGTCGCTTTGGTATCCGAAGTGCCAGCACCGAATCCGAATGGATTCATTCCAAATGGACTGAGGCCACCAAAGCCGCCCCCTCCAAAACCACCAAGCCCTCCCGTTCGACTCGCGCCGCCGGTGGTCGTGGTTGAGCCGACGTCCGCGAAACGTCTTTCCACGACGGCTCCCATCGTGCTTGTCGTCGCCGTGCTCGCCGAATTGGTCGTGGTGGTACTTCGCCCCGTCGCCCCTGGATTCGTCATCGTTAGGGCGCCGGCGCCACCTCCTGTCGCCGAACCGCCTGTGGCTCCTCCGCCAGTTTGTGCCGAGGCATTACTCACGCAACCGAGAATGGCGAGAAAAGTGACGATGGCGGAGCTGTGAATCGAAATTTTCATGACAAGACTCAAAAAATCGAAGGGTGAACCTGTTTGCGGTTATGAAGGAGTATTATTCTATTAACCAGAACATCCTTCTCGGGTTTCGGGGATCGACCGTTTCACCGAATTGCGACTGAAGTTCCCAAGATTTGGCGGATTGCGACGAATGTAAGACGGATTCGTTGCACTCCCAGGCCAACCCAATCTCCGCTTTTCTCCAACTCAAAGCAATCCAATTCTTATGCGTTTGATAAATCAGCTTCTTACGTCAGGAGTTTTTACGCTTTTGGCGATGGTGAGCGTTCTCGGCGAAGAAGCTCCTATTGTGCCCGGCGGCCCCCGCCTGATGCCAGAAAAAACGCTGGCCTACGTTCGAATTGAGAATGCCGACGAATTTCGCCAGGTGCTGGCGACCAGCGCAACGGGAAAGATGTTAGCCGACCCGAAATTAAAACCGGTCGCGGGCGAGATCTTCAATACGGCGAGCGACCTTTTTCAACAAATCGGCGATCAAATTGGGCTGTCGCTTGAGGAATTGCTTGCGATTCCGCAAGGACAGTTCGCTGTCGCGCTGTTGCCGCTGGAATCATCAAGCAACACGGCCCTGCAGCCTTTAAACGGAGCGAAATCTTCCGAGCTCAAAGACGAATCGCCTGATGCGATCCGCAAGCGACTCGAGGCCAAGCGTGCCACAGACGCGAACAGCGGTTTTGGGGTGCTGGCGGTGATTGAAACTGGAACCGAGGACGGCTCGCTTGAGAAAATCTTGGCCACCGTGGAACAGAAGCTCATCGATGCCGGTTCGGTCACTCGTACCGAAAATATCGGTGGCACAAAACTGGTCCGGATCATTCGTCCCAGCAACGAAAAAATGGCGGTTGAGTATTTTTCACGCAACGGTGCGACGGTGATTGGTATCGGCAGCGGCTTGGGACGAGCGGCGTTGGACCGCTGGAATGGTGATTCAACCGAGCCAACGCTGGCCCAGTCAACCGACTTTGCCGCCGTGATGGGACGCTGCATCGGCGCTGAGGAAACTCGCCCTCAAATTACCTTCTTCGTCGATCCATACCGAATTGTCGAGCGGATCATCAAAGGCTCCGGCGGCGGCGCGGCTCTTGTTTGGCCCCTCGTCGAGGACCTCGGTTTAGGAAAAATCCGCGGCATCGGCGGCAGCGTCTTTCAAGGCGGTGAACTGTTCGACGACATCTCGCACATGCACATTCTTTTGGACCCGCCTCGCGATGGCATCTTTGGTGTCGTTCGTCCAAGCAAAGGCGACACCAATCCTCCCGACTGGGTTCCCAGCGACGTGGCAAGCTACCTCTCGCTTTCTTGGCGGATGGATAAAACGTTTGACGGCTTTGAACGGATCTTTGATAAGTTCGCCGGTGACGGCGGCTTCGCGACACGCGTGACGGAGAAGTTTAAACAAGACACCGGTCTCGACTTGCGTGAATCTCTTGTTAACGCAACGCAGGATCGCGCCGCAATGATCACGTGGCTCCAACAACCCGTCACGTTTAACAGCCAAGCTCGTTTAATCGCGATTCAACTCAAAGATCCCGCCGAGATGACTCGCACGATCGGAAAACTTCGAGAGACCGTTTGGAAGCGACTGGAATCCGACGTGGTGGGAACCACGACGGTCTATCGTGGCCGCAAGCGAGAACGCGAACCCCGACCAGGTGTGCGATCCCCTGAACCGTGTGCCGCCATCGTAGGCGAATGGGTAATGATCAGCGATAGTCGGCAATTGCTCGAACACGCCATCCGCGCCAACAGCGGTGCGGTTCCACGACTTTCCAGCTTGCCAGATTACGATCTGGTCGCCAGCGAAATGGGAGCCCAACTCGGTACCGACTCTCCCTTCATGTTTTCTTTTTCGCGTGCCTCCGAAGCGTTGAGGCAGGTTTACGAACTTGCGAAGTCCTCGCAGATCAAGGATTTCGTTAGGTCACGCGGAGAAAAGAGTCCGGTCGCCAAACGGATTGCGGAGTTGATCGAGAAGAATGAATTGCCACCGTTTGATGAGTTCAAAAAGTACTTCGCTCCCTCGGGAGCCTTTGCTTACGATGAGCCAACGGGCATTCACTTCGGTCGCTACACGCTGAAGGCGGAGTAGCCGTTGCCGAGCGCCCCGCGGTGTATGAACACGGTTCCAAGCTCAATGCTTGGCGAGCAGGCCGGTCAACTGCGATTGCAGATGGATCGTTCCCGCCAAGCAAAATTTTGGGTTCCAATCGTCAAAGGGGCCGCCATCGTACCGGGTGATGGTGGCACCTGCTTCCCGTGCAACGACGGTTCCCGCGGCACTGTCCCACGGCTGAACACTGTTCGCCCAGTAAGCATCCAGCCGTCCATCGGCGACGTAGCACATGTTAAGCGCACAAGATCCCAATCGCCTCACCGATTGGCATCTCTCAAGCACCTCAATAAATCGGCCGATCTCCGGCGACTCGCGATCGATGCCTGCGGGGAAGCTGCAAGCGATCAGCGAATGACTCATCGATTCGCATTTGCTCGTTGACATGGACCGACCATTGCACCACGCACCTTTGCCATCGATGGCCGTAAACAGCTCGTCGTAAACCGGATCGAGAATGACGCCAAGCCGCATTTTTCCAGCGGCGTAGAGCCCAATCGAGACCGCAAAATTCTGCAGGCCATGGACGAAATTCACGGTGCCATCCAGCGGATCGACCACCCAGCATGGCGGCGCGGTTTCCTCGCCCGCACGAACCGCGGCAGGCGGATGGTTTTCACCTTCTTCTTCGCCCACGAACGCATAGCCGGGGAAGGATGATTCCAAAACGTCACGGATCGCTTTTTGGGAGGCAAGATCAGCGTCCGTGACAAGATCCTTGGGTGCTTTTTCGGATACGACACGAGAATCGCGTCGACGCATCAACTCCACCGCTCCGGCACGGGCCGCAGCGATCGCGACCTCCAGATGTCTTTGATCCATGGACCGTGTTACCCAATCTCCAATAGCCGCAGCTCTTCAAGCCAAACGCGGATGTCGTTGTCGTATTCTGTTGCCATGTTGCCAATCACAAGTTGACGCTGGAACGCCGCTGCGCCCTGGTCAACCAACTCCGCCGCTTCGGCACTGGGGAATCTACGGTTCGGATCCGGTGCAATCAACCCACGCAAAAAATTCATCAGCAACTCGTTGCGAAGCACTTCCTGGGGAAGCACTTGATTAAGTCGCTGCGGCAACTCGCGTTTGGCTTCCAACAATTCGCGGAAATCCATATCACCCGGAAATGGGTTTTGTCCGCTCAGTAACTCGACCAAAACATAGCCCGCGCTGGCCAAGTCGCTGCGCGGCGACGCATCATTGTTTTCAAGGACCTCAGGCGCCGCGTAGGTCGGTGTGCAATCACGGTCTCGTGGCGGATTGGTAAAGTCGAAAGCGGAACCCATATCGATCAGCTTCGCGTGACCGGTTCGCTTCAGCATGATGTTGGCGGGTTTCACATCGCCATGCACGATGCCTTCTCGGTGAAGCGCTGCCAGAGCGCCCAAGCATTCGCGAACGATCGCAACGGCGACGCCCGCTTTGAATCGTGACTGCACCGGCCCATTGGTGAGAATCACTTCGTTGATATAGTTCCAGCGACGTGTACTGACTTTGCCGTGCAACGCTTGAAGACACTCGGGCATCACCAGTTGGCGAAGGTCATATCCATCAATCCATTCCATGATCATGACACGGATGCGGTCTCGTTCCAGAAAATTTTGAACGTCCAAAACGTTGTCATGCTGGATCAACGCAACGCGTGCGGCTGTCTTCGCGATTCGCGACATCGCTTCGTCGTAACGTCGGGCGCAAGAATATCGCTCCGGGGAAAAAATCTTGATAGCGACGGGAACGGTAAACTCATCCGTGCCCCGATACTCGCTCAGATAAACTTCTCCCTGACCGCCGCGACCGAGCAGTTTTAGAAGGTGATAATGGCCAGTCCAACTTAGCTTTTTGGAACCGACCAAACCTTCGTACGCAGACACCAACTTCTCGTCTGTCTCGCTCACCTCGGTTCCTTGGAACGTCAGTGTGGGATGAGGCTCGTGGCGAGTGGTTGATTGCATTCGCATTGATCCATCCCTGGTAAAAAAACTCACAGTGATTCCGCCTCACACGAGAACAAGCACGTCGAACGGTCCGATGACTCTTCGACGAAAACGAACGATGGACGCCAATCCTCGCGCCACGATCGATCCAAATACTTACTTAATGCGTTACCCCGCAACGGAGCGACGCTGCAAAAAGCAGGTCCTATGATAACCCAACGGAAACTGGCGGCAATGACAGAAAATCAAATCCTCCGCTAGCGATAACGCCGCTCCAATTGGTCTGGCGAGATCCCCAAAAGGTGCAGTAATTGAAGTTTCCAGTTCAACAACGTTTGTCTGATAACACCGTGGCGATGCCATCGGCGGGCATCAATGACGACCTGCGACGGAAGCAAAACGGGCCAACTAAACTTCCTTAAACGCCTGGAAAGACGCACATCCTCCATCAACAAGATGCTTTCAAAACCGCCTGATTCACGATAAATATCGGCGAGCATAAACATTGCTTGATCGCCAAATGCCATGCCAAACCATTTCACGCGAAGCGAATTCCCATGCTCCAGAAACCGATAACGCATTCCTGAAGCATCAATTCGCTGCCGCAATGCGCCCCACAACCGACCTGCGTTGATGGCGGCGATGATGTTTGAACACGCATTGGCAGTCAGTTGACAGTCGCCGTGCAAAAACAAAAGGACCGATCGCTCACAAGCGTTGGCTCCGGCGGCCATTTGGCAGCCACGCCCACGCTGGGAATGGATGACGAGGACGTGATCATACGAGCTTGCAATTTCCACGGTCTGATCGGTGCTACCTCCGTCAACCACAATCACCTGACCCGCAGCGACCGCGGACTCAATCGCCAACGCAATTCGCGAGGCTTCATTCAGTACGGGAATCACAACACAGATATCCTTGGTCGTGAATCGCCTGCCAGAGTTGATCGCTTCGGCATTCACAATGTCTGGATATCGCGATAACGAACGAAGGCAATCGGCCCCAAGACCAGCAGTGGTAACCAGGCGGCCATCGCTGGGGATAACAGGTAACCGCTTCCGCCCATTCCGCCGGCAAGGGTTTTAAGTCCGAAGAAAAGCAACACGATCCCCATCGCCTGAGCAATGACGCCGAACAAACGCTGATCACCACGATTGATCGCCAATGGCAAGCCGAGCAACACCAGGCAAAAATCTAACGGACCTCTTAGCATCCGTTCATGCAGCATGACTCGCAACGCATCACTGCTGTGAACCGATGCGTTGCGAACTCGGCGAACCAATTCGGGCATGCCCGCCATGCGAGTCGACCGCGGGTTGTCTCGCAGCACTTCCGGATGCAGCGTCGTCGCGACGAAACATTCTCCCGGTTTCAACCATGGGGTATCAAAGCTCGTGCGCAGGACCAGGCGTGCGGCGGATGTCACCAAGGTGGCGTTCGCGGGCTGAGTTGAGAAAGCATTATCGGCGAGTTCAAGTAAGGCCGATGGCAATTGATCAATGTCGACCGGCTTGGTTACGCCGCGGATCAGATAACCAGATTCTGATTGCTCGTCAGCCCCGCGCCACTGCGCGGTTTGGCCCGCGAGCACATCGCCGAAATCAGAGTAGGAAGCATAGAGCCGAAAACTCGGTCGTTCGATGGTGCCATCGTTTGGATGAATGCCATTGCCTTCGATCAATATTCCCGATGACTTGTCGTATGAAGGCAGCATCGCTTGGGCATCCTCGGAATCCAGTTCACCTGGCTTCGTTGTCAACAAGTCACGATAAGGCGGCATCACGATTTCGCGGTTGAGAAGCTGAACCACGACGACCAACAACGACATGACGATCATCGGACGAAGGATGCGTCCATGATTGATTCCCGCCGACAATAAGGCCGTCAATTCGCCACTTCGTCGAAGCCAGCCAATCGTGAACAACATCGCGATCAATGCAATGATCGATGCCGTCCAGTCGAAAAGCATCAGCAAATAAGGTCCGTAATAGGCCGCGAGGACCATCAGCATCGACCGACCATCGCTCGTCTGCTTGGCGAGGTCATCAAGATGGTTGAAAGCGTGAAAGACAACGAATACCCCTGCAAGACTGCAGAAGCAAATCAGGTTCGTTCTCGCGAATAATACGAAAATGTAGCGATCGATTTTGGTCATCGAAGATCGATCCGAAACAGTAAAGCGGGCGAGAAGAACGAAGTCCTGCATAAAACGCATGAAACCATGCGACGAGCTTCTTATCGTCAATCCTCGACGGCTCAACAATACCGATCCTTGCTCCCGATGAAATGCGAGCAAAAATCCAAATTATTTTGCACGGAAACGCGTCAGCGGCGCCACTATTTCACTGACACCCAAGATTGAACACTGACGTTTTCGGACCGCAAATCATGAGATTGACCCTACGCACGCTGCTGGCGCACCTCGATAAAACGCTCGAGGCCGATGATGACGCCGCGATTGCCGCAAAATTACGAGAAAGTGAATTTGCATCCCTTCTGGTCCAGCGAATCCACGCAAGTATGGAAAGCAATCAAATCAGTGCCCCGTCGCCGGTGTCGACAAGCACTGCGGATGATCCGAACCGAATTGGTGAGTATCTGGACAGCGTGCTTTCGGCGGAACAGGTTGCTGAGATCGAACGGATTTGTTTGGAATCCGACGGTCATTTGGCTGAAGTCGCAGCTTGCCACCAGATTTTGACGATCGTACTTGGGAATCCCGCGGAAATTCCGCCCACGCTGCGAGCCCGAATTTACGATCTGGGGCAACACAGTCCCGCTTATGGCCTCGCCTATCCGTCGCCCAATGGTTCCGCCTCGGGTTCCTCACAGCGTTCCGCTTCACTTCTGGGCGTAAATCCCGGCAACGACGCGATTTCTCAAGCTCTCCCCTCGAGCACGGTGGCATCAACCAACCTTGCCGGCCGAGGAAGCTCGATCGAGCCCGTTGGACCCGATGATTCAGGTGTTTCCGACGCACCGACACGGTTGCGATCGGCCGGGACGATGTATTCGAAACTTGACGACGTGACCCCCGCATTCCCGGGGACGCGACGAATCCGCGTTTCGGAAATGTCAGATTTTGCTGGCCGACCGTCTCGAGTCGTGCCTTGGTTGGTAAGCCTCGCTTTGGTTGCATCATTCCTATTCGTCGCCGTTCAAGCATTCGCACCGCTGCTTCGTAAACGTGCCGCAGCGATTGATGACGACAAAATCGCGACGATGAATACCTCCCCCGCGGAACCCGGGGACGCCGATTCAATCCGCCCTCAAGCGAAGACGGATGAGTTGGCGGACACCGAAGACAAACCAAACATCTTGCCTGCGGATGAAATTCGCCAAAAGATATTGGAAGCTGAGTTAAACGAAGCTCCGCCGCTTGTGGAGGTCGATCCGGCAACCATGAAAGCCGAACCGTCTCCGGCGCGAGCAATGAATGTGATCCCGCCGGTGCCTTCAATTGAAGAAAAACCACTCGTTTCCGTCACCATGCCCGCTGCCGATGATCAAGCGCCGGAGACTAAAGAAGTGGTTGCGAGCAGTTCAATGCTGGTCAGCGACGGGTCCTTATTCTTGCTTCGCAAACCGGCAGAGACCACTTACGTCCTGGCAAAGAAAGAGGAGTTGATCCCGAATGGCAGCGAAGTTGTCTGCCCCCCGCTTTATCGCGATCGATTGTCGATTGCGGAACAATTCGAATTGACGATGATCGGTCCGGCGAAGTTAACGATCGACCAACCCTCGCTCGAATCGGTGGTGTTGACGTCTTCGCTCGGTCGTTTCTTGCTCTCCGCCTTGCCAGATAAGACGCCGATTCCCACCGATGCCGACGCTCCGATTGCTCCCGCGAACTCCGTGGATAAACGCATTACTATTTTGTTGGGTGACGTCCGACACGAAGTAACCCTGGATGGTGCGGACGCGATTGCCGCGATCGAAATATCCCATTCACGCCCGCCCGGCGCGGATCCCGAGGATGAAGGATCGTCAACTCAGTCGCTTCAAATTCTTGCCGTTCAGGGTTCGCTGCGATGGAACGTAGAAGGAGCCGACGAGCTGGCGATTGAAACGGGAGAATTTGCTACATGGTCACCGAAAAGCAAAGTCGCCAAAGCAACGGGCGGCGATGTGCCCGCTTGGATTGAGCAACCGAAAGAACTGACGGGCTCTCTCGAATCGTCAGCCCGAGACGGCTTACTGGCGCTCGTTCGCGGAAACGAATCGATCGAACTGTCGCTTCGCGAGGCGATTGATTTTCGGCGATCGGAGGTCGGTGCTCTCGCCGCGCAAACATTGGCATTGCTGGATCGACCAGCCGTTTACTTTGGTGCCGACGGAATCTTCAGCGATATAAGGCAGAAGCCACACTGGGAAAGCCACTTCGCGACGCTGGTCGCGGCAGTCGACCGGGGACCGAAGTCCGCCGCCATCGTGCGTGATGCCATCAATCAAATGGATGCCGCAGAATCGTCGGCGATCTTCCGCATGCTCTGGCTGTTTTCCAATCCCCAGCTAGAGGCCGGAAGCGATGAGTTGCTGGTCTCAAGCTTGGATAACGCGAACATGACCGTCCGCGTTTTGGCAGCGGAGAACCTGCGGAAAATCACCGGAACGACGCAGTTCTTTAAACCGGAAAACGAAACCGCACCTCGTCGTTCCAGCGACATCAAGAAGTGGGAAACGCGTCTGCGAAAACGCGACATCCGTTGGCCCGAAGCTGCAAAAGCAGCGGTGTGAGCATTCACACATCCAAGCAGATTAACTTCAATCTGGTTTTAGAAATCGCTGTCGTTAAGGCTGTCGACCAAAGCATTCAGCGCCGCGTCATCATCGTCTGCTCGGGAGATCTCGCTAGCCATACGATTCGCCGACGACATCTTCGGCGAATCGGCACCGACGGGGGAAGACTTCGTCTCGGTCGACATCGATTTCAGCGGCGATGGAGAGACTGAAATCGGCGTAATGATGCTTGGTTTCATGACCGCTGGTGCCAAAGCCGGAGCATCATGCTCGGTCGATTTGCTCCGAGGTATGCCGAGCGAAACGGTGACGACCTGACGGGCGGCGAGTAATTTCAATACCGCGTCGACCACTTCGCTCGCTTTGTACCCATTGCGAAGATCGATGGCATAAAGCTTTCGGGAGCCCGGGCCAGCCGACCCCGCTTCAAGATCCAAAGCATGGGCCGTGCGACTGACGTTTACGCCAAGTCGCGACAAGCTGTCCGCGGATTGTTCCGCCGACCGCCAATCGATAACGGCCAAATCATTTTCTAGTCCGGTAAGCATCAATCCATCCGTTGACTGATTCACCTCGGGCTCCAGCGCTTCAACCATCGCGAGATCAATGCCCGGTCGGCCCAGTAGCTGAATCACGATTTCAGCCACGATGCCAACTTGCAAACTCGTCATCCGCGATGACTGCACGACGACGACGTTCAAACGAATACTCATGACTGCAGATGCTCTTGTTGCCGGATAGTTTCGAACTCATCGTACATCGCAAACCACAAATCGCGAACATTCTCTGCATCGAAGCTGAGGTTTGCCACATGATTTTCTAGCCTTGACCATAACTTGGCCCGCATCGGCTCGGCAACGTCCGCAAGTTTCTCGGCCGCTAATAACTTGGTCATTCTCGTGTCCCAGCGAGTCTCATGACAAACGGGAATAAATCGATGCGAACGATGCGAAGTGACCACCAAGCAAGTCGATTCATTCCGACGGACGCGATCAAAAAGAGCGACACGGCCCCACCAGCCTAATTGTTCAAAACCATCAACAATCAGGCAGCTTTTTAGCGTCTCATCCGGTCGCTTTTTATGGTCTTGGTGACTCGCCCACACGTCTCGCCACGAATGTCGTTTGTCAGAGGAAAGCGTCACCCACGATACCTGCCAAAATGTCTCTCGAAGGAGAGATTCCGTACCGCGAAGCAGTGTTGTTTTTCCGGTCCCGTGAGGACCAACAACGGACGCATATCGGCCGGTCTTGAGGGTCCAAAGGAGAGCCTCGAAGAAGAATTCTCGTTTTCCGCGGTCGAGAGCGAGGTCGAGATCGAACCGATAAGTATTACTGTCGGGACGGATCCAACGACTTGAGAAAGGGTTCACGAGTAAATCGACGACTCAGCAGGCTCGAGTGACCCGACCAGATAAAAAGGCTGCTGAGTCACGCATTCACGGCCCGCCGAACGGAACAAACGCACGCGAACGCACCAACGGATACGAATCAGCGTCCCTTCGTAGCTCACCGGACTGAGAGGAAGCACGCAGTCGATTTCGTGAGCGGAATTCAGATCGAGATCCTGCAACTGCATATCGTTCCAGCGAACGAAGTGGTGCACGTGAAGATCCTCGTCACCTTTGCCTTCGGTATACCAAAGTACAGAGACTTCCAAACCGACCACCTCGTCAATCGTCGTTTGACCGACGCGCCAATAGGCACGAAGGGGAAGACCAGCTTCATATTTTCCATCGGCACGGCACAATTCAACCGTCAGCGCGGGCGGCGCACTTGTGGTCGAGCGGGCGGATGAACGAATACGGGAAAGTTTAGGCAGAACGATGGCCAAGGTCGGGCGTCTCCACTAACAGTGATCCTCCAGCAAACGGCATTGTGTGCGCTGCGGAACGAGTGCATCGCATCGGCTGGTAAATCGATTTCTAATTCTTGTTCCCACGGGCGGTGCGGGTCAATGCTTAGATCGCGTTCTGTGCAAAGAATCTTAGTTAATACGATATGGCGATCGATGCGAACGTCAGTCCCCTGGCGAAACATCGTTTCCTCTTCGCAAATCAGCTCAACCCGCAAACGCCGCAAACTCAACCGGCCCGCCTGAGCTACGAACAAGTCATAGCTCCGCCCCGGGTGCAACGGATGACCGCTGATTTCCACAATCGTTGCCCCGACACCCGCGGTTTGCCGGAGGGCGTCCAGAAAGTAGCGAAAGGCCCAGACGCCAATGCCAGCAAAGGGAAACAACAAGAAAGTCAGTACCCAACGCGGATGGCCGCTGAGGAAACCCGACACCACCACGGCCAATAATACAAACCAGGCCGCATTCCAAAGCAACGCGAGCGCTGCAATCGCAATCGTTCGCCTGGCCATCGAACCTCCCGACGCTAGTCGATAAGCTAGCCGAACGCCTGGACTATCGGTGACCCCACGCCCCCGTGGAATGGAAGGCAAAGGCTGCGTATCGCTCGCGTCCGCAGACGGAAATTCAATCGACGCCGCTCGGCTCGCAAACATTTTTCGTCGTTCGTTGCTGGCCCCGACACTCAGCAGGCGATACAGCATCGCCCCTCCGCCAACCGCGATCATGGCAACGGACAGGACCGTAACGATCCAAAAACCGAGCCCGCTCGCCGACGCTTCCCCCGTTGCCGCAGCCGCGCCAGGAAACGCTTCGGGAACCGCCTCCGAGATTGAATCGCTGACAAATCGAGACGCATTCCCAAAACGCTGAAACAACATCAGCGCTAATGCGAAAACACCAAAGAGCAGCAGCGACGCATAAAAAACCGATTCCCCGACAACGCCAGACAACGCCCCGCCAAGCAGACGCTTGCCTCGCTTTTTAGTCCACGGTTTGGGAAAACGCATCGGGCGGAATAACCTCTAAGTCAGTGACCGCCCAAGCGGATTCGTGGCAAACGGAAATCGTCAGCTTGAAACGGTCGTGCGACCATCGCGATAAAAGCCAAGAGATTCCAGAGACCCATAAACCTCGTCCAGCGTCTTCTCGCCAAAATTAGAGATTGCAAGCAATTTCTTGGGAGTCGAATTCAACAAGTCGCGTACCGTGAAAATGCCTGTCTCTTCAAGGCAATTCGTGGTGCGGACCGACAGTCCCATCTCCGCGATACTGAGGTCCAAACGTTGTGTTCTTAAACGTGCTTGTTCTTCCACGTGACTGAGAGGAATGCGTGTTCTCATGGCTTGTCAATCCTTTTTAACGACGGCCCGGTACCAATACACACAGCGATCTTTATTTTTAAACGCTGACTTGGCCGAGAAAGATAATCCATCAGCGAGGAAAGGGGAACGGGAAACCGCCAAGTCATCGCCAAACATTGCTTTCAAACACGCGACCAAGGAGGCTTCAAGGCGTGTTTTGCGGACGATTGACCTTGGCGACCAACGTTATGTTTAGTATCCCACGCGTATGGGTCACCGATCAATCTCATATCTGCTAGCGTTCCTTTCGGCAAGTTTTGCCGCAGGCTGCGGTACGACAAAAATACAAGAAGCGACTGAGCAATTGGTCCTCAGCGAGGCGGTTGATCGCAGCGTCGCGATGATTGACTTTCGTCCGCTCGCTGGTCAGCGAGTTTTTCTCGACACGACTTATCTTCAAAATGTTAAGTCAACGACATTTGTGAATGCTGACTACGTCACCAGCGCGCTGCGCCAGCAGGTGATGGCGGCCGGATGCTTGCTGCAGGAAGGAAAAGACGACGCGGAAATCGTCATCGAAGCTCGCATCGGCACACTGGGTGCCGACGATCACCGCGTGACCTATGGAATACCTGAAAACAACGGTCTATCCACCGCAGCAAGTTTGATTGTCCAGACCCCGACACCTTCGGTGCCAGAGATCGCCGTTGCCCGCCGAGATGCCCGCGAAGGAGCGGCTAAAATCGCGGCCTTTGCTTACGACCGCGAAACCCGAGTACCGCTTTGGCAATCAGGGATCTCGCAATCGATCGCTACGTCACGAAACACATGGGTGATGGGGGTCGGGCCGTTCCAAGGCGGCTCCATTCGCGAAGGCACTCATTTGGCGAAGGGCCACAATCGATCCGGCGGGACTCGTCCTGGTGCATCGCCTGCGGAACATCATGATCGCCCCATCGTCGAACATACCGCCGAAGTTCGTTACGATAACGGTTGGCCGATGCTCGGAAAATTAGCTCCTCGTGGGCCGATTGTGGGCAGCGGTTTGCCCGTGCCACCAAAGTCCAAGCCAAAAATCATCGCCGCGGAAACGCGTCCAAGCGATAACGAACCCGAAGCAAAGATTGCCGAAAAGCCCGGCATGCTGGAAGACGAAACCCTGCAGCGATAGATGAACGCGACGACCGATTACGAACTGATCGACTTCGGAAACGGTCGCAAACTTGAGTCGCTTGCCGGCTATATCGTCGACCGCCCTTCGCCAGCTGCCTCTGCGGCAGCCCCCAAGCTCACGCGACTTTGGTCAAAGGTGGATGCCTACTTTGACGATGCCAAACATGAGTGGACTTTTCGCAAGCCATGGCCTCATGACCTTTCCATCAGCGGTGGGTCGTTTCGTTTGCCCCTTCGGGCCACGCCGTTTGGTCACATTGGTGCTTTTCCTGAGCAACGCCCACACTGGAATTGGCTGGCCAGCACAGTTGCCGCGATCGCGGAAAAATTGCACAAGACAAGTCCCACCGGTGCTGTGGGTGCCAGGCCCATTAAGGCTCTGAACCTGTTCGCTCATACCGGTGGCAGTACGCTTGCCATGGCCGCCGCCGGCGCTCACGTCGCTCACGTAGATGCGGCTAAACCGAATGTCCTCGCGGCTCGACAAGCGGCGAGGGCGAGCGATCTGGGGGAATCGCCGATTCGCTACATCATTGACGACGCGATGAAATTCACCACGCGAGAAGTGCGTCGCAAGCGGGATTACAACGTCGTTGTCCTTGATCCTCCCGCCTACGGCCAGTCCCCCGATGGCAAGGCATGGCGAATCGAACGAGACTTGTGGCCACTGCTGGACTTGACGCTCAAACTCTTTAAGCCCGGCCCAGGTGCGATTCTGTTTACCGGCCATACCGACGGAGTTGAACATCACGACATTCGCGATTATCTGAAACGACATGCTCGGCTTCACTTTGCCAAATCCAGCATTGGATTCGATTGCGGCCGCTCAAAATTAAGCGACCGCTCGGGCCGAACCCTTGATGCGGGCTATTTTGTCCGGGTCGCCTGGTCTTAAGCGGAGAACGCGAAAACGCTTCACGAGCTGCCCAGCGTCGCGCGGAGAGGCTCCGCTTTAAACCGGTTGCAGCGATTTACTTCTTTGTCCAATAGTCAACGACCGTCACTTTTTCGAGGTGCGGTTTGAGAACTTCGACAAAGGCCAAGTGCGACTCGTGCGGCAAATAGGCGGCACGGTCTTCTTCGCTCTTGAAGGTGACCAAGAACACGTGCGTCAAGCCACCGGACAGTTGTTCTGGACTGTTATCAATCCCGTATTCAAAGTCCGCAATTTCACGAATTTTGCTGGGGAGCTGGCGAAAAGCATCCACTACCGTTCGAATTTCCGCTTCGGTGCTGGCGTCTTTGAACTGGAACATCACGACGTGTCTTAGCATTTTCGACTCTGGAGTTTCTTGTTGGCCCTTCGCATTCCCAAGTGAGAGTAGCAAAGCACCTGTCGTTAGTAGAGTGACAACAAATGCGAACGCGTTGAGACGGGATAGTCGCTTGGTCATGGTGACGCCTGAGGGGGATCGACGAAGTAAAAGCAAAAAGGTGAGTGCTCAAGAAGACTCGAGTTTGACAAAAATATCTGCGTTAATGATGAATTGTAACGCTCTCGCCGTATCGGGACGGTTTGTAAACAGCGTCTTGTACACCTGCCTTAACTTCGCCCAATAAGCTTGGTTTTCAATAACATCGCCTTCGGTAATTCCAACCAATTCGGCTAATGCGACCACTTGATACAAACGATCGACGGCGGGGTCGTCGGTGAGTCGATCGAGTTGGGCTTTTGCTTCGTCGATTCGATCCATGCGAATGAGCAGCCGAGCTAGTTGCAGGTCCGCCTTTGTCGCATAAGCCGCGTTCTTTGATTTCGTGTCGCCAGTCGGCGGGAAGTATTCGCTAACCGCTTGCCAGGCCAGGACGTCGTCACGACTCGCAGCCGCCAGATACTGTTCTTCAATAGTAGACTTCTTCGGAACCAAATCAGGCACCAGCAAACGCTGGAGAGAGGGTGGCTTTTCTTGCGAAGCGAGAACGGCCCCTGCAGCCAGTGCGATCAATGGAATGCACGCGATGCCGATATATTTCAGGCGACGCTTTCGACGGCGAACGGCCTCGGTGCGCATCGCTCGCTGAAGGAGAATGGTGGCTTCCGTGGTACCACCGATCGTCGATGCAGAAGCCGACGCACCCGTTTGATCGATAGCGGAAAGGATTTGGTTTGCATCCCCGAACCGATCCGCGGGCGCTTTGGACATGAGCCGCGAGATAATCGCGATCATCCAATCGGGTACGTCGTTTCGCCCACGCGTCCTAGCAAGCGGTGGCGGAGTCTCGTGCATGTGCTGAATGGCGATCGCAAGTGCGTCGTCAGCTTCAAACGGTGGACGCCCCGAAAGCAAGAAATACATTGTGCAGCCAAGCGAATAAAGATCGCTGCGTGAATCGGCCTTCTTGCCTTGCACCTGCTCAGGGCTCATGTATCTCGGCGTGCCCATCGTCAGGCCTACCTGAGTCAAATCATTCCCCGTACCGACTCTTGCCAAACCGAAGTCGGCAACTTTGATTTCGCCCCGCAATGAACGCAGAATGTTTTCAGGCTTGATGTCGCGATGAGTGATCCCCGCTTGATGAGCAGCGAAAAGCGCCGAAGAGACCGCTCGCAAAACTTCCAAAGCCGCGTCGGGCGTTAGCGGTCCACTTCGTTCGACTTCATCCTTAAGATTTCCACCATCGATCAGTTCCTGCGCGATGTAGTGATACTCTTGGCATCGCCCCACCTCGTACACGTGGACGATATTTGGGTGATTAAGCTTCGCCGCGGCGCGAGCCTCCCTTCTGAATCGCTCAACGTATCCGGCATCGCTGGCGAGTTGTCGCCGCAGAACTTTCAGAGCGACCTGCCGCTCGAGCGTTTGATGCAACGCGACATAAACGTCTGCCATCCCTCCGCGGCCCAGACGCCGCATGATTTGGTAGTCGTCTAGCCTGGTGCCGATCAGATTCGAAGACGAAGACGAAGCCGAGTCGGCTGATTCCAGCAGATCCTCCGCGTTTCCCAAACTTGTCTCGTCGATCGGCTTCATAGTCGGTCCTGGGCGTCAAACTTTCTCAGCACAACGACCATTGTACGTCGAAACGGCCGATGAGGGGATTGTGCCAATCTGAACAAGCTCATTCATCGAGCCACTGCGGAATCCTTGAGCATCGACGCTGACGGATTGAAAGCCGAGTGACAAAAGTTGCTCGGTCACCGTCTCGATTTCTTTGGATTCCCGCAAACGGTCCAGTGCGTCGAGCGACACTTCAATGCGTCCTTCTTCGTTGTCAAGCATTCGAACCCTCAGGGGCGCATAGCCTCGATCTCGCAAAAAAGATTCGGCCAATTCAATCCGTGCCAATCGATCGCGTGTGACTCCGACGCCATAAGCGAGCCTACTGGACAGGCACGGCTGGGCAGGGCGATCGGCGACCGACAAATTCCACAAATGCGCAATTTCACGAACCATTTGCTTTGTAATTCCCAAATCAGCCAGCGGGGCAACCACCCCGGCGTCGCGGCCAGCTTGAATTCCAGGCCGGTAGTCGCCTAAATCATCGGCATTCGTACCTGAAAGGATCGTGAAGATGCCGACCTGCGAACCGAATTGAGCAAGCTCTGCATAGAGAGTTTGCTTGCAGTAAAAACATCGCCGACGGTCATTGATCCGGTAATCTGCCCTGTCCATTTCGGAAGTCGCGACGATTTCGTGCCTCAGGCCGATTTCATCCGCGACGCGTCGAGCCGTTTCAAGCTGCTCACGGGATACGCTCGGGCTGTCCGCCGTCACCGCAATCGAACCGCTGCAAAAACGATCGTCAGCGGATGGAAACCGCCGTTGATCTGCCCGAAATGCCGCCGCCGCGACCACGGCGCTATCCACACCGCCAGAATAGGCAACCACGCATCGCCCAAGGGCCATGATGTGATCGATCAATCGCAAGGCATCGCGTTCGCAAGACAGGCTAGGAAGGATGGGCATTTTACTGATGGTCAGAGTGATTTCCTACGACTTAAACACAGACTCAAGTGTAGCAAAACGGGCATTCATTTTCCGAAGCCCAGCCGCGAATACTTCATCGGAAAGGTCGCAAAGATGGGACAAGAACGGCGGTTGGTCTCACATCGTGCTCTTGAATCGGAATTGCCCATGACGCGCCGGAACTCATCATTCGCCATCGGAAGCCTCGCGACCGCGAATCTTAAAGACAATACGTCACGCCGCCGTATAGAATTTGCCGCACCAGAGATAAGGTAGTTTGCGGTTCGCGGAAGCCAGCCGACACAACCTAACGGAGCAAGCCGCAGCCATTGAGGACATATTGATCGAACATCAGTACCGCTGGGCAAGTAAATCGATAGCATGGCGTCGCTTGCATCGCTGCTACTGCTCGAAAATTTGTTGGTTTTCGCCATAAGCCGAGCGGCAGAGAATAATCTGCCAGAACATTGGGAGGTTGAGGCTCCCGGTATATTTTCATCTGCCGCTCGCTTAAAAACTCCTTTCTGTTAAGCACCTCAGCAGGTGTCATCGCAAAATCAACGTAATGGTTCTGCTTGGATTTTAGTGGCAAGGGTGAGGTTCGATTTCGGTCTTTCGACCTCGGAACAGGGCGGTGGATTTTTGCAGGCATCCGCTCCTGCGTCCAATGATTTGGCAGCAGACG
>Ga0105050_10002603_pt1 | contig 25606 bp, 21 predicted proteins | sample FRY01_FD_78088 | JGI IMG/M metagenome (GOLD analysis project Ga0105050, IMG submission 78088) | Freshwater microbial communities from Lake Fryxell liftoff mats and glacier meltwater in Antarctica - FRY-01 | ecosystem: Environmental > Aquatic > Freshwater > Ice > Glacier meltwater ...
TGTTTTAAATTTTGAAATTGCTATTGCTATTGAATTTTAAATCGCAACCCCGCATAATACATTCCTCCAAAAACGGGACCATAAACCATCGAACTATCAAAATATTGCCCAAACGGGTCATTATTTGCTAAAATAGGATTGGGTTGTTGATAGTTTCCGATGTTTTCTCCGCCTACATAAATTTCAAAGGTTTGCGAAAATGTCCTTGTAATTTGTGCATTAAATGTTGAAAACGGACTTGCAAACTCCCTTAAACGAAATTCTTCTGGATTAGATTGTGTTTGTGGTAAACGTTGTTCGCCCAACCAATTATAAGTAAAATCGAATTTCCATTGTTGGCCTTTCTCTTTTACGTGGGTTTCATAACCTATATTCGTGAAAAAACGGTGCTTGGCTTGCAAAGGTCGTTCTACCAAACCAATGGTATATTGTGTTTGTACATCGTAGTATTTGTAAGCAGTGCGGATGCTAAAATGCGTCATCAACTGATAACTAAAATCTACTTGAAGACTATTGGCAAACGATTGTCCGTCAAGATTATAAAACAAAACTTGTTGCGGACTATTATCTACATCCACCACCGCTTGATTTTGAAAATCGGTTCGGTAAAAATCCAAAGAAAATTCTGCTTCTTTTCCAAAAAGCTTAAAGCCTTGTAAAAAACCTAATCCGTAATTCCACGCAATCTCCGGATTTAAACCATAAATTTCACCATTTGTATCTACGATTTGAAATTGACGAGACGAAGCAAATAATTGTTGATTTTCAGCAAAAATATTGGCACTTCGTTTTCCTCTTCCAGCCGACAAACGAAAAGTTGTTTTTTCATACGGTCGGTAGCGAACATGAGCTCTTGGTGTCACAAAAACACCCAATCGGTTGTGGTAATCAAGTCGACCGCCTAACACATAACTCCATTTATCACTATCATCAAACGTATATTCAAAAAATGCACCAACGGAATTGTCAATTCTGCTAAAATCAGTTGCATTGACTAATTCATTATAGTTGTCATACGTAAGGTTCAAACCCGTTGAAAACTTATGCATTGTGTTGCTTATGATGGAGTTGTAAATTAAATTAGAATACCAACTATTTTGTTTGATATTATATTGATTTAAACCAAAATACGATTCTTGATTATGATAATTAAAAGCGTTCTGAAAGCCTAAACTTTTCCAAGGTGTTTCTGGGAAAACATAACCAAGTTTGGCAGAAAGGTCTACTTTTTCGGTATTGATTTCTGAACCCCAAAAATTGGTTGATCCCTGATCACGATTGGGCTCAAAATCAACTTGTCCAGTTTGCTTATCGTCTTTCATAACCCGAAGGTTAATAAAGCTAATCCATCCTTTTTCTGCATCGGTATATTGCCATCGATTAATCGCATTGATTTGATTTCCAATTGGATTATCTAAAAAACCATCATTGTTCATATCATTTTTAGCAACACGGGCATTGCCATGTAAAAACAAGCTTGTTGCCCATTTATCATTGATTTTTTTGTTGAAATGGGTATTTAATTCAAAGCGAGAATCGGTTGAACCATAGGTGTTTAAAAAGAAAGGAATATCGGTAGCAGGCTTTATCAATTCATAATTAATTTGGCCCGAAATGCTTTCATAACCATTGACAACAGAGCCAGCACCTTTCGTAATTTGAATACTTTCTACCCAAGTTCCGGGAATAAATGACAATCCATACGCTTGAGATGCTCCGCGAATGGCAGGAATATTTTCTTCGGCCATCAAAATATAAGGACTCGTTAAGCCTAACATTTTTATCTGTTTGCTTCCGGAAACGGCGTCCGAAAAATTGACATCGATACTAGGATTGGTTTCAAAACTTTCGGATAAATTGCAACACGCCGCCTTGAGTAATTCCTTACTCGACATGGTTTGCATATTAGACGTAACCAAATAGCTTTTTTGCAATGATTTTCGAACATTGGTTAACGTTACTTCATCTAAAGAAGTATCGTATTCTAATTTTTGAGTAATTTTTTTGGGCAATGAAACCGTTAATTTAACCGTTTTAAAACCCACATAACTAATTACTAAAACAGAATGGTCGGTAGAAAAAGGAATTGTAAATTTTCCTTGATCGTCGGAAGTGGTTCCGATTTCGGTATTTTCCCAATAGATATTTGCTCCAGGAAGTGATTGATTGTTATCGTATATTATTTTTCCTGTTACATTTTCTTGGCTAAAAATAAACCCAGAAAACAGGAAAAAGCAATACACTAAAAATTGTTTTTGCATGATGTTGATTATTAATTAAACACTATTTTTCACTAAAAGTGAAATTCAGGCGTAATTAAAATCAGGCGTAAAAAACGTATTGGGAATATAATTGATAAAGCGGCGGAGCATGAGCTTCAACATAATACCGAACAGACTGTGTTGAAATTTCTGTTGAAAAATTTGCAAAAACAGGTAATTGGTAAGTTGGTAACAAACCGGTAACTTGAAAATCTAAAACTACTGTTTTGAGTATGCTCTCATCAAAATCAGCTTGAAAAAGTTGGTCTGAACAGCAACTCGAATGGTCATCGGTTACTATAGCACAACATGTTTTTTCTTCATGTTGAACCGCTGGCTCACACGTTTCTTCCAGTTTAAAAACGGAGGAAATGGAGGCGATTTCACCTTCACAATAATGCACATTAAAAGCAAACCCGCTGGTGGAAACCAAGAGGTAAAATGCCATTAAAATACTGGTGCACTTTTTGAAATTCATAATACAAAGGTATTTATTTAAATCAATACCGCCAATAATCTTTTGTTAATTGGACTAAATCTCAACTATTTGCCCTAAAATCGGAACCGAAACATCAAATTGATAGGTTTCTGCTATTTTTAAACGAAGGGCATCAGCAGCTCTATTTTCGCCATGTACTAAAAAAACTTTTTTAGGTTTTTGTTCTAAATCAGATAACCAATTCAACAAATCTTTTTGGTCGCCATGAGCAGAAAGCCCTTCTAACTCTAAGATTTTTGCCTTAACGGGATAATATTTTCCATAAATTTTAATTTCTTCTGCTTCGTCCATCATTTTTCTGCCTCGTGTTCCTTCGGCTTGATAGCCCACAACGATGATTGTCGTTTCTGGTTTTCCAACATATTGTTCCATATAACTTAGAATTCGTCCACCGGTCATCATTCCGCTTGCTGCAATAACGACTTTGGGTTTTAGATTATAAATGGTATCAATTGTTTCTTTATAATCTGAAATAAACGTGAAAATTTTACACATTTCATCACATTCCCGTGGTGTTAATTTATGCCAAGACGTACTGTTTTGAAACACTTCTAACACATTTATTCCCATTGGCGTGTCAATAATTAATGGAATGTTGGGGAGTTTATTTTCTTTTTTTAATTGCCACAACAAAAACATCAAGGTTTGAGCACGTTCCACGGCAAAAGTTGGAATCAAAACCGTTCCGTTGTTTTCAACCGTATTGCGAATAAAAGTTTCTAATAATAATTTTGTGTCTTCCAAAGGATGAATTCGATTGCCATACGTGCTTTCCAAAATAACATAATCTGCTTTTTTTGGTTTCACAGCTGGGTATAACAACACATCGTCATCTTGCCCTAAATCACCTGAAAAAATTAAAATTTTATCCTCCACATGAAGTTCAATGGAACAAGCTCCAATAATATGACTGGCATAAAAAAAGTTAAAAAAGATATCATCGGTTAATTTAACTTCCAGCTCTTTATCCACCACTTTAAAAAACGGAAATACTTTTTCTGCGTCAGTGATAGTATACAATGGCTCTGCTGGATTGTGTTTTGAATACTGCTCTTTATTGGCTCTTTCTGCTTCTTCTTCTTGAATTTTAGCACTGTCTAACAAAATTAATTTCGCAATTTGTTTGGTTGGACTGGTGCAGAAAATTTTTCCAGCAAAACCTTCTTTGACTAATTTGGGCAACCAGCCGCAATGATCTAAATGGCCATGGGTTAATAAAACATAATCAATTGTGGAAGGCAAAACAGAGATAGGTTGCCAATTTAATTCCCTTAAGGATTTTATTCCTTGAAACAAGCCACAATCAATTAATATTCTGGTTTCATTATGTTCTACCACTATTTTAGAACCCGTAACGGTTCCCGCAGCTCCTAAAAAATATAGTTTCATTTTGATAGTTTTAATAGGTTACACAATTGATTTGCCTCTTTCAAGACATTTTTAATTCGGTTCGGACTTAGTTGGATTTTATGTAAAACGTCACTTGAAGCAATTAAATCGCGAGCAGTGATGATGTTTTGTGCTAATAATTTATCTTTTTCAGCGATTGTTAAGGTTGTTAATGCAGTAACTGGATAGATATTATAATTATCGATTTTGTTTTTTAAACTAGCATGAGGCGGGTAATTCCAACTTAATAACTTTAAATTTGAACAGGTTGCAAATTGAATTGCATCTTCTGTAAAACGATTATTGGTGATAATCCAACAGTTTTCGATAATGGCTTCGTTATTAAATAAAGGATAAGGTTGTACTTTCAAATCATTAAATCGAGACAAAATATACATTGGAACTTTTACATCGGTTTTGGCATCTTGACTTCCGTGAAATTTACATTCAACCATGCTGATTCTATTCTCTTTTTTTAAGATAACATCCACTTCATGCAATACACATTTGCCTTGTAAAGATTTATTCGTTATGGTTTCACAACCTTCTATTTCAAAAAGACGAGCAATAAATTTTTCAAAATAAAATCCTGCTGGACCTAATGCTTGAATTGCCGAGCGTAGATTATATTTAGCAGCATGGACATTGGACACTTTTTTGAGTTGTTGAAAAGCCAGTTTGTATATTTTTTTGGTTGGAATTCCTTCATATAATTCCTTCTCAACAGCCGTAATGACATTGTCAACTGCTTCTTGTCTAGCACCTGATTTTGATAAAGATTTTTTAAGTTTTTCTTCATCAAACACAACCACTTCGCCAGAAAATTTAGTCACTTTCATAGCACAGATTTTAATATTTAAAGGTAGTGAATAAAAACGTTACTCTGCCCTTTTCTGGAAGTAAATTGCTGGAATTAAAAGAAGAAGGAATAACGGCTGAATGATAAATCTTCGGATATAAAACAATAGAAAGTTATTGGATTCATCAGTAAAAAATAGTAAAACGAAAAAAAATAGCATTAAAACCACAAACAAGATTCCATAAATAATTCCTGCAAATTTTGTTAAACGAAGCTCTTTAAATAATAAATGTACAATAAAAAGCGAAAAAAATGTATTTAACATGAAACGAAAAGTCATGCTTAAAAATAAGTGAAAGCCTTCAAATACTGGAAAAGGTAAATTTAAATAATCATTTTTAAAATAGTCCAAAAAAGGGTCGTAAAACCATTGGTCTTCAAATCCTCGAATAGCAATTAATGCGGCTAGACAAAGGAGTATTAATAGAACAGTTGATTTATTTTGTGAGATTTTTTGTAGCATATACTGAAAATTTATTGACCCAAATTACCCATAAAAGAAAAACTACGCCATAAATCAACAGCGGAAAAAGCACCCCATGAATCAAATGCTCTTGTTCAGGGTAATAATACAATGCAATTGAAATCACAGCGATTCGAAAAATATTTAACACATAAATGAGTACCGTACCAAAAAGCAGATAAAGCAGCGTGTGTTTCCAACTTCCTTTAAACGCAATAATAAACGCAACAAATAAAATCAAGACACTAATCGCATTGCACCCTTCTACAACACGGGCGACATATTTACCTTCTACAAAAAACTTGACGGAACTTTGTTCTGAATTTTCTATAATTTGAGCATCATAGCCAAAAAAAATAACCAATTGCTGCGTTTGCTCGGCGACGATTTGAGTAACCGAATCCACTTCAAATTGAGCAACATCAAATCGAGATAAAAAGATTTGATATAAAACCGTCAAAACGATATAACTTAAAAAGAATTTTAGTAGAAATAGTAAGAATGGTTTATATTGAAGTAGGTACTTTTTCAAAGTCTAATTTTTAACAAAAATATAGAATTTTGAGTTGTGGTATTCATTTAACTTTGCAAAAAAACAGAAAATGACTTTTGAAGAACTTCAACCAATAGTAATCCAACTTTTAAATAAAGAAAATTTAACTAGAGATGAAAAGCTGAAAAACCTTTGTCAATTATTATCCGATTCGATTTCCTATTATAATTGGGTTGGTTTTTATTTTGCTAATCACGAAACCAAAACGCTGCATCTTGGGCCTTATGTTGGTGCAGAAACCGATCATAGCGTTATTCCTTTCGGGAAAGGTATTTGCGGTCAAGTAGCCGAATCAAATGCAAATTTTGTGGTGCCAGACGTTGCGGCTCAAGGCAATTATATTGCTTGCAGCTTTACCGTAAAATCGGAAATTGTGGTTCCACTATTTGTAAGCGGGCAAAATATTGGTCAAATTGACATTGATAGCCACGTAATTGATCCTTTTACAGAAGCGGATGAACGCTTTTTAGAATTTGTAAATGAAGAGGTGGCGAAATTGTTTTAATTTGTACTTGCATTGTTTTAAAATAAGATTATCTTTGCAACCGAATTGGGATAACCCCTTTTCATACATAAAAATCATTTAAAATAATATTGGAATGTATTTAACTAAAGAAACAAAAGCGGAAATTTTCGCTAAACATGCTGGAAAAGCAGAAAACACGGGTTCAGCAGAAGGACAAATCGCTTTATTCACTTTCAGAATTTCGCACTTAACGGAGCACTTGAAAAAAAATCGTCATGATTATAATACAGAGCGTTCGTTGGTATTATTAGTAGGAAAACGAAGAAGTCTTTTAGATTACTTAAAGAAAAAAGAAATCAACAGATATCGTGAGATTATTAAAGAATTGGGTATTAGAAAATAATCAATAGGAAAGAGGTGCGAAAGTGCCTCTTTTTGTTTTAATCCCTTTGCCCTCAAAGGGAAAAATAAAAGAGCTCCCCCTTTTGAGGGTCGGGGGACTAAAAAGTTTGGTTTTTCATTGGAACACAACAACTACAACAACACAACTACGCTGTCGACAGGCCGCAAAACCAATGTAAAATTAAAAAAGGAAAATTTATGATTCCACAATTATTTGTAGAAAGCATCGATTTAGGTGATGGCAGAAACATCACAATCGAGACGGGACGTTTAGCGAAACAAGCGGACGGATCTGTAGTAGTAAGAATTGGTAAAACTGTAATTTTAGGTACAGTTGTATCATCACGAAAAGCAACTCCAGGTATTGATTTTTTACCGTTGACGGTAGATTATCGTGAGAAATTTGCTGCAGCAGGTCGTTTTCCTGGTGGTTTCTTTAAAAGAGAAGCACGTCCAAGTGACAACGAAGTATTAACAATGCGATTAGTTGACCGTGTTTTGCGTCCGCTTTTTCCATCAGATTACCATGCAGAAGTGCAAGTTATGATTCAGTTGATGTCTCATGACGAAGATGTTATGCCAGATGCACTAGCAGGATTAGCCGCTTCGGCAGCATTGGCTTTGTCTGACATTCCTTTTGAAACGTTGATTTCTGAAGCTAGAGTTGGTCGTATTGATGGAAAATTCATCATCAATCCATCTCGTGCACAATTAGAATTATCTGATATTGACATGATGATTGGAGCTTCAACCGATTCTATCGCAATGGTAGAAGGTGAAATGAAAGAAATTTCAGAAGCTGAAATGGTTGAGGCAATAAAATTTGCACACAAACACATCAAAAACCAAATTGCAGCACAAGAACGTTTACAAGCGGCTTTTGGTAAAAAAGAAGTTCGTACATATGATGGTGACAGAACAGATGATGCTATTTACGCTAAAGTAAAAGCAGCAGCTTATGATAAAATTTATGCTATTGCAAGTAAAGGTTCTGCTAAACAAGAACGTTCTGCAGCATTTGATGCGGTAAAAGAAGAAGTAAAAGCGTTATTCACCGAGGAAGAATTGGCAGAAAACGGAGATTTAGTTTCTAAATACTTCTACAAAACCAATAAAGAAGCGGTTCGTAATGTAACCTTAGATTTAGGAACACGTTTAGACGGAAGAAAAACGACAGAAATCAGAGATATTTGGTGTGAAGTAGATTATTTACCATCTGTTCACGGTTCTGCCTTATTTACGCGTGGCGAAACACAAGCATTGGCAACGGCCACTTTAGGAACATCAAGAGAATCAAACCAAATTGATTCACCTTCACAACAAGGAGAAGAAAAATTCTATTTACATTATAATTTCCCACCATTTTCAACAGGAGAAGCTCGTCCGTTAAGAGGAACTTCAAGAAGAGAAGTTGGTCACGGAAATTTGGCACAAAGAGCATTGAAAAACATGATTCCAGCAGATTGTCCTTATACAATTCGTGTGGTTTCTGAAGTTTTAGAATCGAATGGTTCATCTTCAATGGCAACGGTTTGTGCTGGAACATTATCCTTAATGGATGCTGGTATTCAAATGATTCGTCCGGTTTCTGGAATCGCAATGGGATTGATTACTGATGGTGATCGTTATGCAGTTCTTTCGGACATCTTAGGTGATGAAGATCATTTAGGAGATATGGATTTCAAAGTAACTGGAACTTCAGAAGGAATCACAGCGTGTCAAATGGACATCAAAATTGACGGATTGAAATACGAAATCATGGAGGCAGCATTGGCTCAAGCCCGTGACGGACGTTTGCATATCTTAGGTAAATTAACTGAAACTTTAGCTCATCCACGAGCTGACGTGAAAGAACATTCTCCAAAAATTATTACCAGAAGAATTCCAAATGCCTTTATTGGAGCATTAATTGGCCCTGGAGGAAAAGTAATTCAAGAATTACAAAAAACTACTGGCTGTACTATTGTTATCAATGAAGACCCAATTACGGAAGAAGGAATTGTAGAAATTTTAGGAACTAATCCAGACGGAATTGCTGCTGTTTTAGCTAAAATTGATTCTATCATTTTCAAACCAACAATTGGAGAAGCATATGAAGTGAAAGTAATAAAAATGTTAGATTTTGGTGCAGTTGTAGAATATACAGAAGCTCCAGGAAACGAAGTTTTATTACATGTATCTGAATTGGCTTGGGAAAGAACAGAAAATGTTGCTGATGTTGTAAATATGGGCGATGTATTCCAAGTAAAATACCTTGGTTTAGATCCAAAAACAAGAAAAGAAAAAGTGTCAAGAAAAGCACTTTTACAGCGACCAGCAAGAGAAGAAAATAAAATTACACCTAAGAAGGACTAGCTTCATTTTACTTATTTATACAACCCGATTCAAAACTGAATCGGGTTTTTTTGTTTTTTTTTGTAATTTATATATTACAATTCATTGAATTCTTAACATTTATTTTATATTTGCAACAGTCGGATTTAAAAATAACTATGAGATTTTCAATTTCAACAATTTTATTCATTATTAATTTCTTTTTTTTAACAACTGCATTCGGACAGGATTTAACTGTTTCGGGTACATTGGTCGACGAAAAAAAGAATGGAATTGAAGCATCCGAAGTTATTCTATTAAAAAACACAAAAATCGTTGCCTCCGCACTAACTGACGCAAAAGGTAACTTCACCCTGAGTTATCCCGCCGGTATTTTTTCACTTCGTTTTTATTATGTGGGAGCTATCATTTATCAAACCGATTTTGAATTAAAACAAAATTTAAATCTCGGAACAATTGCTGCTTTTGAAAACGCAAACCAATTAGAGGAAGTTGAACTTACCTCAAGAAAAAAAATCATCGAAAATAAAGTAGACCGTACGGTATTTAATGTCGAAAATAGTGTTCGAGCCTCTGGAAGTGATGCGTTAGAATTACTAAAAAGCACACCTGGCGTTACCGTGTCCGCTAATTCAATAGGAATAGTAGGTAAAAGCACCGTTAATGTGATGATTAATGATCGGGTAATCACCATGGGTGGCGACGAGCTTACCAGTTATTTAGGAAGTATCAGCTCTGATAATATCAAAAGTATTGAAGTGATCACCACGCCGCCAGCAAAATACGATGCACAAGGAAATAGCGGCTTGATTAATATCAACCTTAAAAAAGCACAAGAAGATTCTTGGTCCAGTAGTATCAGAAATAATTATATTCAAACCACTTATGCTTCCGTTGTTTCTGCAGTAGATTTTATATACAACAAAAACAAGTGGAATTTCTTTATCGATTTGGTAAAACGAGAAGGCAGTGATAAAATTGTGGAAGATACCGATACTTTTTTTGAAGAAGAAAATTGGCAAGGACAAACGAAACGAAAAGATGAAACCGATTTATATAGAGGTATAATCGGCGTTGATTTTAGAGCATCTAAAAACGCAACAATTGGGATGAAATATGTTGGACTTACGGATAGGCCAGATATAAAAGACAGTAATATATCCAACGTATTTGATAAAACTACGGGGAATTTAACGTCGGCTTATGTAACAAGCGGTTTTAACGATTCTGAGAATTCACATCATACACTCAACGCTTATTATTCGCAAAAACTGGATACACTAGGAAGAAAATTCACGGTTGATTTAGACTATTTTACGTATCAAGACGATAAAATTAGAAATTTTAGAACGCAGAACTTTGATATGGATAACAATCCGCTATCGCCAGCCGTTATAGGTTTAAATGCAGGTTTACAAAATATCCAAAATTATAATGGAAAATTTGATTTTGAATTTCCTACCAAATGGGCCGATTATAGTTTTGGCGGCAAAATGAACTGGATTAAAAACCTAAGTGATATTTATTATTATGATTTATCTAGCGGAGTAGCAGTAATTGATATTCGTCAAACGAACATTTTTGACTATTCTGAAAATACGCAATCAGCCTATGCAAGTTTTTCTAAAAAATGGAATGAAAAATGGCAAAGTCAACTTGGTTTTAGATATGAAAATACGCAAGTAGTTGGAATAACGACCTCGCTAGATGTTACTCAAAATCAAGAAAATAAATTTAACTACGATCAAATTTTTCCATCTGCCTATTTATTGTACAACCATAACGAGAACAATGTTTTTTCTGTCAATTACAGCAAACGAATTGACCGTCCGATTTTTTGGGATTTAAATCCTTTTAAATGGTATTTGAGTTCGTTTATTACAGTTGAAGGAAATCCTTTTTTACAACCGTCGTTTGCAGATAATGTGGAACTAAATTATACGTTTAAACAAAATTTATCCTTTAAATTATATTATTCCACAATCAACAACGGAAACTTACAAATTCCATTTATTGATTTAACTTCTGACCCGCAAACCATTCAATACCAACGAGGTAACTTCTTTGACAGACAGCAATTTGGATTAACTGCTTCCTATCAATTTAATAAATATGAATGGTGGGAAAGTTCAAACACCTTAAATGGAACGTATAATTATACCACTTTTACTCGTGAACTGCCCACGGAAGTGCAAAATGGTTTTCGATATTCTTTTTATACTTATAATACCTTTACGCTAAACAAAGCTAAATCGTTACTTTTTGAAGCCAATTTTGAATATAACAGCCCAAGAAAAGAACTATATTTTGAAGCCACACATTTTTCGAGATTAGATTTAGGAATGCGGTACTCGATTAAAGATAAAGGTTGGAGTTTTGTGATTTTAGGAACAGATTTATTTAGAGATTATTTGGCTTATTTTACTACGGTTGTTAACAATACGCCACAACGACGTGGATTATATATGGATGAACGCATGCTTCGCATTGGCGTGAACTACCAGTTTGGAAACAAAAAACTAGAAAGTAACGAACGCGAATCAGGCAATGAAGACGTTCAGGGTCGTTTAAAATAATTTTGTTGTTTATTGTAACTTTATGGAATGGTTTGACGTATAACTACCCGAACCCATTATTTACAAACAAATAAATGAGACAACTTAAGATTACAAAGCAGGTTACCAATCGTGAAACTGCCTCCCTTGACAAATATTTACAAGAAATTGGAAAAGTTGATTTAATTACAGCCGATGAAGAGGTTGAATTAGCTCAACGAATCAAAGCTGGCGATCAACTAGCCTTGGAAAAATTAACAAAAGCCAATTTGCGTTTCGTGGTATCGGTTGCAAAACAATATCAAAATCAAGGATTAACCCTTCCCGATTTAATTAATGAAGGAAATCTTGGTTTGATTAAAGCCGCTCAACGTTTTGATGAAACCCGTGGATTTAAATTTATTTCTTATGCCGTTTGGTGGATTCGTCAATCGATTTTACAAGCATTGGCAGAACAATCAAGAATTGTGCGTTTGCCGCTTAATAAAATTGGTTCTATCAATAAAATCAACAAGATGTACGCTTTGTTAGAGCAATCTAATGAACGCCCACCATCTGCTGAGGAAATTGCAAAAGAATTGGACATGACTGTGAATGACGTGAAAGAGTCTATGAAAAACTCCGGTCGTCATTTATCAATGGATGCACCACTTGTAGAAGGAGAAGATTCTAATTTATATGATGTTTTGCGTTCAGGCGAATCGCCAAACCCAGACAGAGAATTAATTCACGAATCATTGCGTACAGAAATTGAGCGTTCGTTAGAAACCCTTACGCCAAGAGAAGCAGACGTTGTTCGTTTGTATTTTGGTTTAGGCGATCAACATCCTATGACTTTAGAAGAAATTGGAGAAACGTTTGATTTAACCCGCGAACGTGTTCGTCAAATTAAAGAAAAAGCAATCCGAAGATTAAAACATACCTCAAGAAGTAAAATCTTGAAAACTTATTTAGGATAAATTCCAGAAAATAAATTTCAAATTCCGAACGGCAACAATTGAGATTTGGGATTTTAATTTTGGAATTTTTAAATAGTAAACAACAGTTTCATAACTGTTCGTTTTTTGATTGATGATTGAAACCTCGGCTGATTACCGAGGTTTTTTTTATCTGAACTTGTTTCAAATTCTCTTTTTAATACGAAGAATTACGCTGAACTTGTTTCAAATTCTCTTTTTAATGAGAAGAATTCTGCTGAACTTGTTTCGGATTTTAGCTATTATAATTACCTTTGCAATTACAACACTAACTAATTTCAGTAATTAAAAAATACTGAAAAATCAATCTCCATGAAAGAAACGCTCATTGCTCCGTCTATTTTAGCAGCCGATTTTGCCAATTTACAACGCGACATCGAAATGATTAACCAAAGTGAAGCCGATTGGTTTCATATTGATATTATGGATGGCGTTTTTGTGCCCAATATTTCATTTGGAATGCCTGTTTTAGAAGCAATAACCAAACATGCTAAAAAAACAATTGATGTACATTTAATGATTGTAGATCCAGATCGGTACATCAAAACATTCGCCCAATTAGGTGCCAATAATTTATCTGTACACTATGAAACCTGTCCGCATTTACACCGAACACTTCAAGCAATTAAAGCGGAAGGAATGAAAGCAGGTGTCGCCATTAATCCGCATACACCCGTTAGTTTATTGGAAGATATTATTAAAGATATTGATTTAGTTTGCATAATGAGTGTAAATCCTGGATTTGGCGGTCAATCCTTTATTGAACATACCTATACCAAAATCAAACAACTTCGCGAAATTATTTTGAGAAACAATGCCCAAACTTTAATTGAAATTGATGGTGGCGTTACCGATAAAAATGCTAAACAGTTAGCTGATGCTGGTGCTGATATTTTAGTAGCAGGAAACTTTGTTTTTAAAGCGTCAAATCCAAATGAAACTATTAAAAACTTAAAAGCTTTAGCGCGTTAACAACTTACTTTTTATATTGAGAAAGCAGGTATTTGATGATATCCGTTGTTGTTACAATACCAACCAAAAGTTGACCGTGAACAACAGGTAAAGCGTGAAATTCTTTTTTAGATAAAATTTCAGCTACTTCTCGAATGGTTGTGTCGGGCGAAACAGTTGTAAGTTTTTTAGCCATCACTTGTTCCACTGTAAACATATTATAAACAGTTACATCGACCACTTCTTCATCGTCATCCGCCGCATCTACAAAAGAAATACGAAGCAAATCAGTATAACTTAACATTCCTACTATCTTATTGCTATCCACCACGGGAATATGGCGAATATGGTTTTTTTTGAATAATGATTCGGCTTTTGTTAAATCGTCACTAAGATTTAAAACGATGACGTTTTTACTCATTATGGTTGAAACGGGAACTTGATTTTTCATGACGTAAAGCATTTATAAAAACAAATTTCTGACTTATTCATGACTTATTTACTGACTAATATCATTGTGTAATAAACTGTTTTTTTGTACCTTATCCTCTGTTTGAAAAATTAATCATTTTACGTACTTTTTCAAATAAAGTTGGGAATTCTGCTTTAAATTGTTCTGGCGTTTCAAAAAAATGTTCGAGTAATACGGCAATAAATTCAAAGCTATTGGAATAACCATAAATTCTAAAATAATTTGATTGTATTAATTTTTCGGTTATAATTGGATGTGCAATAAACTGCATGATTTCTTTATACCGCTGGGCAAATAACAAAGCACTCACATCATTGCGTTTTAATCCGTGAAAATGTACTGCATGCGTAAACTCGTGAAAACCTAAATTCAAATTGTCATTTTTTTGCTGAAATCCTTCTAAAAAATCTTTCCATGAAAAAACAATCGCTTTCATTCGCGGATTGAATTCGCCTTTATGCCAATTTTCGTTTACAGTTGAATAGTAAGCTTCTGGATAAAGAATTATTTTATCAAAAACATCAATTAAATAGTGCCGCATTCCAAAAGTAAGTGTAATGGCGGTAGCGGCAATCATGACTTTCATTTCCTCTGTTAACACCAACTCTTCTTTGGTTATAAAAGAATAATGAGCGACAAAAGCAGCCATCCGATGATTAAAATACGTTTTCTTTTTCTGTTCTAAATTGCGATAAAATGAAAAATTTTCAGCTAAAAACTGTTGCTGGGCTATCGGAATTGTTTGCGTTTTCCAATAAAAATGAACATAGACCGGACGATGAAAAATTTTACAATAATAATGTTCAAACGTATCGAGGATAATGGCAAAAAATAGCACCACAATTAAGGCTAATAAAATAAAAAGAAGGATTAAAATAACGAGGACAACTCCGTACATTGCTGTGATTTAAGGTGATGGGAAGATAGGTAAAATTTTAGTGAAGAAATTCTATAAAGCAGAAAATTTTATTTTTACGAATAGTAGAACTGTGTGCGTTTTATTGGCAAAGTTTGGATTGAAATTTGGGGATTGAAAAACTATACAAAAAAAAATTATTTCAAGAATCAGGATTGACTGCGTCCGTCCTGACAAAGCTCCGTTGGAAACTTCGGGATTGAAAAACTATACAAAAAAGAATTTTATTTCACGAATCAGGATTGACTGCGTCCATCCTGACAAAGCTCCGTCGGAAACTTCGGGATTGAAAAACTATACAAAAAAGAATTTTATTTCACGAATCAGGATTGACTGCGTCCATCCTGACAAAGCTCCGTTGGAAACTTCGGGATTGAAAAACTATACAAAAAAGAATTTTATTTCACGAATCAGGATTGACTGCGTCCATCCTGACAAAGCTCCGTTGGAAACTTCGGGATTAAAAAACTATACAAAAAAGAATTTTATTTCACGAATCAGGATTGACTGCGTCCATCCTGACAAAGCTCCGTTCGAAACTTCGGGATTGAAAAACTATACAAAAAAGAATTTTATTTCACGAATCAGGATTGACTGCGTCCATCCTGACAAAGCTCCGCTTTGAGAATACTAAGTATAAAAAAATACGCTCAAATAAATTTGGCGTATTTTTTTATACTTAGTATTCATTCGTGACCTCGACAGGATTCAAACCTGTAACCCTCAGAGCCGAAATCTGATATTCTATTCAGTTGAACTACGAGGCCATTTTGTAATCCGTGTGCGAATTTACAATAAAAATTCTTATGCTAAAAGTTTTTTTACAATAGTTGAAATAGTTTTACCGTCGGCACTACCACCCAATTGTTTAGAGGCAATTCCCATTAACTGTCCCATAGAAGCCATTCCTGTAAATCCATTGTCGGCAATAATTTGAGCTACAGCCGATTCTACTTCTGCTTCACTTAATTGTTTTGGTAAAAATTTCTCGATAACCGCTGATTGCAACAATTCTGGTTCCGCTAAATCTTGTCTTCCTTGTTGCTCATAAATTGCAGCACTGTCTTTTCGTTGTTTCACTAAGCGTTGCAAGAGTTTGATCTCCTCCTCTTGAGCCAACTCTTCTTTTGCTCCGCCTTCGGTTAGAGCTAATAAAATAGCCGACTTAACCGCTCGCAACGATTCTAATGCAATGGTATCTTTTGCCCGCATGGCGTTTTTAATTTCCTCGTTTATTTCTGTTTGTAAACTCATAATGACTTTATTTGATAATTTATCAACGTATTTTACAGTAAATAATATCCTATTTAATGGATTACAAAGATAAAAAAATAACCCGAAAACTAGTGACTAATTTCCGGGTTAAATTCTGCTAGTTAGAGTTAGCTAATCCACGTTGTCGTGAAGGAAAGAATTGTTTGAACGCAATTGCGCGTCGTTATTACTATCTGTTCCTAAGGACATTCTGGATTGATTATTTATAGGAGAATCGCTTGATAGATCAATTCCTTGTCGTTTAAAAGCGGGTTCTTTTTCCATCTCGTCTAACCGACTGGAATTCGAGTGAAATTTATAATTAAATGCTTTCAATTTTTTTCTCCGGTCGTCTGCTCTCATTTTCAGGCTATCATCAATTGACATCTCCAATGGATTGATTTCATCGTAAGAAGCAGAAAATTCTGAAGTTTTATCACTTGTTTTCAAGGTGATATTCATCTCTTCATTTTCCGGTTCTTTTACCTCATTGATTTGTGGTTTTGAGTTTAAAAGCTCGTTTTCAATTTCCATATAATCTTCCAAAGAAAATTTCACAACACCTTCTTTTCCAATTTCAGTTAACGGAATTAAATGTGTGGGTTCATTTACTACAATATCATTTGTAGCAGCAGGTTTTGTAGGCTCTAGGTCAAAAAGGATGGTGTTTTCTATTTCTTTTTTTGTTGATGCAGGTAATTCAAAAGATAGAGCGACTTGTTGTTTTTCTACAATCACAAACTCAGGTTCTTTTACCATAATTTCGCGTACTTCTGCTGTTGTTTCCATCAATTGGCTCTCAAAAGTAGCATTCACAATTTCGTAAGACACAGCTATATTTCTGATTTCTTCGGAGGTAAGAATCAAATCAGAAATCAGTTTAGGCTGAACCACTTCTAATTCATCAATCAATTCAAATATTATTTTTTCTTCTGTGGAAGCCGATGGCTTATCCGTCGTAAAATTTGTATTTAAAGGAGTAGCCGCCGCATTTTTAGATAGATCAATTGTATTGGACTGATTTTCATCTAACGAATGAATAATTTTTTTTGGCTCTGCATTTACGATTCCTTTTTGCTGCTCCACATTAAAACCTGTGGCAATGATAGTAACAGCGATAGAATCGCCTAAGGATTCGTCTTCACCAACTCCCATAATAATATTGGCATTATGACCCGCTTCTACTTGAATATGGTCATTGATTTCACCAATTTCGTCAATAGTAATTTCGGATGTGCCAGAAACGATAAGCAACAATACGTTTTTAGCACCCGTAATTTTATTGTCATTTAATAACGGAGAATCTAAGGCAGAAATAATTGCATCTTTTGCTCTGTTTTCACCTTCTGCTTTTGCAGATCCCATAATGGCTGTTCCACTATTAGACAAAACTGTTTTAGCATCTTTTAAATCGATATTTTGCGTATAGTGGTGCGTAATTACTTCCGCAATTCCACGAGAAGCGGTGGCTAATACTTCATCTGCTTTGGAGAAACCGGCTTTGAAACCAAGGTTTCCATAAACTTCTCTTAATTTATTGTTGTTGATAACGATAAGTGAATCCACTTGTTTACGCAACCGTTCCACACCAGCTAAGGCTTGTTCACAACGCATTTTCCCTTCAAATTGAAATGGAATCGTAACAATACCTACCGTTAAAATATCTTTATCTTTTGCCATTTGAGCAATTACAGGTGCGGCACCAGTTCCAGTTCCGCCTCCCATTCCAGCCGTGATGAAAATCATTTTCGTATTGCTATCGAGCAATTTGTCAATGTCTTCCATACTTTCAATAGCCGATTGTTGGCCTACTTCTGGATTGGCTCCTGCTCCTAAACCTTCGGTTAGGTTTACCCCTAATTGAATTTTGTTTGGCACTGGACTATTTTGAAGTGCTTGTGAGTCGGTGTTACAAACCACAAAATCTACTCCTTTAATCCCTTGCTTAAACATGTGGTTGATGGCATTACTTCCGCCACCGCCAACACCAATTACTTTAATTACATTTGATTGGTTTTTAGGTAAATCAAATGAAATACTTCCAAAATCTGAGTTGCTTGTCATACTTATTGGTTTTTCTAATTCATTTATTTTTGTCGAGGCAGAATTATTCTGCACTGTCTAAAAATTCTTTAATTTTTTCTACATATTTTTCAAAGAAAGAACGTTTGATTTTAGTCTCTGTACTTTCTGGTTTGGAATTTTCAGCTTTCAGGTCTTCTGCTAATTTTTCCGCAATAGGTTCTTGTTTTGACGGCACTTGCCCTATAGTCTGCTCCATTTCAGACAATAAAACCGCACTCTTTGTGTTGTTTTTGATGCTGTTCATCATTAATCCCACAGCAGTGGCATACAATGGACTAGACATTTCTTCACTAGAATTTCCAGCTAAATGTTCGTTTGGATAACCAATTCGGGTATCCATTCCCGTGATGTATTCCACTAATTGTTTGATGTGCTTCAACTCGGCTCCACCACCCGTTAAAACTATTCCAGCAATTAATTTCTTTTTAGGATCATCATGCCCATACGATTTGATTTCGTCAAAGGCTTGTTCAATAATTTCAACAACCCGAGCGTTAATGATTTTAGAAAGATTTTTCAACGAAATTTCCTTTGGATCGCGACCTCTCAATCCTGGGATGGAAACAATTTCGTTTTCTTTATTTTCGCCTGGCCAGGCCGAACCAAATTTTACTTTTAATAATTCTGCTTGTTTTTCGATAATAGAACAGCCTTCTTTAATATCGTCCGTAATTACATTTCCTCCAAAAGGAATCACTGCCGTATGCCGAATGATACCGTCTTTAAAAATAGCTAAATCGGTTGTTCCACCACCAATATCAATCAACGCCACGCCTGCTTCTTTTTCTTCTTGGCTTAAAACAGCATCTGACGAAGCTAAAGGCTCTAACGTCAAACCAGATAATTCTATTCCAGCACTTTGAATACAACGACCCACATTGCGAATAGAAGCTGCATGACCTACCACCACATGAAAACTGCTTTCTAAACGACCGCCGTACATTCCGATAGGCTCTTTGATTTCAGTTTGACCGTCGATTTTAAATTCCTGCGGCAACACATGAATAATTTCTTCACCCGGCAACATAGCTAGTTTATGCACTTGAGTGATTAATTGCTCAATATCATCTCCGCAAATCACTTCCTCCGCATTACTTCTACTGATGTAATCACTGTGCTGAATACTGCGAATATGTTGTCCCGCAATACCAACCACAACATCTTTAATCATATAGCCCGAATTGTCTTCTGCTTCTTTAATCGCAATTTGAATGGATTCGATTGTTTGCGTGATATTATTCACAACACCTCTATGCACACCCAAACTTTTAGATTTTCCAACTCCTAAAATTTCAAGTTTGCCATACTCATTTTTACGACCAATCATGGCCACAATTTTTGTGGTTCCAATGTCTAAACCTACTGCGATGTTTTCGTTTTTCATGTGCTATTATTTTGTGCAAACAACCTGTTGCGTAAACTTCAGATTAATCTTTTTGTATTTATAAATCGAACTATCTAAAACTGCTTTTTGCAAAAAAGCCTTATAATTTTTGAATTTTTGTTCCATATTGATGGTTCGTCCAAATTCAATATCGTAATTATAATTTCTATTCTTCATTCTTAAGCTACCATTAGGCAAAATTTGAACACCAATGATGTTTTTTCTTAAAAACTCATCCTCGTAAATTAGTCGAAATAATTCGTCTAGTTTTTCGCTATTTTCTGCCTTAATTTCGCCTGACACTAATGGAACTCGTGCTGTATAAATAGCCGATATTGGCATCTCGTTCCCTTTGTTATCAATATAATAGGAGCTACCTTGTTCATAAACCCTAGCTACTGGTGTTTTTTGTGTAACGATAGCTTTTAATTTGCCATCTATAGTCAAAAATACTTCTGCTTCATCAACCATCTCGTGTTTTTTAATGGTATTCTCCAAGGTATTCAAATCTAAACCAACTTTCCCTATACTAGTTACCTCTTCGTTATTTTCTATTAACAATTTATTAACCGTTTCGTGCGTCATAAAAAGTTGCTCATCTCCAAAAAATTCAACCGAAATTTCTTTCAATTTTCTATCCTCATTTCGCTTGGTCATAAAGGAATAGAGAAAACAAACGATTCCTAAAATCAAAACTAAACGAAGTGTTGACCAATTAAGATATTTTTTCATTCAATCGTTCTTTTAAAGGGTTTACTAAATCACCAATATCACCGGCTCCAATGGTAACAATTATCTTCGCATTACTTTCTAAAACGCAAGAAATCAAGTCTTTTTTTAAAACTAATTTCTTGTTATTATTTTCAATTTTAGACAATAACCAAGCAGAAGTGACACCTTCAATGGGCAATTCACGAGCAGGATAAATGTCTAATAAAATTAGTTCATCAAATTGCGCCAAACTTTTGGCAAAATCATCAGCAAAATCTTTGGTTCTACTGAACAAATGCGGTTGAAAAACAGCTAAAACTTTTTCGTGGGGATACAGTTCGCTAACTGCTTGAAAAACCGCATTAATCTCAGTAGGATGATGTGCATAATCATCAATAAAAACCAATTTATCGTGTTTAATTTGATAGGAAAACCGTCTTTTAATTCCATTGAATGTGCCCAAGGCTTTAACAATTTTGTCGGTTGGGGAACCATAGGTTTTAGCCATCGCCAAAGCCATGAGAGCATTCATTAAATTATGTCTTCCGGGTAACTTAAATTCAATATTGTATATCGTTTCTGTCGGTGTTTTTACATCAAAAACGTAAGCACCGTTTGAAATTCTAACATTAAAAGCAGTAAAATCAGCTGCTTCGTCAATGCCAATAGTCATTCCTTCTAGAGGCAATTCTCTCGGGATAAATAGCCCTTTTCTATCTTTTATTTTGTCAGCAAATTCAACAAAAGTCGCTTCAATTGACGATTTATCGCCGTAAATATCTAAGTGATCGGCATCCATGGAGGTAATGCAAGCCAAATTAGGATGCAAATGCAAAAACGAGCGATCAAATTCATCTGCTTCTACTACCGTAACCGTTTTGCCATTTCCGATTAAGTTTGAATTATAATTCTCGACAATTCCACCTAAAAATGCAGTTACATCCACGCCAGATTCATACAGAATATGACCTAAAATACTAGAAGTTGTTGTTTTTCCATGCGTTCCAGCTACGGCAAAACAAAAGGTATCCTTAGTAATTAATCCTAAAACGGCTGCCCGCTTTTTAATCACAAAGTTCTTTTCTTTGAGATAATTCCATTCCGAATGGTTCGCTGGAATTGCGGGTGTGATTATAACCAACGTATTTTCTGGTGTCCAATCTGCTGGAATGAACTGAATTGAATCTTCAAAATGAATAGCTATTCCTAACGCCTGTAAGGTTTGGGTCAATTCGGTTTCTGTCTTGTCAAAACCCGCCACTTTTTTTCCTAAAAAATTAAAATAGCGAGCTAGAGCACTCATTCCGATGCCTCCGATACCAATAAAATAGACGTTATGTATTTGGTTTAAATTCATTTATAGTGTCGACTCTTTATTTTTTTATTAATTTTATAATTTCTTTTACGATGTCGAGTGTCGCTTTTGGTTTAGCTAATTTTTTTATCGTATAACGCAATTCATTTTGTTGCTTTTCGTTTGAAAGTAAAGTCGAAAAAACGGTTTCAAAGTGTTCATCAAGTTCTGATTCTTTCAATAAGATTGCCCCTTTTTTATCAACAATTGCTTTGGCATTTTTTGTTTGATGGTCTTCCGCCACATTGGGTGAGGGAATAAAAATAACTGGTTTCCCGACTAAACAAAGTTCTGATACCGACGAAGCTCCTGAACGTGAAATAATCACATCCGCAGCAGCGTAAACCAAATCCATTCGATCAATAAAAGATACGACTTTTACATCTTTATATTCGTTAAAACGGCTGTATTCTTCAAAATATAACTTGCCACATTGCCAAATCACTTGGATATTAAGCGACAAAAGAAATTTTACCTCTTTTGCAATGAGTTGATTTATTCTGCGAGCTCCCAAGCTTCCGCCTAAAACCAATACCGTTTTTTTATTTGCATCTAAATTAAAATAGGTAATGGCATCAATGGTTTTATCCTCAATGGACATCAAATCTTGTCGGACGGGATTTCCGGTGAGTTTTATTTTTTCTTTTGGAAAAAATTTATCTAAATTTTCATACGCTACGCAAATCGCATTGGCATTTTTACTCAACAATTTATTAGTAATCCCCGGATACGAATTTTGTTCTTGAATCAAGGTTGGAATTCCCATTCCACCAGCTGCTTTTAATAATGGTCCAGAGGCAAATCCGCCTGTTCCAATAACCACATCGGGCTGAAAGGATTTTAAAATTTTTCTAGATTTCCATAAACTGTCAATAATTTTCACTGGAAATAAAGCATTTTGCAATGTTAGTCGCCGCTGTAAACCCGCTATCCACAATCCTTCGATGGCAAATCCTGCTTGTGGCACTTTTTGCATTTCCATTTTGTCTTTTGCACCCACAAAAAGAATTTCACAAGTTGGAAATTGAACTTTTAATTCATTTGCAATCGCAATCGCCGGGTAAATATGTCCCCCGGTTCCGCCTCCGCTTAATATGAATTTCAATTCGCTCATTGCTACTTTTTTATTTATTTAACACTGCATTCATTGGGTTTTCCTCTTTTATAACCGCTTCGTCTTCTTGCTCTTCGTCTTCTTGCAACTGCTTGTCAATCATTTTTTGAAGGGCGGCTTCCCGTTTCATTTTTTCGGCATTATCGGCCGCTATTTCTTCTTCTTTTTTAGTAACATTTAAAATAATTCCAATGGCAATAGAAGTTGTCCAAATTGAACTTCCTCCGCTACTAATCAAGGGTAAGGTCTGGCCTGTTGTAGGTAATAATTCCACTGCCACACCCATATTAATTAAAGCTTGAAAAACAATGGGAAACCCAAGACCAACCACCAATAATTTTCCAAATAATGTATTGGCTTTGTGAGCTGCGATAACAATTCTAAAAAAGAGCAACATATAAATTCCCAGAATGGCAATTCCACCTACAAGTCCAAATTCTTCAACAATAATGGCATAAATAAAATCTGACGAGGATTGTGGAAGAAAGTTTTTTTGCACACTTTTTCCAGGGCCTAAACCATAAATTCCACCCGTTGCAATGGCGGTTTTAGCTCTTTCTATTTGGTATACTTCATCCAAATCTTTAACATCCTTTTGAAAATAGCGTTCCACACGAGCTTCCCAAGTGTTGACCCTAGTTGTTAACGGATTTGGAAAAGCTTTGGCCATTAAAATAAAAAGGAAAAGCAACCCAAGACCCATTCCAATAATGGCTGCAATATATTTAATTGGATATTTTCCGATAAAAACCAACATAACAATCATCACGAAAATTAAAGCGGCAGTGGAAAAATTAGCTGGTAAAATAAAGAATAAGGTTATTCCAACTGGCAACCATAAATCGATAAATGATGCTTTAAAAGTGAGCGGTTCTTCTCTTTTTTTGGACAAATATCGGGCAACAAATATCATCAATATTAAAAACGCAAAAGCGGAGGGTTGAAAAGAAATTCCTATAAAAGGAACCTGAATCCAGCGACTTGCATTTGCTCCCGCAATGATGGTTCCTTTGAATAAGGTATAGGCTAAAAGCACCCAAATAAATGGCAACAAAAACCGAGAAATACTCCGGAAATAGTGATACGGAATTTTATGAATTCGGTAAATTATAAAAAAGCCTAATCCAATATGTACTAAATGTTTAATTAAATAACTTACCGTATTTCCGGTTCCTTTTCCGGCATACGCCAAATTACTACTTGCACTAAAAACGGGCATAAAAGAAAACAAGGCCAAAAGGGCAACCAATGCCCAAATAACTTTATCTCCTTTTAATTTTTGAATAAATGCAAACATAACCGTTTAGTTAACAGAAGAAAAAAATTATTTTTCTTTATTTTAATACTTTATTTTTTATAAATGACGAACAGCGTGTTTAAATTGCTGACCTCTATCTTCGTAATTTTCAAATAAATCGAAACTTGCACAAGCTGGAGATAGCAATACATTGTCTCCTTTTTCTGCAATACGTTGAGCGGTTCGAACGGCATCACTCATAGAGGAAACTTCTACCATAATATCTACCACATTGCCAAAAGCATCGATAATTTTTTTATTATCTACGCCCAAACAAATGATGGCTTTTACTTTTTCACGAACCATTGCCATTAATTCTGAATAATCATTGCCTTTATCCACGCCACCAACAATCCAAACAGTTGGTGCACTCATACTATCTAAAGCAAAAAATGAAGCATTCACATTTGTGGCTTTACTATCGTTGATATACAATACATTTTGAATTTTCAGCACCCGTTCCAGTCGGTGCTCGACTCCTTGAAAGCTAGACAAACTCTCTCGAATGGTTTGTTTTCTGATTCGCATCAGTTGCGCAACAGAAGTGGCAGCCATTGCATTTTTCATGTTGTGTTTGCCTTCTAAAGCAATTGTTTTGGTTTCCATTGTAAATTCTTCTTCGTTGATGTAGCTTTCCATAATGTTGTTGTTTATAAATCCTCCTATTTTCGGTTTGTTTTGGAGCGAAAAAGGAATTAGTTGAGCTTTTGTTTTGTTGTTTTTTAACCAATGTTGTATAGCTTCGTCGTCTGCATCATAAATCAAATAATCGTCTTCGGTTTGATTCATGGTAATTCTAAATTTTGAAGCTATATAATTTTCATATTTATATTCATATCGATCCAAATGATCAGGGCTTATATTTGTTATAATGGCGATGTGTGGCTTGTATTTAAAAATTCCGTCTAATTGAAAACTACTCAATTCAAGCACATAGAAATCAAACTCTTCATCGGCCACTTGCCAAGCGAAACTTTTTCCGATATTACCGCCGAATCCAACGTTTAATCCTGCTGATTTTAGCACATGATACGTGAGCATCGTGGTGGTTGTTTTTCCATTGCTTCCGGTAATACCAATGGTAATTGCCGATGTAAAAGGAGCAGCAAACTCGATTTCTGAAATAACTGGAATTTGCAAAGCGCTTAATTTTTTTACTATTTCCACATTATCAGGAATTCCCGGACTTTTCATCACCACATCGGCGTTTAAAATCAAGGCTTCTGTATGTTTTTCTTCTTCCCAAACAATCGCATTGAGTATAAGAACTTCTTTATAATTTTCTTTAATTTTTCCAAAATCGGATAGAA
>Ga0105050_10002607_pt1 | contig 25561 bp, 22 predicted proteins | sample FRY01_FD_78088 | JGI IMG/M metagenome (GOLD analysis project Ga0105050, IMG submission 78088) | Freshwater microbial communities from Lake Fryxell liftoff mats and glacier meltwater in Antarctica - FRY-01 | ecosystem: Environmental > Aquatic > Freshwater > Ice > Glacier meltwater ...
GGGCAGAGCCCACGAGGTATCAAGCTGAAGAAAGTTTTAACCATTTATGAAAACCATCCGCTTTCAAACTTTCCTCCAAAACCTCCGATGCAGAGCATCGGGGAATTCTAATGATTAAAAATTGAATAGTTAAAATAAAGCAATTATTTTGTAACTTAAACCAGTTCATTCACTTACACTAGAATCATGGCAAACTTCAATCTAAAAATCAACGGAAAAACCCAACAAATAGAAGTAGACCCCACTACTCCGATGCTTTGGGTCTTGAGAGACCATCTGAAATTAGTCGGCACAAAATATGGTTGTGGTATTTCGCAATGCGGTGCCTGTACCATACACCTTGGTGATAATGCAGTGCGCTCCTGCCAATTACCTATTTCGGCCGTGGGTGAACAGATGATTACGACCATTGAAGGATTATCCGAAAACGGTGACCATCCCGTGCAACAAGCTTGGCTAGAGGAAGATGCGTATCAATGCGGATATTGTCAGGCAGGCCAGATCATGAACGCGAGTGCATTCCTGAAAAAGAATCCGAATCCGACCGATGAAGAAATCGAAGGGGCTATGAACGGAAATATTTGTCGCTGTGGCACTTACCTACGAATCAAGAAGGCCATTAAAACCGCTGCAAATTCCGAAACCGTTTAAAAATTGATAGGCACATCAAAAAAAGAAACATCATGACAAAAATAAAAACTCTATATAATCGTCGCTCCTTTATCACGGTTTCCGCGGCTGCAGGTGGCGGAATGCTAATAGGATTTAGCTGGCTAAATTCATGTAAGCCAAATGCTCCAGAATTAGAGGCTGGAGTAGCGGTGCCAAAAGAATGGTTCGAAATTAACGGATATATCAAAATTGGGGAAACAGGTATGGTTACTATATATTCTCCCAATCCCGAAATTGGTCAAAACATCCGAACTTCGATGCCAATGATAGTGGCGGAAGAGTTAGATGTGCCCTGGGAAAATGTTGTTGTGGAACAGGCCCCACTAAACACCGGTTGGTACCAAAACCAATTTGCAGGTGGAAGTCTTTCCATTCGCTTAAGTTGGAATGCATTGCGAATGGCCGGCGCTACAGGTAGAAGAATGTTGATGGAAGCTGCAGCTAATGAATGGGGCGTACAAGTGTCCGATGTAACGGCCAGTGAAGGAGTCATCAAAGAAATTAATGGCGAGAGAACAATTACATATGGTGAAGTGGCTTCCAAGGCTGTTGGCATCCAAGTCCCTAAGGAAGTTGAACTAAAGGGCGTTAAGGATTTCAAATTGATAGGTACCAGTAAAAAAAACGTAGACGGCAAGAAAATAGTTACCGGTCAACCCTTATTTGGTCTGGATTTTCATAGGGATGGTATGCAACTTGCCATGATCCAACATCCTCCCGCTTTTGGAATGACAGTAAAGGATTTCAATGTAGAAGAGATAAAAAGTATGCCTGGCGTTAACGATGCCTTTATTATAGACACTACCATTGAAGAACCTGGCGGATTTGACGAAAAAGGGTTTAAACAACTCATTGCCATCGTCGGAGATTCTACCTGGCAATTAATACAGGCCAAAAAAGCCCTTAAGGCCAACTGGGAAACTACAGGGGAGTTGGAAAGTTCCGATATGCATTTGAAGCGGTTGGAAAAAGCCATGGTATCAGGTGAGGTACAAGAAAGTAGGAAGGATGGTAATCCAGAGGCTGCCTTTAAAAGAGCAGCTAAAATCATTGAAAGAACTTATAGTGCCCCTTTTATTGCCCACAATACTTTGGAACCCATGAACTTCTTTGCTAATGTTACCGAGGATTCCGCAGAACTAATAGGGCCAACACAAACGCCCGAAGCATTGGAGGGTTCCGTTTCCAAATTATTGAACTTACCACTGGATAAAGTGACCGTAAATATGACTCGGATTGGAGGAGGTTTTGGCAGAAGACTCTACGTACATTTTGGTGTTGAAGCGGCCGCCATTTCCAAAAAGATAGGTGGGCCGGTAAAACTTATCTATACTCGGGAAGATGATATGACCCAGGGAACCTATCGCCCAACCTATCGTTCAGTGTACAAAGCTGGACTTGATGAGAATAACAATCTGATCGCTTTCACGGTAAAAGGTGCTGGATTGCCGGAAGGTCCTGTATTTCCAAATCGATTCCCAGCGGGGGCCGTTGAGAATTATTCAGCCGAAAAAATTAAAGCGCCTACCAATGTTACTACCGGTGCATGGCGGGCACCTAGATCCAACTTTACCGCCGGAGCCGAACAGTCATTTCTTGATGAAGTGGCAGAAGCGGCAGGCAAGGATCCAATTGATTTCCGTTTGGAATTATTTGATCGCGCAATAAATAACCCTGTGGGCGAAAAATATGAATATGAAGCAGACCGTTATGCAGGGGTATTGAAACTGGTCAAGGAGAAGGCCAATTGGGGAGAAACAAAACCTAACATTCATCGCGGGGTAGCTGCGTATTTTTGTCATTCCACCTATGTTGCTGAAATTTTTGACATGGTTGTGATAAATGGGCAGCCAAAAGTGGAAAAGGTTTGGTGCGCCGTGGATTGTGGCATTGTAGTCAATAGGGATTCCGCCAAGAATATAATTCAAGGTGGTGTAATAGATGGTCTTGGGCACTCCATGTATAGCCAACTTACTTTTGAAAATGGCACACCCAACCAAATGAATTTTGACAAATATCAGTTGATTAGGCATTCACAAGCGCCAAAAGAAATTGAGGTGTTCTTTGTTGAAAATGAAATAGACCCCACTGGGTTAGGAGAACCGGGTCTTCCGCCAGCTATTGGAGCATTGGCCAATGCCCTGTACAAAGCAACCGGCCAACGGCATTATCATCAGCCCTTTGTGACCGAAAAAAAAGTTGTGGGATAGGAGTTTGAACTAGTTGGAAGTCCTTATTTCAAACCGCCTATTTATACTATCCCAAATCTTGAATTGAATCCAAAAAATTGGATTAAATATTACATCCATTTGGAATCGGTAGATATGGACCCACTCCCATGGTAAATGCTCTACGAACTAAATTTTCAAATTACCGAAGACTTATTATACAACCCTTTCCTTAAACCCTTTTTAAAATGTAGTTCTATAAGGAATCCAATTGAATGGAACTTAAACAAACCCGGTCAATAGAAAAATCGCAATGTTGGTGGATTCTCTTTTTGAAATTTCATTTTAATGACCCCTTAAAAGACTCTTTTTTTTATATTATGCTATGGTGCACCCTATGGTGAGGGTGTGGTGCACCTGTGGTGAATTTCTCTGAACCAGCTGTGGTTAAATCAATATTTTAAAATAGCAAAACATAGTAATATAATGATTATTAGGTGGTTATAAAATTACGACATTAGTTAAGTAGAGGGTGAGGGTGTGGTGCACCTGTGGTGTTTTACCTCAAGTACGCTCATTCCATTTTATGGTATAAAAAAAGGAACAATAGTTGCCCATTGTTCCTTTACCAACTAAACTAACTCAACTTAAATTATTGTATTTCTTTTAATGTAATATCTTACTCATTAGGCCTCAGAACAGAAGACTTAGGTTCGTTTTTGTGCCAATAGGAAGCGAGTATGGACCCGGTAATGTTCATCAGGGGTCCAAAGACTGCAGGTGCCAGACCCATGGTAGCTATTTTGCCCAATGAGTTTGCAATGCCCGATGCGAGGCCGCCATTCTGCATCCCCACTTCCAGTGCAATAGTACGTGCATCCTGTTCATTTAATTTCAATAGGCGTGCGTACCAATACCCAAGCATATAGCCAAATAAATTGTGGATCAACACCAATAACATCAAGATTCCGCCAATATCCAAAAGGCTATCCCTACCTGCAGCCGTTATGACCACAATTATAAGTCCGATACCCAACATGGAAATTACAGGAAGTGCCTTATCCAACCATTTCCCCTTGTCTCCCCTCAATTGGTTAATAAGCAGTCCAACTCCAAGCGGCAAAATAATCATCTTGACTATGCTCCACATCATGACCAACACATCTATTTCTATAAATTCCCCTGCCAACAACTTCATTAAAAGTGGTGTTATAAAGGGTGCAAGAATGGTGGAGATAGAGGTAATTGTGATGGAAAGTGCCAGATTGGCCTTCGCCAAATAGGCCATTACATTGGAGGCTACCCCACTTGGGGAACAACCGATCAAAACGATCCCTGCCGCAATCTCCGGTGGAAAATTACTGAATTTTGCCAAAGTAAAGCCCATAAGGGGCATTATACCCAACTGTGCCGTAACCCCGACCAACACCCCTTTGGGCGCCTTGATAACTTCTGCAAAATCGCCAAGTTTCATGGAGGTTCCCATGCCGAACATGATAAGTTGGATCAAGGGTATGATCAAGGCCGTAAGCTTAAAATCGCCTATCTGTAAAAAATATTGGGGGTAATACAGCGCAAGTACCACTCCTGCAAATATGGAGGCCGTAAAAACATAACTGTTCAGGGACTTGTATCCACTGAAGCCAAGGGCCAGAAGTGCAAAAAAGGCCATTATCAAAAGGCCGGCATGTTCAATGTTACCGCTAAAGACCATACCCAGGATGGACAATAACAATATGGCGGCCATGCCAAGGCTAATGGAATAAATATTCAATTTTTTCAAAATAGTTTGGTTTAGGTTATTTTGGTTCTAGTTGGGCAATTTATAGGCCTGTCTGGCCAAAAGCCGGAGCTGGCCGTCCTTATCTTTTTGGTATACCTGCATATTGCCGATACGGACATCCACAGGTTCTCCGGAATTGGTGCCCTTGGCTAAAAAAATGTGCCTGACAATGGCCGTGTTACCTGAAATATGTATGGTCTGATCAGGAGCTTCCAAAGACAAAAAATCGAATGCCCCGTTCAATAGATCATCTATAAACTCGGCCTTGTTCTGGATCAATCCGCTCGAATGGCCGTAAGTGAGTTCCTTTGCGCAAAGCCTTTCCATTAGTTCCGCGGTAGGGTCCACCATGACCTTATTAAAAGCCAACACCGCCTGTTGGACTTCATCGATCGTGGGAGAGTCTTGTCCCTGCTCCATGGCAACAGTCGGGGTCTCAGACTTTGCCTGCTTTTCATTTTGTTTGCACCCCATCAAAACAAACAGGGCCAACATGGGAACTATCCAAACGCTGCTTATTGTTCGGGTGCCGTTAAAGTTTATCATTTTCATAAGTTTATGTTGTCCCATTACCATGTCCTTTTGCTTAATACCTTATCTAACGTCTCCTTGGACATCTTCACCAATTCGGGATGTTTGTCCAACCACACCAAAAATTCCTTTTTTAGCTGTTCGGTCCATTGGCTGTCTATTTCTCCCGTAGAATATTTCTTAGTCCTGACCATCTCAAAGCCAAATTGGTCCTTAAGGGCCACAAACTCGGCAGTGCCCACTACCTGTTCGGCCAAATGCGCAGGAATAAAAAGTACGCCTTCCCTTTTGGCAAGAACAAGATCACCGGGCAATACCATCACCTGGCCTATCCGTATTGGGGTGTTGAGCCCCATAAGTACTTCCTCCTCCAAAAAAGACGGGTGAAAATCCCGCACAAAGGCGTTGAATCCTTCCATCTGGCTAATACTCTCCAGATCCCTTGCACTGCCATTAAAGACCACGCCATTACCGGACTTGCTATAAATGGAGGTTGCCAACGTAGCCCCCATAAGGGTCCCCGCATCGATCTTGCCAAAACTATCGGCCACGTATACGTCGCCCTTGGTAAGTACCTCTATGGGCCAGGAATTTGTGTTGCCCTTCCTTCCCTGGGAACTTATTCCCCTTTCCTTAATGTTCTTCTCCACATCGGGACGGCTTGGCATGAATAGGGCGGTAAGTGCCCTGCCTACAACTGGAACATCGTTATGGACCATTTTCCAATTGCCCTCGAACTGATTCTTATAACCTTCATTTTCAAGGACGGTCCAAGCATCATCGATACCAATTTTTTTTGCCCGCTCCAAAAGATCGTCAGGGATTTTTGGGCGACCGTCATCGAACCGTTCCCCTTTCCATTCGGAAGTCAAAAAAATAAGTTCCTCCTTGGGAAGGGTCTGTCCAAAGACATTAAAAGTGAGGGTAAATAAGAAAAGAAATAGTACTATTCTAGTGAACTTCATTAGGTAAAAAGGTTTAAAAAATGTTGATCGGTTTTCTAGTCCAAAGCGGCTATACAGTCCATTTCCACCAAAGAATTCCCTGGAACTCCCCCATAGGTGGCAACAGTGGTCCTTACCGGTGGGTTGGGTCCAAAACGGCCCCTAAAAACTTCGTTCATCCCTTTGTAGTCGGCCAAATCTGCCAAATAAACATTTACTTTGAGTACCTTTTCCATAGAGGAACCATGTTTTTTAAGTTCCTTTTCCAGCTCTTGCAATACAATTTCGGTATGTGCCTTAATCTCATATGGTTCCACATGTGCGCCTTTTCCTGCAATATATAAGGTATTGCCATGTTTTACGCCACCTGAAAATAAAGGAATATCCTGATCCATAACGATATCCCCAACGACTTCCTTTTTGGGTTTTGACTCGCCTCCGATTGCCTTTGTTGCAGCACCCACCCCAAATATAGCGGCCAATCCCATTCCTAGTTTCTTAAAAGATGCTCTTCTTGTTGTTTTGTTTTCCATGGTTATAAAATTTAAGATTTAATACAAAAAAGTTTTAATTTATAATATGCCGTAAAAATTTAATCTGAGGTCGTAAAATATATAAAGTCACTTCATGATTTTCATAAGTTTATCTATAGTATGTGGATTATAAAATTTTATTTCAACAAATGGTGCTCAATTACTACGTTCACAACTTTTTATCCCGTTTATAGCCTAATTTATGATGCTTTATTTTGCAATTATCCCTTGTTCTAAATCATACTATTTCGGGATTTCATGCTACTTATCTTTGAAAGTCATTCGCTGCAAGTCCATTCAAATCCCAAAGTACCTTACCCCCCTTTATAGTAAGTTCAGCCTCCAATTTCTGTTTTCCTTCGATTTTGTTGCCAGCGGCATCTACAAAACCAAAATTACCTGCCCTCACTCCTAAGATAGCAATGTCCGCCACCGCCCCTATGTCCAAATTACCCAGATCTTCACGTTTTATGGCCTTTGCAGGGTACCAACTTCCCCTGAGTAACACTTCATTCAAAGGCATACCCATATTAAGGTACTTAGACATTAAATTTAGCATGTCCTTCATCCCCGCGTTCATACTAAATCTGTGGAAATCAGTACCGAATGAATTGGGCCATAGACCCTGTTCAAACGAAGGTAACGCTTGGTCGAACCAGAAACCAGCCCCTCCATGGCCCACGTCGAAAAGGACGCCTTTATCTTTGGCTTTCAGTACGAAAGGTCTTAATTTTCCATTATCATCCACCAACGGCATCCGTTCAACAATATTCTCATATGAATGAGTAATGATATCTCCTAGTCGCATACGCTCGAGTTGTTCTTTCAAAGAATATTGCGGAAGGTGGCATTCCACGAATAAAGGCCTGTCTGTTTTTGAGGCAGCTTCTAAAGCCCTTTCGAAGGGCAACCAACTTTCCCCATCATAATGACCTATCTTTACTCCGACTATAATATCTGAGTACGCCTTAATTATCTCCATGGTTTTGACGACATCCATTTCATCAAGATCATACTTAACGTCCTCAATTTGAGTTAAAGAGACTTCTGTCCCACTTATGCCATGGGCCGCAATATTTAAAAAAGCAAGGATTCTTGTTTTGGATACGTCGATTACTTGTGTTTTAAATTGTGGAAAATTTTGCCAACCAGAAGTGCCTGCATCCACAACTGTTGTTACCCCAGATTTGAAACTGAAGTCATCCGGGGATATACTATTGACCCCATCAGCAAATTTACCAGGTTTTGGCCCCACAAAAACATGGGTATGTATATCGATAAGGCCCGGGCTAACATAGAGACCAGTTGCATCAATAATTTTTTTAGCTTTTTCTGTTTTTAAATCTTGCGCCACTCTAATTATTTTACCATCGGCAATGGCTATATCCATAGGTTTATCTATTTGATTTTTAGGATCAAATACATGACCATTCATAATTAGAATATCAATTTCCTGTCCCTTTACAACAAAAGATAGGATAACTAGTAAAGCAAAGATTATATTCAATTTTTTCATTTGTTTTACAAAATTTAAAATTCGGCTTAAATTCTAATCTATGTTGCCAACGGAGCCCCTGCTGGTATCGAAATCCTTTTATTACCCGATTGATAGGTCACCCGATTAGCGGTAAATTTGGCCGTAAGGTATTCGCCCAAAAACACGGAACCACTTAGGATTCCGTTCGCCACCTTTCCCGAAAACCAATAATTGATAGAGTTTCCAGGGACACTAAAATGACTTTTAAGTTTTACCTCATCACCTTCGATCATTCCCTCCATTTATTGCATAGCATAGTCGCTGGTATGTGTACCTTTAATCCAATTTCCTTCTTGTTCCAAAAAGAATTTATGGCTGCTCTTACTAGTAAAAAACTCCATTTCTACATCCCAATGGCCTGCAACGTCAGCGCTTGCCTTAACCATATCCTCTGAACGGGGTTCCCGTTTTGTAGATAATATTTCATAAAGTCGGTTGGCCACCACCTTGGCATTTCCAGGTCTCATTTGACTGGGAGTAATGGAAATCATTGTTGTCCCGTCGTCCGCCGTATGTCCTCCAATAGCTATTCTGGGTGTTTTGCGGGCCACCTCTTCTGCAATTTCCTCGCCAGTAATATGCAAACTTTCCGGATTCCATTTTAGATTTAATCTGGGAGCCCTATTGTCCAAACTCGTCGGTAACTGAACCTCTGAGCTTATCCCCTTTATTTCGGTGATTTTCGATGAAATTTTCTCCAGCCAGGCCAGCCAGGTTTCCCACTCCTTATCATGGTCCCTGGTAGTCCATGCCTCTACTGCCGCCAACATCCCTAACATTTCCTCTTTCCCAACCTTGTTGTCCCTTCCCGGACCGTGGTGGGGTGAACTGGCTTGCCACGCAGCCATCAACAAATTTTTATCTCCCAACAAGAGTCCTGCACATTGAGGTCCGCACATGGCTTTGCCCCCACTGTAAGCAACTACCGTAGCACCCCTCTCCAGATGCACACAGGGAATGCTCAAATTCTCGGCAGCGGCATCGGCCAGAATAGGGATATTCTTTGGTTTGGCAATCTTACTAATAACCTCTAAGGATAGTGGTTTACCTGTTTCATTATCCCTGCCGGTCATTATATAGATCATTGCAGTTCTGGAATTTATAGCCTTTTCCAACTCCTCTGGAGTATCTACCATGATTAACTTGATCCCTATATTTCGAATGGCCTGGTCATAAACATTTCTAGAACTACGTGGAATTATAACCTCATTTTTTTCGAAACCCTCCAAATTGGGTATTCTAATAAGCTTTTCTGGATTTCCCCCGGTTACACAAGCGGCCGTAACATGTTTCATGCCAGCGGCACAACCCGCCGATACCATTCCCCACTCCGCCTTGGTCAACTCCGCCAATCGCCGACCTATAGCAAAGGCCAATTCATCATACTGGACAAAATAGCCTGTTGCGGCTTCCATGGCCTCCAGTACTTCCGGACGTTCGGTAGATCCACCTAGAATCGTAAAGGTACCACGGCAATTTATAATGGTATCTACACCAATGGATTCATATATATTTTGTCCTGCAGTAAAGGGTTTGGTAACCATTGGGGCGGCTGTGCTCATTACCTTCCCAAACATGGTTTCACTAGCCATTAAACTCCCCGCAATGGGAACAACGCCCAATTGCTTAATTATATCTCTACGCTTCATGATTAATAGTTTTAGTTTTTGCTCGATTCACAACGATAGAATCATTTATCCCACTCTTCACTAGATAAACCATTCAAATCATATACTAATTTACCGTCTCTTATTGTAACTTCACATTCCAATTTTTTATCTCCTTTCAATTTCATTCCTTTAACATCTACAAATCCAAAATCACCCTTTCGCATATTCAAAATTGCAATGTCTGCAACAGCGCCTACTGATAAATGTCCCAAATCAGTTCGTTTAATGATTTGTGCCGGATTCCAAGTAACTGTACCAATGACATCTACCAAGGGCATATTCATATTAATAAATTTCGACATTATATTGAGTATATCCTTCATTCCTCCATTCATACTGCCGGTGTGAAGATCGGTACTAATAGAATTAGGCCTAAGCCCTTGCTTCATCGCTGGTACGGCCTGTTCGAATAAAAAGCTACCTCCACCGTGACCCACATCCATGATCACGCCTCTTTTTTGAGCTAAAAATACGTAGTCACGTACCTTGCCTTTTTCATCCACAATTGGCGTACGACCTTGAACATGGCCATAGGTATGGGTGAAAATATCACCAGGACGCAATTTTTCCAACATCAATTTTTCCAATGATAATTCTGGCTCACTTCCGCCGAAATCCACCATTATAGGTATATCTGCCAACCTGCCCGCTTCAACTGCACGCTCAGTAGGTGTCCAATCAAACCCATGGTAATGGGCCAGTTTAACACCAACGACTTCTCCTGGAAATTGATTGGCTACCATAGCCGTTAGCTTTGCATCCATATCAGCTATGTTCTGCTCAATGGCGCCGCCTTTCATACCCGAACCAACAATATTTAAAAACGCCAGGACCCGGGTCTTTGACTGGTCTATCACCTGATCCTTGAAATGCTGAAAATTTCGCCACCCTGCTCCACCCACATCCACTAATGTGGTTACTCCACTCTCAAAACTGAACCCGTCCGGAGCAACCGCGGAAAATCCATTACTCAAATATGCGTTTGGTTCAGTTCCATAATAATTATGACTATGAATATCAATTAAACCAGGGGTCACAAATAGATCTTTAGCATCGATGACAGTTTTGGACTTTTTTTCCGAAATGTTAGTTGCAACTTCCGCTATTCTTCCATTTGCAATGGCCACATCGATGACCTTGTCAATACCATTCTTTGTATCAATTACATGACCTCCTTTGATAAGAAGATCAAATTCTTGACTATTGGCTAGATTTGATATAGATAATACAATTACAAAGCCAATTAAAAATTTATAGTTATAGATTTTCATATTTAATGCAGGTATAAGGTTATTATTAATTCTAGTTTTTTATCATTTGATATCCGTTCATTACTAGGTGCCGAATAAAAAGGATTCATTATTACAATTATTCTAAAGGGTACATGAAAAAAATTGGCATTACCAGCCCCCTAAATTTTATTTGAGTTTATCTCGAAGGCCCAGTATCAGTACTTTTAATTTTTAATGGACTTGTAAATAATTGCATTTAAATTTGAATTTGCTGCCCAAAGATCGGTACTAACCAAAAGTCACATTCGACAATTCTTCATAGAGTCTCCTGGCTACTATTTTCTCTTGCCCAGGCTTTAACATAAAAACAGTAAGATCTACACTATTTTCATCTTTCCCCCATGAAATAATCTCAATAGAAGGGTTCCCAAAACGCATTTTTTCACCAAGTTGCATGCGAGTCAATTTTATAATATTCTTATCCCAGGATATATTAATCTTAGGACTGTGATTCGCAATTGGTGGGACTGTTACCGATACTTTAATTCCTTCTATTTTAGAGATAGCTTTGGAAATGACTTCTACACGGTCTTCCCATATTTTCCACTCTTTTTCATGATCTTGGTTTATATAATTATCCAATGCGGCATACATTCCAAGCATTTCTTCTTTATTTACTTTCATTCCTCTGCCTATAGTACTTCCATTAGGGGAGTTATTTAATTTTGCCGCATCAATAACACTTTTATTACCCATTAAAATCCCAGCACTTTGCGGACCTCGAATTGCCTTACCTCCAGATAATGCCACAAAACTGAACCCCATATCATTAAACCTCCAGAGATTCGACACTGGTGGCACATCAGCAGCTATATCTATAGTGGCAGGTAGATTATATTTCCTAGCCATTTTTATCCATTCTTCATGCTTAATCTTCCCTTCATGGGTATTACAGTTTAAAAAATGCATGGAAGCAGTTCTTTCGTTCACAACTCTATTTATGTCATCTGCAGTTTCTACAGGAACTAAGGTAATCCCTGTATTAGAAAGAGCATGTTCATAACCATCAAAGTGAGCTTTCTGAATAATTACTTCTGATTTTATCCCAGCTTCCTCAAGACGATGGGGGAGACGTTTCACTTTATCTCGATCCATACCGGTTAGAATCCCAGCCATCCCGAGGGTCAACGCTGAAAAGGCACCAGAAGTCACCATTGCTGACTCTGCATGAACCATTTTGGCAATTTGTACACCAACCTTATCTTGAACTTCATTCAACATAATAAATTCCTTAGAAGAAGCATTAATAGCCTCCATCACTTCCTCTTGCATCAACGAAGCGGTCATAGTGGTGTAAGTCCCTGCTGCATTAATAAAAGTACGTAAGTCAAGTTCTTTGATTAAATCGCGTTTAGGGGCTAATGCTGGTGTTGGAGCCCCAAATACCGACTGTATAGGAGCTAAACCAACGGCAATTCCCCCAACCAATGGGGCGGCCCCTATCAATTTGAATATTTTTCTTCTTTTCATCTTTATATAATTATTAATAATTTCCAGTTGGGTATGTAATATCCCAGAAGTAAATCCATTTATATGGTTTTAAAAAACTCAAGAGTCTTATAGGATAGTAGACATATGCAATACGAATATCTCAATAAATAAATATTCAGGTAAACTGTCTATTGCTTCTACAATTGTCCTTGAATCTGGAATTTTTTAGTTAAATATCCCTATCTAAATGAGACTTTAATTACCATTGAAATCCCAAAAAGCTAGTCGCTCAACTGAACGGCCCGTCTACCTACTAAATAAATAATTTAGTAATATCAATGCATTTAAAGACTTATATCATAAGTCTGTAAACTAGGGATATTTACAATCTCCTTAACTCCTCTAAAATGACTTTTTCATTTTACCGGTAAAATGAACATAAACCTTGAGTGAAATTAAGATTCCACTCAAGGTTTATCCCACCAAACTGTGCTCGTCAAAGCATTTCCTACTCCCTGCCTATCTAAGGCTTCCTTATAATTAGCAGCATTAATTGTACTCTCCGAATCGGGCAAAACAAACCGTGTAGGGATTTTTCCTCCTGTCAGATTACCAGGGTAATTAACAGGTATTAGATCAGGATATCCAGTACGTCTCCAATTCGCAAAAATCTCATACTCGTCCAAAAACAATGCGACCCATTTCTGAGTTTGAATTTGGTCCATTTTCTCCTCGAAAGAACCAGCAGTATTAAATGGATTATTAGTTAGATAAGTATTTACTCGTTGCTCCGAAATAACCCCTGCATCACCGTATAGTGCCCATTGATCCATCCCAGCTGCAACAGCTTGCCCATATAGAAGCGCTGCATCCCCTGCAAACCAACCCCTTATCGCGGCTTCAGCCATGAGCAGGTTCATTTCTGCGTTCGTCATAACCATTAATGGAGAATCGTAAGCTAAAATCGTCTCAGGATGGGGCTCTGAGTAAATAGCAAAATCCTCAGGCCGATTATTAAACGCAGCATTGGGCATTCCTATTTGTATAGTTGAGGTTGTGTCGGCTACATATAATCCGTTCCCATTATCGACCCAAACGACTGAAAGAACATTTAGACGTGGATCTTCAGTATCCTTTAGGTAGTCGATAAAAGTTTTAGCATATTTTCCCCCTTCAACATTCTCTACACTTTGAGGGTTTATATAATCTCCATTCATTAATCCTTGTGCTATAGGATTCCTGCTAGAAACTTGAGATCCATCAACATATGATATTGCAGCCAAATCACTATTCTCAAGAATAACTCCTCCTTCAATAGCCTTTTTAACCCATGTCTCAGAAAGTTGCAAGTCTACATTAGTTAACCGCATTCCTAAGCGCAACATTAAAGAATATGCAAATTTCCTCCACTGTTCAACATTCCCTCCGTAAAGAAGATCAGATGACCCAAAAGTAACTTTGTCTGAATCCAAAGAACTTGCAGCGTCTTCCAATTCAGTTAACATATCCAAATATATAATGGATTGCTCATCATATTTAGGCGTATAAATCTTATCCGTTACGCCTTTACCCGCCTCAGAATATGGGATATCCCCGTACAAATCAGTAATATGATGAAAAATATATGCCTTCCAAATACGAGCTACTGAAAGTTTATTTACATCCTCGGGGTCTTCCGATACAGCCCTTATTACTTCCTGTATTTCATTTACCGCTAAAGGATAAATAGTTGAAAAATATGATTTCGAATACCCATCATTAAAGTACTTATCACCAGCAGCCGGTACTTCCTTATAAGTTGCAAATTGCTGCATGGAACCGGCAATAGTCAAGGCTGCTGTTCCAAAATAACTAACATTAACAGCATCCAATTGTGCTTTGGTAAAAAGAAATTCGGGAATAATTTCACCATAAACATCTGGGTTTTTATTTAGACCTTCCAAATCACTATCACAAGATAATGCCATGAAAATAGTGACAAACCCTAACACTATGTATATATTTTTGAATGAATATATTTTCATAATACAATGAATTATAAATTATTAAAATTTTAAGTTTATATCTAATCCTATACTTCGTGTCCTAGGTACACCAAAGGCCTCCAGACCTTGGGCATTCCCATTTGTATAACTAGATTCAGGATCAAACAAATCAGTGTTTTTGTATAGTATGGCCAAATTTCGCCCTACCAAACTAACTGAAGCAGATTGTAGATTTACAAAACTTAAGAGATCTACCGGAAGATTATAACTTATAACCAGCTCACGGAGTTTAACAAAACTTCCGTCATACAGGAAAATATCTGTATATCTTTTTTGATTATCATAATAGGTATCCAATTCTACTACTGGAACCAATCTTTGGTATGGGTTACCATCTATATCTACCCCTGATAATGGCAATCCATTTTCTCTACCAGGAAGGGTTGCTTTTGTAAGGCCAAACCTATGGGAATATTGTGCAAGGTTAGAGAACATGGAATTGCCAAATTTTCCATCCAACAATATACTTAACGAAAAATCTTTATAGAAAAATTCATTAGTAAAACCCATTGTCAATGGAGGAACACCCTCTCCAAGTTCCATAATTTCACTTCGTAATTCGTAGCCACTATTTGAATCAAAAATTTTCTCTCCATTATCAGTGGCAGCCATTTTATAACCCCAGACAGTACCATATGGCCTGCCAACCACATTTTGAATAGAACCACCACCAATTCCACTTCCAATCTGAATAGTACTTAAACCTTCTGCTAATTGTTTTATCTCACTTTTATTATAGGCCATGTTATAACTTACATCCCATTTAAAATCAGCATTGTCAATAAGCGAACTGGTTACCAATAATTATATTCCTTGATTGCTAACCTCACCTACATTCAATAAGGCGCGTGTATATCCAGAGCCCGTTGATATATCGGTCTGAACAATGTCGTCAGTTGTTATACGATTATAAAAAGTAAGATCCACTCCTAGACGATATTCCAACATCTTGGCATTCAGACCTACTTCATAAGTTGTGGAGGTATATGGTCGCAAATCTGGGTTGGTTACCAAGGAGGAAGAAATTTCCTGTACTGGCCTTCCATCGTGTCCTCCTTGAACTATACCGTAAGCTTGGTTTATTAAATATGGGTCTGGAGCTCCACCACCTACTTGTGCCCAGGACGACCTCAATTTCACAAAATTAAATGTCTCTGGTAGCTCGACCGCTTGCGATAATAGAAAGCTTCCTCCAATTGAAGGGTAAAAAATTTGGTTATTTTCAGGACTTAAAGTCGAGAACCAATCCTCCCGTCCGGTTAAAGTTAAAAATGCCAATTCTTTATATCCAATATCTACAGATCCGAATAGTGAATTAACCCCAGTCCTCCTGTTATCAGGTGTTGTGGTCAAAGTGCTTAAATTAGTATAACTATAATATTCAGGGATAGTAAATTGTTGACCATCAATAGCTGTGGAGTTGTTTACATTTCTTTGTTGATTTCCCCCGGCCATTGCTGAAAAACTTAAATTCTCTAACAATTTGGTATTATAATTAAGTGTAAAAAGGAGATTCGTTTCTGATACATTAGCTTGCAATGATTCATAACTTCCCCCTGGCCTGAAGGCTGTATAGGAAGGTGTAATACCTACATATTCAAAAAAGTAAAAATCTTTACTCACTGTACCCCGTGCACTTAAGTTGTCCAGAATATCATAGTTAATATTTACTTGGCCGATGAATCGGTTTTTAGTATCATAGTTCTTGTACCTGTTTACAACCCAATAAGGATTGTTAGCAACATTTACAGGGTTCCACAAAATCTCGCTACCATCCTCATGATAACCTGGTGCCATATTCCTAACATCAACAGTATTCGAAACTAAATGAGTTGCCCACCCCGCATTGTCATCGGCATATCCAGTACCAGGTCTGTTGCTGGCCTTTTCAAGATTATATTGGGCAACTGCTTCAACGCTAAGTTTTTCTCCCAACTTGGAATTTAAACTTAAGTTGGCAGTTTTTCTATTGAAATAAGAATTAGGAACTACACTTTTAGCTTCTAGATTTGACAAGGATAACCTAAAATTAATTGCCTCCACACCACCGGTAAGCGCAACTGTATTTACGATATTAGTTCCTGTCCGATAGAAGTTCTTAATATTATCCTTAACTGATACCGGTGAATAAGGCCGTTCAACACCATCGAATTGGATGACTGGTGTTCCGTCCATTGGCGCTCCAAATGATAAGCGACCCCATTCAATCGCTTGATCCTGGGTCGTAGGTTTAGTGCCATTTGATCCGGCACCGTATACATATTGGTAATCGGGAAACATAGACGGTGTATCAAAAGTAACATTACCATTGTACTCCACACCAATACCCTTTTGAACTTTACCTTTTTTAGTGGTAATAAGGATAACGCCATTTGCGGCCCGTGAACCATACAACGCCGCTGCAGCACCACCTTTCAATACACTTATAGTCTCAATGTCATCAGGATTTATTCCTGCGATTCCATCCCCACGGTCAACATTAATTCCCTGCCCACCGGTTGTGGATCCGCCACCCGGTATGGAATTATCTATTGGCATACCATTTACAACGTATAAAGGCTGATTATCACCAGACAAGGAACCATTTCCCCTTATTATTACCCGGCTTGAACCTCCTGGTCCAGTAGCTAGGCCTGTTGCATTAACACCTGCAATCTTACCTGTTAAGGCGTTGGCAACGTTTGCTTCCCGTGCCTCTGTAAATTTTTCTCCTCCTACTTCAGATACTGAATAGGCTAAGGCCTTTTCCTTCCTTTTAATTCCCAATGCCGTAACAACAACCTCATCCAAACCGGCCGCATCTTCTACCAAGACCACCGTAATATTCGATTGCCCATTATAACTTATTTCTTTAGTGGCGAACCCAATATAAGATATTACTAGAACTGCGTTGGCATCCTTTAAGTCCATAATGAAATTCCCATCAAAATCAGCCGTAACCCCGTTTGTAGTTCCTTTTACCACTACATTTGCACCGGGCAACGGTGTTCCATTTCCATCTACAACGTTTCCATTTACGGTCAGTTGTTGTATTACTTCCCCAATTGGAATATCATCCTTTAATTTTACAATACTTAGAGGTTGTTTGGTAAGAACAATCTGTCTATTATCCAATACCTCATACTTTATATACGTATCCTTAAAGAGTTGATTTAGTATTTCATAAATTTTTTCTTTTTTAACATGGATAGCTATTGTTCGGCCAAGATCAATTTCTTTATTCTTATATAGAAATCTAAATTCACTTTTACCTTCAATTTCCTTAAATACATCATTAATACTTATTTGATCATAATCAAGTGAAATCTTAGTGTTCTGTGAATATGAATTTGCTTGAATCTTAAAAAGTGAAACTATAATCAGAAAGGTGGTTAGCTTCATTTTGAGTGTCATTTTGAAAGGAATAGAGCTAGGCCATCCCTTAAAACAGATATTTTTCATATTTTTGTTTGGTTAATCGGTTTAACAATAGTCAACGTTAAATCACATTATCTCAATTCGGGGGATGGTCGGACATTCCCCGTTTTATGTGATATAACAAAATTTACTTTAGTTCGGTTTATCTATTCATAGGCAATCAGTTTTAGTTTATTGTAATAATATTGTTTTCACTAATAGTAAAGTGATATGGGCTGTTTTTAGATATATAGTTCATTACCTGTTCAATATTTTCCTTTTCTACATTAAAAGTAGCACTAAAAATTTCGTCATTTAATGACTGATTATTATTGATTATGGTGCAGTTGTAACTCCTTTCCAATTTTTTAATAATATCCTTGAAAGTCACTGCACGAAATACCAATTGACCGTTCATCCAGGCCAAAGTTGAGGAAATATCGGCCTTAGCGACTACCATTTGTTTTTGAATTTTATCCCAAATTGCCTCATATTCTGGTTTTAGAAGAACAGCTGTAGTATTTTCCATATTATTACCCAGTAGCTGAACTGACCCTTCTACCAATACTGTATTCATAGACTTGTCATCAGCATAGGCGGATACATTAAATTGAGTCCCAAGTACTTTGACATTAATACTTTCGGCATTTACTATAAAGGGGTCTTTATTCTTGGTGACTTCAAAAAATGCCTCTCCTGATAGAAAAACTGTCCTATCATTATTGGGAATAAATTTAACTGGGAATTTCATACTTGAACCCGAGTTTAAAAATACCCGAGTTCCATCAGAAAGTGTCACTTGAAACCTTTTGCCATAAGGAACCTTAAGAGTATTGTATACTAGTTCTGAAAGTTCCGTATCCTCATATTGAATACCCTTGTTAATTTGTTTCCCAATAATCTCGCCCTTTTCCGAAACAATATCTTGAGTTTCCTCTTCCTTCAGTATAACTGATCGGCCATTCTCCAATTCCAAGGTTATTATTTGATCATTTTGTGATGGCAGTGTAATTGTTGGAGCAAAATTTTCCTTTTGAAATGTATATGCTACCCCGACGGCTATTAATAATATGGCTGCATATTTAGTAAACCTAAAAACACGCTTCCTCCTGTACTGCCGTTTATCTTTATGTATTTTATCAAGTAAAAGTCTTTTTACTTCTTCCGTATTATAAGTGCTCAATTTGTAATCTATTGAATAGTTAATTTTAATATATTCCTGAAACGTCTCCTTACTCCCAGGCTGCTCCAGCCACATAACAAGATCATTCAGTTCATCCTGTGTAATGGAATGGTTAACATATTTAACTATTAGACTTTCACTATGATTTAGCTTCATAACTTATTAAATCTACAATAATTGCGTTAATTCTATATGAATTACGGAACCATTTTGATATTCCCCTACTTTTTTCAAAAAAAAATTACATATTTGAATAATTCTTTTTTAAAATTCGAGAAATGATGTGGGATTTTAGTACCAATTCCGTTTTGATAGATCAGTTGGAAAAGGGCAATGAAAAGGCATTTTCCTTTTTAGTTGACAACTATAATCACAGGTTATGCGTTTATGCCAATAGTTTGGTAAATGATAAGGTGAGAGCCCAAGATATAGTTCAGAATGTTTTTATTAAAATTTGGGAAAGAAGGGAAATGCTAAAAAACAATCTTTCTATCAAGGGGTTTATGTACCGAGCTGTCCACAATGAGTTTATTGATCAATATAGAAGTAATAAATCCCTTTTGGCGTTGGAAAAATTATATGTAGACACCATTTTACAATTTGAAAAGGAATCAGAATCAGAAAAAATAGAGAAAATAATGAAAATGGTGATGTGTGCCATTAATGAACTGCCACCAAAATGCCAACAGGTATTTCTTTTGAGCAAAAAGGAAGGGCTAGATAACATAGAAATAGCTGAATACTTGGAAATATCACGTAAAACAGTTGAAAATCAAATTACCAAAGCCTTCGCTATCCTTAGAGAAAAATTAGGAACAAAATACGAAACCATTTTGATGATAATTTTTAGTATTAATACCAAAAAAAGTATTCTGAGGTAGAAAGCTATAATTTAAACCACAGCTAGCTTTCCTCCCATTTTGGACATTGGTATACTCCATACATTCCTGCAAAAAGAAGAACACAAAATATGCGGTTTAATACTAACAAAAAGTGCGGTAAAAAGCACTATTCCCATATTTCCTTTTGGTATTGGCTATAAAAACATCAATTAGTGCAATAAAAAGCACTTTTAGTGATTATATTGAATATAAATTTCTATTTTTATACAAAAAGAGCCATATAATGCACTTTAATAGTTTAATACATAGTATAAAGGAGCGAAGAGAAATGCTACAGGTAACCCAAGAAACATTGGCAGACCTTTCAGGTGTAGGTCTTCGTACCCTTAAACAATTTGAAAGTGGAAAAGGTAACCCTACAGCAGAAACATTAAACAAACTGGGCAATGCACTAGGTTTGGAACTCACTTTCCAAGTAAAAACGACAACACCTGAAGAATGAGGCAAGCAGTCATTTTATACAAAAAGGAAGAAGCGGGACAATTGACCCAATCGGATGATGGAAGTTTCACCTTTCGTTACCATGACCAATGGTTTGAATCAAATGACACCCCTGCCATCAGCCTTACATTACCAAAAAACCAACAAGAGTATCATTCGGAATATCTATTCCCTTTTTTTTATAACATGCTTCCTGAGGGCTCGAACAAACAAAATATTTGTTTTGAGTTACGCATAGACCCTAAAGACTATTTTGGTCTGTTATTAACCACAGCGAAATATGATACGATTGGAGCCATTCAGGTTAAGGAAATAATAACATGAGTAATCCAATGGAAATAAACAACTGTCCAGGTACTTTAAAAAAAGGATTCAACACCTATAGTATGACCGCATTAAATCGTTTATTCAAAGGGAGAAAGGTAAGCCCTACCCTACCCTACGAATCGCCTGCTACCAATGTAGTTACTGAAGAACTCTTTAAAGAAAACAAAAAACGATTATCCATTTCTGGTGTTCAAGAAAAATTCTCGGTACTACTGGAGAAGAACAAACTACGTTTGATAAATGAAGGAGAACAAGGGCAGTATATTTTAAAACCTATTCCCAATGTGGGAACCCGTACAGATCAAATGCCAGCCAACGAACATCTGAGCATGCAGTTAGCACGCCAAGTATTCGGAATCGAAACTGCAGAGAACGGCCTCGTATTCTTTAAAAACGGAGAACCCGCATATATTACCAAACGTTTTGATGTTCAAGAAGATGGTACTAAATGGGCAGTTGAAGACTTTGCTACTCTAGCCGGCAGAACACCACAAACCCATGGAACGGATTTTAAATATTCTGGAAACTATTTACAACTTTTCGAACTTTTAAAAAAGTATGTTCCTGCCTATCCAATTGAGGCGATCAAACTATTTAAGTTACTTCTTTTCAATTATTTAATATCTAACGGTGATGCCCATTTCAAAAATTTCTCTTTAATAGAAACTGCGTTAGGAGATTTTAAATTGAGTCCTGCTTATGACCTATTAAACAGTAGAATTCATATTGAAGATAGAGATTTTGCATTAGAAGATGGACTTTTACCAGTAGACAAATCAAGAGGTAAGGTTACAGAGCAGTTTTTTCAGCTAGCAGAACTTGCTGGCATTTCTAAAAGGCAATATGAAAAGGCATTTAAAAGTTTAACGACAAATCAAGATAAAGTACTATCCCTAATCGAACTTTCATACTTGGATGAAAAGACGAAAAGAAACTACCTTCAAGGGTATCAGACAAGGCTTAAAAAACTTTTGAGGGATTAGAATTTAACATACAGCTTATAGTTATCAAATTCGAAGAAATCCATTTTTTCCATCGGCTTATCTACCATACAGGAAATGATTGAACTACGTATGTTTGAAATGGGATTAAAAGAAAGGATTTAGCAACTCTCTTAGATACAAGCGCCTCCAGAATAAGTGACTAGTTAAACGGCAAAAGAGAGATTACTTTGAACCTTGCCAAAGCCTTGCATCAAAAATTAAATATTGATAGTGATATAATACTTCAATAGTTGACAATTGTTTTGCATGAGCTGATTAAATATATTAATCGGCTCAATGCATTATTTCATATTGCTTTTAAAGGAAAATTATATATTAGTGGCGAAATTAAAGGAGGGGTTTAATATCATAACCCCAATAACTATAACTACCACAATTATTTAAATAGCGATATCCAACCAATTGTAACTACTTTTGTTACTGATCGGTCGGACCCGTTTTCTTCTTGCGCTTTGCATGAAAAAATAAAAAAAAGCATAATTACACACGTGGTAAATGTCAGGTGAAATGGAATTCGGTTTTTCATTGTTGAAATGTTCAAAATTAATATTCTCTATAGGCAATAATCCATATTTAGAAATCGCCTGTGATTCTATCGGTGATAACTTCACTTAGCTTTTTTTCCACATCAGGCAGTAAGGTGATGTAGCTTTCATTGCCCTGCTCATCCGGAATCCAGCTATTGGCTCCGTATTCTTCGGTCTCCACACGTCCTTGAACCGTATTAAAAAATTCACCAATTCCGCCCTCTACAGCTACGAATAGCCCAATCTCATCAAACGCTGGGTTTTCGGATGTCAGGAACGACACCTCATCTATAGTTTTTTTTGTCGTGTTTCTAGTACCCTTACCTAGATAGAATGCTTCGGTAGTCGGATGCTCTCTTCCAAGCCGCTTGATCATTTCAACGCCGACGGGCACTTGTATTCCGACTTCAAAACCGATGTAAACAATGGGCTTGCCCAGTGCCGCAAGCGCATTCATTGTCGTCTTTGTTATGTTCTTGCTTGCAAATGCCCACCAGTTCCACTCCGCGCCATCGGGCGGGTGCCCATGGCCCCTGGAAACGGGGAAATGTCCACCCATAATAACGACCTTTCTAAGCTTCGCCTTCAACAGCTCCTTGCCCGATAACGGGGAATATTGGTCGGCACCCGATTTGAGCAGCGGGGGGAAGTTAAACAATTGCCCGGCCGCATAGATTACAATACTATTGTCTTCAGCCTCTGAGAGGAGCTTCCTATATAGCGTTACAATCCCTGGCACATCGTTCGGTCGAAGGGTTTCATCGTTCCCATACTTCTCGTATATACTTTTATTTACATTGGCATGACAGTGCACCTTTATAGCTTCATCGTACTTTGTAACTACCTCCTCACCAAAATCAACCTCGGAAGATTCAGGGTTGTATCCTGCGATTGGTATTTTGTTACCATAGACCTGATTATAGATACTGAAAGTAGAGGTTAGATATGGGTCGGGCGTAGCTCCCATCACAGCCAGCAATTCTATAAAGCCCTTGTTGTGATATTCATGGAGCATTGAAATTGTGCTGAAATCACATGGATCAGGTCCGATATCCCCATCATATATAAGTTTTATAGCTGATCGGTCGGACCCGTTCTCTTCTTGCGCTTTGCATGAAAAAATAAAAAAAAGTATAATTACACACGTGGTAAATATCAGGTGAAATGGGATTCGGTTTTTCATTTATTTTTTAATTATTTAGGCATTTAGTCACTAATATTTTTGTTGTCACACAGGGAGGTGCTGACCGTTCTTGCCATAAGGTTCTCGAATATACCCACTTTTATGAAGCTATGGTTGAACGGTAACAGTATTCTTCCAGATAGTCCTGTAAGTTCCAAACATGGCGGTGTGGAACTGTTCCGGCTGTTCTTGGGATTCCAGTATTTGGCCAGACGGTCACGAGGACCTTTAAGGAAAATGTTCTCACGCTCAAGTTCGATGATCCGTCCTTCGAGCCGGTCCAAACGTATGATAAGTAACGATTTGATCTTCTCCTTGTCGCTAATGACAAGATCCGGCATTATTTACTTCGGTCCAAATATGAAAGAACTTTTTTTCTATTTTTAGAAACTGATTAGCTACATGATCTTTAATGTGGTCGAGAATTTAAATGTAGTTTTAGAGCTAAATATTTCACCCGATTTTAACTCAGAAGAAGAAAAGTCCTTTTCTAGGTGGCCCTGTAATGAACTTCGACCTCCTCTTACAAATATCCAGCAAGGTATATAGCCTATGGCTCATAGCATTATTCCCTATTGCTTTCAAAAGGAAAGTTATATATTAGTGGCGAAATTAAAGGAGGGGTTTAAGTACGCCCAGTTACAAATACACTTTTTTAACCCAATGCTAATTTCCGTGTACTTTCCGCGACTTTTTGTACCTCAATTTACACCTAACCCAATAAACATAGGCTTTTCATATTTCTGTATCGGGGAAAATAGATAAACCATCTCCTATTTTTGCTAAGTGGTGCTTGAGGAACCGAATAGATGCCCTAAATTTGGGCCTGTTATATGAATTATCAGGTGTTTCTTGGCTCGATTACACACTACAAAAAGTAATTTTCTTATTTTAAATAAGTCTTGAGAATTCCCTAGCTGGCAATCACCCTTAGGGAGTGACACACAACATTAGGCCAAACCCTTTGAAGTTGTAAACTCTCCAAAGCAACATAATTTTTATCCGTGGATTGTTTCTTCTTTTCCGTAGTTTTTTATGACTTCTGCTTCAAATTCAACAAGCTCTTGCCAGCGTTTGTCTACATCTATATTTTGGCCGTATTTGCGAGCAAAGCCAATAAAAGTGGTGTAATGACCTGCTTCGCTAATCATTAAATCATGGTAAAATTTAGAAAGTTCTGGGTCTTTTATTTCTTTTGAAAGTAGTTTAAAGCGTTCACAGCTTCTCGCTTCGATCATAGCGGAAAATAAGAGTCTATCTACCATCGAATTAAGTCTACTGCCACCTTTATTCATAAACTTATAAAGCTCGTTTACATAGCTGTCTTTGCGCTCTCTGCCTAAGGTGTAACCACGCTTTTTAATGATATCATGTACCATTTGAAAATGTTCTAATTCTTCTTGGGCCAAAAGGAGTAAATCGGTAACCAAATCGGGGTATTCAGAATTAAGTGTAATAATAGTAATCGCATTAGTAGCGGCCTTTTGTTCACACCATGCATGGTCTGTTAGTATTTCTTCTATGTTTTTTTCAACAATATTAACCCAACGTGGGTCTGTTGCTAATTTTAAATGGAGCATGGCCTAATGTTTTTGTAAAAATAGGTATTAGCTGTAAAATAAATCATTAAACTTTAACTCTTTACAAAATGTACTTTTTTGTAAAGAGTTATTTGTGCTATGCAATTTTTATTATCTTCTTTGAAAGTTTAAATAAAAGAACAACAGTTTCCAATTGTTCCTTTATCAAGTAAATTAACTTTCGCTTTGATTTGACCAAAACACGACTACTATTAATAAACAAAGGAGTTTTCTATTATTGACCCGGACAATAATTTGTTGACTTTCGGAGAGCGTATTTAATAAATCGCCGAATAAATAATCCTCGAGGCAGAGCCGTCGAGGTATTCAACGGAAGAAAGTTTTATCATTTTATGAAAACTATCCGTTTTCAAACTTTCCTCTAATACCTCCGATGCAGAGCATCGGGGAA
>Ga0105050_10002612_pt1 | contig 25549 bp, 23 predicted proteins | sample FRY01_FD_78088 | JGI IMG/M metagenome (GOLD analysis project Ga0105050, IMG submission 78088) | Freshwater microbial communities from Lake Fryxell liftoff mats and glacier meltwater in Antarctica - FRY-01 | ecosystem: Environmental > Aquatic > Freshwater > Ice > Glacier meltwater ...
AGGTGCCGCTGCGGTCAAATACCCCCGCCAAAGCACGGCTGACCAGGTTTTGCACTTTCGGGCGCGGTGCGGCGACGAAGGGCAGCGGGCGGCACAGTTCCATCGCGGCGACGCCGATCCGGGCGGTCAGCGCACCGTTGATGACCCCCTCGCCAAAGCGGCGCGAGACTTTGGACAGGATGCCTCCGCCCGCGACTGATCCGATGAGGTCGTCACCGATGGCAAGGGCACCCGTGGCGATCAGGTAGCCGAACACGCGGCGCAGCAGGCGCCAGCTGCCGAAATTGCCCGCCCGGCCACCGTAGATTTCCGCGATGCGTCTGACCATGCGCAGGTTGCTGAACAAGGCTGCGGCCACGTCAGCCAATGCCAGCGGCACAACGGCCGTCACAAGCGCGACCTGACGCGCGGCATTTTCGATCTCGCGCCGGGCGCGCTGGTCGAGGGGGGCCAGGAGTTCGGTTTCGGCCATGGCCAGCAGGCCGTCGGCATCGAACACTTCGGCGTGCCGGGCTTTCAGGCGGGCCAGCCCTTCGCGCAACTCGCCGCGCGCCGAGTAAAGGGATTCCACGCCGGAGACGACCGAGCGCGCTGATTTCAGGTCGGCGGACAGGCGGGCGGCTTCGGCGCGTTCACGCAGGGTGTCGAGGCGGACAAGGCGCAGGTAAGCCAGCCATTCACGGCCTGCCAGCAGCACGGCGGCCAGGGCGGCAAGGCCGATCAGCGCGAAGGCCACTGTGCCGAGGATGGTATTCCGTTCCAGCAGTCCGGCCACGAAATCATAAGCGACGACCGACAGCACGAACGTCAGCATCGTGCCGAACGCCCAGACGGCGAAGCGGGCGAGCGGGGATCCGGGCGCAGTGGCTACACGCGCGGCGGCCTGCATCGCCTGCCCGTCCGGCAGCATGTCGGGCACCGGGGGAGCGGCGGCGGGATCGGATTCGTCGGCCCAGTCCAGCAGGAGAGGTTTCTTTTGCGGGGGAATATCTTCGGTCACAGCCGGTCTCCGATCAGAAATTCTGCGGCGCGGTCAAGCCGGATATGGGGCGGGCCCATCCCCGGTCCCAGACTGATCCGGGCGGGGGCGAAGTTCATCAGCGCAAATTCGTCGGCCAGCCAGCGGTCGGCCCCTTCGCGCGCGGGCGACAGCAGGCGCGCGGGATCGGCGGGCAATTCGCCCGGATACATCGCGGCCTGTTTGCCGGTTGTCAGCAGACGGCCACGCACGGCCTCCACAGTATCGCCGCCACGGGTCACGGTTGCCTCCACCGTCGCGCGCAGGCTGGCCAGCGACATGGCTGCGGTCAGCGCACCGGCAAAGGCGGCACGGTCGCGCGCGTCGCGCAGCATGGCCTGCATGATCGCGGTCAGGCGCGGGTGCTGGGTGTGGTGCAGGTGGTCGGCCATGGTGGCAGCGAACAGGATACGCTCGACCCGGTGGCCAAGCAGCAGTTCGGTCAGGAAATTGTTCCGTCCCGGCCGGAAGGATTGCAGGATGTCGGCCATGGTGCGGCGCAGATCCTCCAGCGCCTGCGGGCCTGCGTAGATCGCGCCCAAGGCATCGACCAGCACCACCTGCCGGTCGATCCGGGCAAAATGATCGCGGAAGAAGGGTTTGATGACGCGGGATTTGTAGGCCTCGTACCGGCGGTCCATCTCGCGCCACAGGCTGTTGCGCGGGGTCTGCGCAGGCTGCGGCAGCGGCGCGAAGGTCAGCACCGGCGAGCCTGCCAGATCGCCCGGCAGCAGGAAACGGCCCGGCGTGCAATCGGACCAACCCGCCTTGCGCGCGGCGTGCAGATAGGCGGTGAAGCGCGCGGCAAGGGTCTGCGCGCGCTGTTCATCCAGCGGAAGCGAGGCATCTTCGGCGCGGGCGTTGGCCATGTAATCTTGGGCGACACCGCGTTTTTCAAGACGGATCAGCGTTTCTTCAGACCACTTTGCATAGGATTTGTTCATCAGCCCAAGGTCAAGAAGCCATTCGCCGGGGTAGTCGATAATATCCAGATGCACGGTGCGCGGGCCGGTCAGCCCCGACAGGAACCCCGCAGGCCGCACGCGGAACGACAGGCGCAGTTCCGAGATCGACCGGGTGGAGGCGGGCCAGCGCGGATCATCCCCGGTCAGCGCGGCAAGGTGTGTCTCGAAATCAAAGCGCGGCAGGGTATCGTCGGGCTGGGGTTGCAGGAACACCGCCTCGATCCGGCCATCTGCCTGGGCGCGCAGTTGCGGCATGCGGCCACGGTCCAGCAGGTTCGCCACAAGGCCGGTGATGAACACGGTCTTGCCTGCGCGCGACAGGCCCGTGACGCCAAGGCGGATCACAGGTTCGAACAGGGTTTCGTTGACCTGCGCCACGGCACCTTCGATGCCGCGGGTGATCCCGTCGGTGATACTGCCAAGACCCACGCGCTGCCCCTTTGCCTGTTGCCGCCAAGATAGGCAGGGATGGCGCGACATTACAGGGGAAACAAGATGGTGTCCGAGGTTGCCTTCGCCTGGCGAGAGTCAGACGTCCGTCTGCTTTGCTGGACTTTTCGGACCATCAAGGCAGCATCCGGCTTCAAACGGTCTTGCGACGAACGAGCAAGATATCCGCAACCACCAGCACCACGATTGCAACCAGTGACATTCCGAACACCGGAACCTGAAAGTTTTTGGTACGTCGTCAACCGGTCATCGGCAGCCAACGCCGTAACGACACCGAAGACGGCAAGCAAGTCGTGAAACACGGCGGTTGCGCAGACATCTCGGGACAGGAAGATAAAGGCGCCGGTCATCAGTCCGACCACCGCAGGGAGACTGACCCTTTCAATGGTGTTGAACGGAGGGCCTTAGGCTCAGGTTTCAAGTGCAACACCCACGGCCCGCAGGGCACAAGATGTTGCGATGGACAAACGACGCAAGCACCTTATAGGCGAGGAACGTGGCGTGATTTTGGCGCTGTTTCGGGGCTTGTTTGGCAAGATCGGTCATGGGCGCCTCGGGCCGAGCCCGCAAGTCTGCCGCGCAATCGTTAAATTCTCTGCATTTGACGTGGGCAACGGTTGTGCATCCCAATCGTATCACCCGATTGCCATGCACCCCGATCCGCATTAACCCTTGGCAATGCTCAGTTACCAGCACCTTTACCACGCCGGGAATCCGGCCGATGTCCACAAGCATGCACTTCTGTGCTATATGCTTGATTATATGACGCAAAAAGACAAACCGTTGACCTATATCGAAACTCACGCCGGGCGCGGATTTTATGATCTGGGGTCTGATGAGGCGCTGAAAACCGGTGAGGCTGCGATGGGAATAACTGTTCTGGAGCAATACTTCAGCCCAGATCACCCCTACCTTCGGCGCCTCTCCGAGACCCGCGCCCAGCACGGACCCCACGCCTACCCGGGCTCACCATTGCTTGCGGCATTGACCCTGCGGGAGAAAGATACCCTGCATCTTGCAGAACTTCACCCGCAAGAACACCGCATCCTATGCCAATATCTGGAACCCTGGGGCGCGCACATCCACCAGAAAGACGGCTTCCTGACCGCCCTCGCCCTGACGCCCCCCACCCCCCGCCGCGGGTTGATGCTCATCGACCCCAGCTACGAAATTAAGGCAGATTACCTGAACATTCCCAAGCACATGGCAGAAATTTCCCGCAAATGGAACGTCGGCGCAATCGCCCTGTGGTACCCCATTCTGACCGCCGAACCCCACGAGGATATGCTTGGGGCACTGACCCGAAACCACCCCGACGCCCTGCGCCACGAGGTCCGGTTTCCTCCGGCGCGGGATGGTCACCGGATGCTGGGATCGGGGATGTTTATCATCAACCCGCCCTATGGCACGGTCGCGTGTGCCGCTGAATTGACCTTGATTTTCAGGAACGCCTGATCAACGCATCCGTTGCGCCGAGCTGGCATCGCGGCCTGAAAGGACCACAAAGCGAAGCTTCACCCCTGCAACGTCCGCACCCCGATCCCTTCACCGCGAGCCTTCATCGCCTCCACCGCCGCAATACTCGCCGCGGCCGTGGTGAAATACGGGATCTTGTCGTAGAGGGCGACGGCGCGGATATCGCGGGAGTCGGAGATGGCCTGCGCGCCTTCGGTGGTGTTCAGCACCAGCGCGATATCGTCGTTTTTCAGCATGTCCACAATGTTCGGGCGGCCTTCGTAGACCTTGTTGACGCGGGTGGAGGGGATGCCTGCGGTAAAGAGCCAGAGGGCGGTGCCGCGGGTGGCGATGATCTCGAACCCCATGGTCACAAGGTCGCGGGTGGCTTGCGCGAGGGCCTCGGTTTTGTCGGTGTCCTTGACCGACAGGAAGACGCGGCCGGATTCCGGCAGGTGGGTGCCCGCACCCATTTGCGCCTTCAGGAAGGCCAGGGCGAAGGTCCGGTCCCATCCCATCACCTCGCCCGTTGAACGCATCTCGGGGCCAAGCAGCGTATCGACGCCGGGGAAGCGGGCAAAGGGCAGGACGGATTCCTTGACGGAAAACCAAGGGGTTATCGGGTTGGCGAGCGTTAGCGGGTCGGCCAGCGGCAACACGGTGTCGGGGCCAACGCCTGCGGCATAGGGGGCGCGCATCGGGAAGGTGCCAAGCTTTTCGCCGGCCATCAGGCGGGCTGCGATGGAGGCGATAGCGCAGTCGGTCGCTTTGGCGACGAAGGGGACGGTGCGGGACGCGCGGGGGTTGACCTCCAGCACATAGATGTCGTCGCCCTTGATGGCGAATTGCACGTTCATCAGGCCAACGACGTTGAGGGCGAGGGCCATTTGCACGGTCTGTCGTTTCAGTTCCTCGATGGTGGCGGCGGTAAGGGAGTGCGGGGGGAGGGAACAGGCGCTGTCGCCGGAATGGACGCCGGCCTCTTCGATATGCTCCATGATGCCCGCGACGTGGACCGATTGACCGTCCGATAGGGCGTCAACGTCAACCTCGATGGCGCCGGAAAGGTAGCTGTCGAGCAGGACGGGGGAGGTGCCGGAAACCTGCACGGCCTCGCGGATGTAGCGTTCCAGCTGTGCGTCGTCGCGGATGATTTCCATGGCGCGGCCGCCGAGGACGAAGGATGGGCGGATCACCAGGGGGTAACCGACCGTGGCGGCGACGGCGAAAGCCTCGTCACGCGAACGGGCGGTGCCGTTGACGGGTTGCCTGAGGCCGAGGCGTTGCAAAAGTTGCTGGAAACGCTCGCGGTCCTCAGCCAGGTCGATGGCATCGGGCGTGGTTCCGAGGATCGGGATACCTTCGTGGGCAAGGGCTTGCGCAAGTTTCAGCGGGGTCTGGCCGCCGAATTGCACGATGACGCCGTGGAGGGTGCCGTTGTCCTGTTCGACCCGCAGGATTTCGAGGACGTGCTCCAGCGTGAGCGGTTCGAAATAGAGGCGGTCGGACGTGTCGTAGTCGGTGCTGACCGTCTCGGGGTTGCAGTTGATCATGATCGTCTCGTAGCCGGCAGCAGTCAGGGCATAGCAGGCGTGGCAACAGCAATAGTCGAACTCGATGCCCTGACCGATACGGTTGGGGCCACCGCCAAGGATGACGACCTTTTTGGCTGCCGACGGGCGGGCTTCGCATTCCACGTCGCCCATCACGGGGGTTTCATAGGTGGAATACATGTAGGGGGTTTGTGCTTCAAATTCGGCGGCGCAGGTGTCGATGCGTTTGAACACGGCGGTGACGCCGAGGTTGTGGCGCGCGCGGCGGACTTGCGCCTCGTCCCGGCCTGTCAGGGTGGCAAGGCGGGCGTCGGTGAAGCCCAGCATTTTCAGTTTGCGCAGACCGTCGGCTTTCAGCGGCAAGCCAGCGGCACGGATGGCGGCTTCGGCGTCGATAATCTCGCGGATGCGGGCGAGGAACCACGGGTCGAACGCGGTGGCCTGGTTGATTTCGTCATCGGTCAGGCCGTGGCGCATGGCTTGTGCAATGACGCGGATACGGTCGGGGGTGGCGAGCGACAGGGCCTTGGTGATGGCGATGCGGTCTGGCGCGCCTTCGATGGCGATTTCGTCAAAGCCGGTCAGGCCGGTTTCCAGCGATGCCAGTGCCTTTTGCATCGCCTCATGGAAGGTGCGGCCAATCGCCATCACCTCGCCCACCGATTTCATCGCGGTGGTGAGTTCGGGCTTGGAGCCGGGGAATTTCTCGAACGCGAAGCGCGGTATTTTCACCACAACGTAATCGATCGCGGGTTCAAACGACGCCGGAGTGACTTTGGTGATGTCGTTGTCCAGCTCGTCCAGCGTGTAACCGACGGCGAGTTTGGCGGCGATTTTGGCGATGGGGAAGCCGGTAGCCTTGGAGGCCAGCGCCGAGGACCGCGACACGCGGGGGTTCATCTCGATCACCACCATGCGGCCATCGGCGGGGTTGATCGCCCATTGCACGTTGGAACCGCCGGTTTCCACGCCGATTTCGCGCAATACGGCGATGGAGCCGTTGCGCATGATCTGGTATTCCTTGTCGGTCAGCGTCAGGGCCGGGGCCACGGTGATGCTGTCGCCGGTATGCACGCCCATCGGGTCGATATTTTCGATGGCGCAGACGATAATGGCGTTGTCCTTGCGGTCGCGGACCACCTCCATCTCGAATTCCTTCCAGCCGAGGAGGGATTCGTCGATCAGGATTTGCGCGACGGGGGAGGCGTCGAGGCCGGAACGGCAGATGCGTTCAAAGTCGTCGCGGTTGTAGGCCACGCCGCCGCCGGTGCCGCCAAGCGTGAAGGCGGGGCGGATGATGGCGGGCAGGCCGACATATTCGATGGCGGCCAGACATTCGGCAACACCTGCGGAAATGTCAAAGCGGCCGTTGGGCAATTTGGGTGCGGCGACGATGGTGGCTTTGGGGTTTTCAAGGCCGATCCGGTCCATCGCCTCGCGGAACAACTTGCGATCTTCTGCCATTTCGATGGCCTGCCGATCCGCCCCGATCAGCTCAACCTTATACTTTTCCAATATTCCCATATCGGCCAGCGCCAGCGAGGTGTTCAGCCCGGTCTGCCCGCCCATGGTGGGAAGCAGCGCATCTGGGCGTTCTTTCTCGATGATCTTGGCGACGACTTCGGGGGTGATGGGTTCGATATAGGTGGCGTCGGCCAGCCCCGGATCGGTCATGATGGTGGCGGGGTTGGAGTTCACCAGGATGACGCGGTAACCTTCTTCGCGCAGCGCTTTGCAGGCTTGGGCACCCGAGTAATCGAACTCGCAGGCCTGACCGATGATGATGGGGCCCGCACCGATGATCATGATGGATTTGATGTCGGTTCTTTTTGGCATGTCGGCCCCCATGACGCGCGGTTTGGCGCAAAACTTCGGGGGTTATAGCTCTGCCCGGCTTAGGCGCAACCCCTGTTCCGGGGGATCTGGCACAGGCGGCCGGGGTGCGCCCAACCGCCTTTTGGTCAAGGCCGCCGGTTCAGGCGGTTTCGCCGAACGCGGCAATGGCGGCCTTGCGTCCGGCATTGGCGATCCCGCCGGCGAGACCCGGGCCCTGACTGAATTGTTTCAGGATTACGGTAATTTTTTGGGCCTGCGGGCGACCGGATGTCGCAAATGGCAGGCGGTCCGGGGAAAACGACTGGCGAAAACGGCGGACAGGCACTAGGTCACGCCAAGGTGGATGCGAAGGGAAGTGTGCGGCGTGATCCTGTGTGAAAACGGACCCGATGGAACCCCCGCGCTGTTTGACGGCGCGGCGCAGGTCATTGTGGCGCAGACGCTGGATTCTGTTGCCCCGGCATTGCAGGCTTTGGACCGCGCGCGGGCGGATGGCGCATGGATTGCGGGCTTTGCCGGCTATGAGGTGGGGCTGGCGCTGGAGCCGAGCCTTGCCGGGCTGATGCCTGCGGGAACCGGCGAGCCGTTGCTTGCCTTTGGCGTCTATGAAGCGCCGGTCCCGGCGGATGCGGTGCTGGCGCTGGCGGCCAGTGGTGCCGGGGCGGCGCGGCTGGCTCCTTTGCAACCGCTGGTCGGCCGCGCAGCCTATGACGCTGCATTTGCGCAAGTGATGGCCTATATCGAGGCGGGCGACTGCTATCAGGTCAATCTGACATTTCCGCTGGAAAGCCGGATGCTGGCGGGAACTCCGCTGGGGCTTTACGGTGCGTTGCGGGCGGTGCAGCCGGTAGGCTTTGGAGTTTATTGCGATCTGGGGACAGGGCCACTGGTCATGTCGCGCTCGCCCGAGTTGTTCTTCACGCTGGATGCCGGAGGGCAGATATCTGCGCGCCCGATGAAGGGGACCGCACCGCGCGACCCGAACCCGGCGCGCGACGCGGCGCTGGCGGCGGAACTGGGGGCGTCGGAAAAGGCGCGCGCCGAGAACCTGATGATTGTCGATCTGCTGCGCAACGACATCGGGCGGATTGCACGTATCGGATCGGTGAAGGTGCCGGAACTTTACAAAGTGGAACCCTTCGCCACCGTGCACCAGATGTCGTCGCGCGTGGTCGGACAGCTGGACGGGCAGCCGGGGCTGACCGATCTGATGGCCGCGCTGTTTCCCTGCGGATCGGTGACCGGTGCGCCAAAAATTCGCGCGATGCAGATCATTGCCGAGGTGGAGCCGCACCCGCGCGGCATCTATTGCGGTGCGATGGGGTGGATGGCCCCTGACGGGCGCGCCGCCTTCAACGTGGCAATACGCACGTTGCGGTTGTATTCGGACGGGCGCGTACTGCTGAATGTCGGTGGCGCTGTGGTCCATGATTCGACGGCCGCCGGCGAATGGGAGGAGGCGCTGTGGAAAGCGCGCTTTGCGGAACTGAACCCGGCCTGACCCTGATCGAGACGCTGTTGTGGGATGGCGCGGTTTTCGTGCGCCTGCCTCTGCATCTGGCACGGCTGGAAGCGTCGGCCGCGTTGCTCGGCTGGCCATGCGCGGGGGCGGAGGCAGCTCTCCGGGCCGCAACCCCCGATCGCCCGGCGCGGATGCGTTTGACGCTGGATGCGGGCGGGCAGATCGCGGTGACGGTGGCACACAAACCCGCGCCGCTGGCGCAGTGGCGTCTTGGCCAGGCCGAAGCGCGCCTGCATTCTGCCGACCCGTGGTTGCGCATCAAGTCCAGCCGCCGCGCGGTCTATGATACCGCCCGTGCGTCCCTGCCTGCGGGGCTGGATGAAGTTATCTTCCTCAACGAACGCGGCGAGGTCTGCGACGGCACGATCACGACGCTGTTCTTCGATGCGGGGGCGGGTCTTTGCACACCACCTGTGTCCTGTGGCCTGCTGCCCGGCGTGCTGCGCGCGGCAATGCTGGCACGTGGCTGCCGCGAGGAGGTACTGAACGCCGAGATGTTGCCCCTTGCCCGGCTCTGGCTCGGCAACTCTCTGCGCGGCCTCGGCCCGGCCGTCTGGGCGGGATGAGCGGGATTTCTCCGTTGCTTTTGTCCCTCCAGCCCCCCCATCCACAGCTTCCGGCGCCGGAAAGTGAACCGCCCCGACGTTGCCGGAGGCTGATGTGTTCAACGACCAGGCAACCATATCAAGCGTGCTCAGATGTGCCTGGAACGCCTCTTCTGCCCCTGCGGGGGTGATGTACCCGATGCCTTGGCAGACAGCGGTCGAGGCCCGGGCGCGAAACTTGCAGGCTCAGAAGCTCCCGGATCGCCACAGGCAGGTCGTCAATGGATGCCCGCAACCTGCGGCGCAGCGCCACCACAACCGCCTGTTGCTTCTTGCGCCGGGGGCAACGTGGTCTGCGGCCGGTGTGGCGCGTAACTGCGGTCATAAAAGCCGTCACGATGGTGCCGCTTGCAAACCGTTTGCTGTGTCGTACCAAACCGTTCCGCCAGAAAACGCGGATTGCCGGGGAAGAATGTCATCATCCGGGATGTTACGCATCGGGCCGCAAATATCCCCGCCCGGGGCCGCGCCACCAGCCAATGCGGTGCAGGCCGGTTTTATGCCGTGGCAACGCCGCCTGAGGGGTCTCGATGGCCCCGAAGGCGGCTCTCCCGTGCTGCGGTCGGAGGCCTGCGGCGCGGATATTTGGGCGAAGATGAAAGCCAAAGGGGGCGCTGCGGCTTGACTTCGGGCGTGGCGCGATGTGTATCGGCGCGGAAATGGACTGAAGCCTCGGAAAGGGGATCGTGATGCACGCCTATCGCAGCCATACTTGCGCGGAACTGAACACGGCCCATGTCGGCCATGAGGTGCGGGTGTCGGGCTGGGTTCACCGGGTGCGCGACCATGGCGGTGTGCTGTTTCTGGACCTGCGCGACCATTACGGCATCACGCAGGTGATCTGCGATGCGGATTCGGCAGCGTTTGCCGGGTTGTCTGCGGTGCGCGCGGAATGGGTCGTGCGGATTGACGGGCAGGTGAAGGGGCGCGATGCGGCGCTGGTCAACCCGAAGCTTCCGACCGGCGAGATTGAGGTTTACGCGACGGGCGTGACCGTGCTGGGGGCTGCCGACGAGTTGCCGATGCCGGTATTCGGCGATGTGGACTACCCCGAGGAAACCCGGCTGACCTACCGTTTCCTTGATCTGCGGCGCGAAAAGCTGCATAAAAACATGATGTTGCGGTCCAACGTGGTGCGGTCGATGCGGCAGCGGATGTGGGATCAGGGCTTCACCGAGTTCCAGACCCCCATCATCACCGCATCATCCCCCGAAGGCGCGCGCGACTTCCTCGTGCCGTCGCGCCTGCACCCCGGCAAGTTCTATGCGCTGCCGCAGGCCCCCCAGCAGTTCAAGCAGTTGATCATGGTGGCGGGGTTCGACCGCTACTTCCAGATCGCCCCCTGCTTTCGCGACGAAGACCCCCGCGCCGACCGCTCGCCCACCGACTTCTACCAGCTTGACGTGGAGATGAGCTTTGTCGAGCAACAAGACGTCTTCGCCGCCGTGCAGCCGGTGATCCAAGGCATATTCGAAGAATTCGCGCCGACCAAAACCGTCCACGCCGACTGGCCCTTGATCGCCTACCGCGACAGCCTTGCCTGGTACGGCACCGACAAACCCGACCTGCGCAACCCGATCAAGATGCAGATCGTGAGCGACCATTTCCGGGGTAGCGGCTTCGCCATCTTCGCCAAACTTCTGGAACAAGACGGCACCGAAATCCGCGCCATCCCCGCGCCGGGGGGTGGCAGCCGCAAGTTCTGCGACCGGATGAATGCCTTTGCGCAACAGCAGGGGCTGCCGGGGATGGGGTATATTTTCTGGCGAACTGTTGAGGGGTCGCAGTACTCTGAGCAGCTTTGGATGAAGATAAGAACTTGGCTTGATGGGAGAATAACTGATGAGGAACTAGTGCAACGTGGACTCATCCAAACGAAGAATGAGCAATGGGATCGTTTGGATGAACTGATGGCCCGGTATCATGCCGAAGACCCACTCGGAAAACTTCAGGTCAAGACGCAAATTGAAGCGGTGTTTGGCCCCGCGAAAATTGAAGCCGCAGGCCCCCTCGCCAAAAACATCGGTCCCGAACGTGCCGAAGCGATCCGCCTGCAACTGAACCTCGGCCTTGGCGACGCCGCCTTCTTCCTCGGCGGCAAGCCCGAGACTTTCGAGGCCGTCGCTGGCCGTGCCCGCACCGAAATCGGGCGGGAACTCAAGCTGACCGAGGAAAACTGTTTCCGCTTCGCCTGGATCGTCGATTTCCCGATGTATGAGAAGACGGAGGAGGGCAAGATCGACTTCAGCCACAACCCGTTCTCGATGCCGCAAGGCGGGCTTGAGGCGCTGAACGGCGATCCGCTCAAGGTCTATGCCTACCAGTACGACCTTGCCTGCAACGGCTATGAGTTGATCTCGGGAGGTATCCGCAACCACAAGCCCGAGATCATGTTCAAGGCGTTCGAACTGGCAGGCTACCCTGCGGACGAGGTGGAAAAGCGCTTTGGCGGCATGGTCAAGGCGTTTCGCTATGGCGCGCCGCCCCACGGCGGCTGTGCGGCGGGGATCGACCGGATCGTGATGCTGCTGGCGGACGAGGCCAACATCCGCGAGGTCATCATGTTCCCGATGAACCAGCGCGCCGAGGACCTTCTGATGGGTGCGCCGTCGGAGCCGCTGAGCGCGCAGTTGCGCGACTTGCACCTGCGGGTCGTGCCGAAGGACTGACGCTTTGCGCAGGCTCTTTTTCCGTGCTTGCCCGTTCTTCGGGGCTGGCGGGGGCGGCGTCACGCGGCCGTTTTGCCGGTGCGCGGCCTTCCGCCGGAGTGATCGGCCACGGCGGATGTTGACGGTCTGGGCCGCCGTGCTGCGGGGTGTCGGCATTCCTGAGGGCGGTTTGGGCCGAAAGCCGCCCGCAGCCTTTCTGCGGGATGATTTTTGCCGTCGCAGCGCCTATATTGTGGCTCCGTGACCGGAGCCGCCGCATGACCGCCACCCCCAAGACTGCCACCCCATGACTGCCACGATCGCCGCGATCCGCTTTGGCTATGGCTTGCCGCTGCCCGGTGGCGCGCCGGTGACGCCGGGGGCCATGCTCGCGGCTTTGGCCGGGCCCGACGTTGCGGCCGCCGCGCATCCTGTGCCGGCGCTGGCGGATGTGCTGCCGCTGATCCGTGATTTCGACGCCGCCCGTGCCGCGCTGCGCAAGAACGAAGCGCTGCGCCCGGCCTATGACGCAGCGGTGGCCGCAACGGTGGCGCAGCAGCAGGCGGCAACAAGGGCCACGCTTGTCCGCACTCTGGGCGCGGCAGACGGGTTGCGCGAGCGGTTGGTGCGGTTCTGGGCCAACCATTTTACCGTGGTGTCCACGGCGGGCAGGACGCGGGCGCTGCCCTTTACGCTGACCGAGGATGTGATCCGCCCGCTGCTGTCGGGGCGGTTTGCCGCCATGCTGCGGGCGGTGGCGGTGCATCCTGCGATGCTGTTGTATCTGAACCAGGCGCAGTCCATCGGGCCGGGATCGCCGGTGGGCAAGAAACGCAAGCGCGGGCTGAACGAAAATTACGCGCGCGAGTTGATCGAACTGCACACGCTGGGCGTCGGGGCGGGCTACAGCCAGACGGATGTGCGTGAACTGGCGGAACTGCTGACCGGGCTGGCTTATGACCCCGAGACCGGCTTTCGGTTTGCCCCACGCTGGGCCGAACCGGGGCCGGAAACCGTGTTGGGGCGGCGCTACGAGGGCGCGGGGCTGAAGCCGATCCATGCCGTGCTGGAGGATCTGGCGCTGCGCCCGGAAACCGCGCGGCATATCGCGCGCAAGCTGGCGGTGCATTTTGTTGCTGATGAACCGCCCGCGGATCTGGTGGCGGATCTGGAAGCGGCCTTTGTGGCGAGCGATGGCGATCTGAGCGTGGTCCATGCGGCGCTGCTGCATCACCCGGCGGCCTGGGGGCCTTTGGGTGGCAAGGCGCGGCAACCGATTGATTTCGTGCTGGCCGGGCTGCGTGCGTTGGGGGTGACGGCGGCAGATCTGGCGGCGCTGGCCCCGCTGGGCCGCCTTGTTTTGAACCCGATGCGGGCGATGGGCCAGCGGATAGAGGGGCCTTATGGCCCGGATGGCTGGCCCGAGGCTGCCGAGGCGTGGATCACGCCGCAAGGCCTTGGCGCGCGGATCAAATGGGCGCTGGAGGTGCCAAAGGTTCTACGGCCGGATTTGCCCGACCCGGTGGATTTTGCCCGCGCGGCATTGGGCGATGCAGCGGACCCGCGATTGCTGTGGGCGGCGGCACGCGCCGAAAGCTTGCAGGACGGGGCGGCGCTTGTGCTGGCCTCGCCCGCGTTCAACCGGAGATAGCGTAATGGACCGGCGATTGTTTCTGCGCGGGCTGGGTGCCTTGGGGTGTTCGGCCGCGGCGCATCCTTTGATGACAACGGTGACCTTGGCGGGAAGCGACGGCGCTTTGGGCGACAGCCGGCTGGTGGTCGTCATCCTGCGTGGGGCTATGGACGGGTTGGATGCGGTGCAACCGCTGGCCGACCCTTTGTTTGCGCAACACCGGCCTGTGCTGGGGCTGGGTGCGGGTGCGGTTGATCTGGACGGGTATTTTGCGCTGCACCCGGCGCTGGCTGACCTTATGCCCTTGTGGCACAAGGGGGAACTGGGATTTGCCCATGCGGTATCCACACCCTACCGCGACAAACGAAGCCACTTTGACGGGCAGGATATGCTGGAGGCAGGCACCGGGCTTGACGTGCCGCAGGCAGCGGTGCGGGATGGCTGGCTGAACCGGATGTTGCAGGCCGTGCCGGGGGTGCAGGCGGAAACGGCTTATGCAGTGGGGCGCGATGCGTTGCCGCTGCTGAACGGGGCGGCCCCGGCGCGCAGCTGGTCGCCCGACCTGCGGCTGGAGGTTTCGGCGCAGAACCGGCTGCTGCTTGATCTGATCTACCACGATGACCCGCTGTTCCGCGATGCCGGGTCCGAAGCGATTGAACTCGCCTCGCTGGGGGTAACGCCGAAGGGCAGCGAAAAAGTGTTCGCCGATGTGGACCGGCTGGTGGATTTCACCGCCGGGCGGATGCGGGAGGCGACGCGGATTGCCGCGTTTTCCCTGTCGGGATGGGACACGCACCGCGCGCAGGGCAACGCGATCGCCAGGCCCCTGGGGCAACTGGGGCGGATGATCCTGCGGCTGCGCGACCAGCTTGGGCCGCTGTGGGCGGGCACGACGGTGATGGCAATGACGGAGTTTGGCCGCACGATGCGCGAGAACGGGTCGGGCGGCACCGATCACGGCACCGGGGGGGTGATGTTGATGGCGGGTGGCGCGTTGCGGGGCGGGCGGGTGATGGGCCGCTGGCCGGGTCTGGCCGAGGCCGATCTTTACGACCGCCGCGATCTGATGCCGACGTCGGACGTGCGGGCGTGGGCGGCCTGGGCGATGCGCGGGCTTTACGGTTTCGACCGCGGTTTGCTGGAACGCACGGTGTTCCCGGGGCTGGATATGGGGGATGACCCCAAGCTGATCCTGTAACGTCCGACCCTGTAAATCGCCGAACGCGGCCAATTGCTTTGCCGTGCGCGCAGCCCCATAACAAGCGTGTTTTGCAATGCGGGGCGGGCGATGGTCGGGAAGAAACGCTTTGGCGAGGCTTTGCCGGATTGGGTGGTCCCTGCGCGCCCGGATGGCAGCCCGCTGGAAGGCCGCTTTGCCAGGCTGGAGGCGCTGGACGCTGATGCGCATGCCGCCGATCTGCACCGCGCCTTCAGCATCGACGACAGCCTGTGGGATTATCTGGGTTACGGGCCGTTTGCATCATCATCGCGCTATCACCGCTGGGTAAAGGAAAATGCCGGCGGGGCAGACCCCGTGTTTTATGCCATCCGCGATCTGGAGACCGGACATTGCGGCGGTGTGGCCAGCTATCTGCGCATCACCCCCGAAGCGGGGTCGATTGAGGTAGGGCATATTTGCCTGTCCCCCGAATTGCAGCGCGGGCGGGTGGCGACCGAGATGATTTTCCTCACGATGCAATGGGCATTTGACGCGGGCTACCGCCGGTTTGAATGGAAATGCGATGCGCTGAACCTGCCGTCGCGGCGCGCTGCGGAACGGCTTGGTTTTGCCTATGAGGGCACGTTCCGGCAAGCGGCGGTCGTCAAGGGCCGCAACCGCGATACCGCGTGGTTTTCGGTGATCGACAGCGAATGGTCGGCGCTGCGCGAGGCGTACACAGCCTGGCTGTCGCCTGCGAATTTCGTGGCTTCGGGGCAGCAGCGCGAGCGCCTGTCAGATCTGACGCGCCTTGTACGCGGTGGAGAGATTATCAGGCACGGGTAGCTTCCGGTCCGCGAGCCTCGGTGTGCCGCACATCCAGCCGTCAGCGCGCGGCGTCGTGGCGACTGACCGGTGTTGCGAACCCCGCCTTCACCCCCCAGGCCGGGTAAAAGCGCCATCTGCGGCCGCCACCCGCGTGGATAGCAGGCGCGCCAGCCGGTTCATGCCGCCGGGTTCGGCCAGCGCCGCACAGGCCGCTTGTTCCAGTGCCGCATCATGGCTGCTGCGCGCCAGACCCGACACAAAACCAGCCAGGTAATCGCCGCCGTTTCCCGCCCCGCCTGCCATTCCGCGCGCCAGATCAGCGGCACGGGCAAGATCATCGTGCAGCGCCAGCGGATCGGGGGCAAGCGGCGGGCCGTCCGCAGCGCCGCTGTCCAGCAGATAAGCCCGGTCGGGCAACAGCCGCAGGATGGCGCGTTGAAACGCCGCCAAACTTTCCAGCGGCTTGTCCAGAAACCCCGCCGCCCCTGCGGCCAGCGCCGCTGCGCGCCCGGTGGGGTCGCCGCTGGTTCCCAGCAGCAGCGGAATCCGCGGCCCCTGCCGTGCCAGATCACGGATGAGCCGCTCGCCCCGCCCATCAGGCAACCCCAGATCCACGATCATGACATCGGGCCGGTAGACACACAGGTGCGACCGCGCCGCCTGCATGGTTTCCGCCCGCCGCAGTCGCGCGCCGGACCGCTGGCACAGCAACCGCAGCGCTTCCGATGCGAAACGGCTGTCTTCCACCGCGAGGATGGTCAACCCCGCCAATGGCAACAGCGGCTGCGCGCCATGGTCCATCATCGGTGGTGGCGTGGGGAGTGCAGTCAGGAAACGCAGTGGCATGGCAAACCTCCTTGGCAGCAGGATGCACCCAGTGAACCTGAAAAAGCGATAACATGGGGTAAAGATGACGTGCATTATCCACACTTTCCCGCGTTCGACCCCGCAAATTTTTGGTGAACGGCTGTGGCAACCCGCCCTCTTGCCTGCGTGACCGGCCCGCAGCATAACCCGCATGACCTTAGCGACGGAGCCAATCATGATCGGACGCCTGAACCATGTCGCCATCGCCGTGCCTGATCTGGAGGCTGCGGCGGCACAATACCGGGGCACTTTGGGGGCCGAGGTCGGTCCGGCGCAAGATGAGCCCGACCACGGTGTTACGGTGATTTTCATCACCCTGCCGAACACCAAGATCGAACTTTTGCATCCGCTGGGGGAAAACTCGCCCATTACCGGCTTTCTGGCGAAAAATCCCGCGGGCGGAATCCATCACATCTGCTATGAAGTGGATGATATTCTGGCGGCGCGTGACCGTTTGCGTGCGGCTGGGGCGCGGGTGCTGGGCACGGGCGAGCCGAAGATCGGTGCGCATGGCAAGCCGGTGCTGTTCCTGCACCCCAAGGATTTCAACGGCTGTCTGGTGGAGCTTGAACAGGTATGACGATCACCGCATCATTCGTGTTGTTTGCCATGGTCTGGTTCATGGTGTTTTTCATCGTGCTTCCCTTGCGCTTTGTCAGTCAGGGCGACACGGGCGAGGTGGTGCCCGGCACACCGCGCTCTGCCCCTGCCGGGTTCGTCGTGGCGCGCAAGGCAAGGATCACCACGGTGGTTGCCATTGCCTTGTGGGCGATCCTGTCGGGGATCATCCTGTCCGGCGTGATCTCGGTCCGCGACTTTGACATCCGCGGCACGATGGGGCCGGAAAGTCAGCCCTGACGCGCGTTCAGCCGATGGAACAGGTGGGTGAAGGTCGCGGCCCCCAGCACCGGGATCAGCAAATTGATGAACGGGATCGACAGCGGGGCCGCCATCAGCGTGCCCGCCAGCCAGATTTGCGCCTTGTAACGGCGGCGCAGAGCTTTGGCGCCGTTGCGGCCAAGCCGCCGCATGGCGACCATGCCGAAATACTCGCGCCCCAGAAGAAATCCGTTCACCCCCCAGAATACCACCGGGATCAGCGGGCCCGCGAAGGGGTATAGCCCCAGCGCCAGCACATTGACCGCCACCATCAGCGCGAAGAAGTTCGCGGCATCCACCAGCGTATCGCCCAGAGGCAGACGTGGCGGGGCGGGCAGGTTGGGGTAGTGGCGATCCTCGACCGCCTGCGCCACATCTTCAAGGAACAGCCCGGTGAAGGCTGATGCGACGGGCATCATCAGAAACACCGACAGCCCGATCATGAACAGCGCTGACCCCCAGCTTAGCAGCGTATCAAGCCCGCCGACCGGGCCGACAAAGGGGATGTCAATCGTATCGGGAGTGAAGGTTTGCAGCGCCCAGAGAAACGCCGCATACACCGCGACCAGCAGCGCGAGCGACAAAGCGACCCCCAGAAACAGAACCCGGCGAAAGCGCGCATCGCCGATCTGGCCAAGCGCGCGTGCGAAATCGGCAAAGATCATGCCGTGACCCATGTGGTCAGGCGGGCCGCATCGGGGCGCGGACGGTCCGGGGCAGTGCCGCTTTCGGTGCCGATATGGATGATCCCGGCGACAAACTCCTGTGGTTGCAGGCCAAGGCCATCGGTGACGAAGCCCCGGTCATGCGACGGCCAGCCCGAAAGCCAGTTGGCACCCCAGCCAGCGGCTTCGGCCGCATTCAGCAGCGCAAGACAAACCGCGCCCGCCGACAGGGTTTGTTCCATGGGCGGGATCTTGTCGTCGGGTTTCGGGCTGGCCACCACCACCACGGCGAGGTGGCCCATGTCGAACTGCCCGCGTCCCTTGGCGATGCGTTCGGCGTCGCCGCCCAGCGTCACGGCCCGCGCTTCGGCCAGATCGGCCAGCCGCGCCAGCGCGGGCTTTTCCAGCACCAGAAAGCGCCAGGGTTCCAGCTTGCCATGATCCGGCGTCCGCACCGCGGCAGTCAGGATCGGGGCCAGTTCATCGCGTGACGGCACGGGAAGGTTGAACGTTTTGGCGGAACGCGAACGGCGGGTCAGCAGAAACTCAAGTGCGGCGGGGTTTGGTGCGGGCATCGGGGGTTCCTTGTTGCGCAGCGCGCAGCGACGTGGTGCGCAATGCGCGGCGAGGGGTCTTTTCCCGCAGATGTCGGATATTGGATCAGGTCGGTCAAGGGGGCGGCATGGAATTGACGATGGCCGTTGCCGCGGCACCGGGTGATATGCACCTTCACCGAACCGCCCTGGCTTTAGCGGAAGGTGATGTGTTCGTCGGTCATGCGGTCATATCAAGCGTGTGCAGCTTTGCAGAAAACGCCACGCCGCCTCGGCCAGCCGCGCCGCCTCGACCTGTGTCCGGCAAGAAAAACGCGCAAACAAACAGGCGGATCATGCGGCACGGCAGGAAACCCGGGCGTGAAAGGCGCAGCGCAGAGGCAGACCGGACGCAACAAACGGCCAGGCAACGGTCTCACGCCTGCTTCAAGCCGCAAGCGCCGCGTTCAGGCCCAAAAGCCGTCAAAAAACGAAGCGCACCCGCGTCTGTCGTACAGTATGAATCATCAACCGGCCAAAGCGCTGCGAAGTTCGGAACCGGCTGCCGATATGATCATCGTTGCGGCCCAAGACAGCCGACACCCCGTTGGCAGTGCGGCTTTTCCTGCGTATATCGGTCATATGTTCGATACATTGCCGTGCCGTCTGTCGGCCCCCGCCCCAAACTGCCTGCCACCACCGGATGCCCGCCTTGCGTTGGCGGCTCTGCTGGTGCGGGTTGCCCGCGCACACGGGCGTTACACCACCGCAAAAAGACTGCGGATCGACCGGCGTTTGGCCAACCGAAGTGCTTTGTCCCCGTCAGAGGCAACGGCCCTGCGCCATGAGGCCGAGGCGTTAAAGGCCGAAGCCCCCGATACCGTCCGCTTCACCCGTGCACTGAAAGACGCCGTCGCACATGAGCACAGGGCCGGTCTGATGCAGGCGTTGTGGGCTGTGGCCCTTGCCGATGGTCAGCGCAATGACGAGGAGGATCAACTGCTCAGGTTGGTCTCCAGCCTGCTGGGGCTGACCGGTCATCAGTCCGCCATTGTCCGGCAACGTTTGGAAGAGGAACGGAAATGATTGCATCATTGCCTATGTACGACCCGGCCGGGGCGCAGGGCGCGAATGACAGGCTGTGGGGGCTGATCCGTAGCGGACTGCGCGACGCGGGCGTGGCGGCACCCGATGCGCTGGCACGCGGGGCAAACGATTTATGGTCGCAGTGGACCGACCCGGCGCTGGTCCTGTCACAGACCTGCGGTTTCCCCTACCGGACAAGGCTGCACCGGCAGGTTGCGCTGATCGGCACGCCGGACTACGGCGTGGAGGGATGCCAGCCCGGGTATTATCGGTCGGTTTTGGTAGTGCGGGCCGATGATCCGCGCGAAAGGCTGGCGGATTTCCACGACTCGCGCTTTGCCTATAACGATGCCATGTCGCAATCGGGGTGGGCGGCACCGCAGAACCACATGGCCGCACTGGGCCTGCGTCTGGCGCCAACAGCGGCCACCGGAGCGCACCGGCTTTCGGCGCTGGCCGTGGTGGAAAACCGGGCAGATATTGCTGCGCTGGACGCCGTGACCTGGGCGATGCTGACACGGTGGGAGCCTGCGGTGGCAGGCTTGCGTGTGCTGGACCAGACCGAGCCTACGCCGGGACTGCCCTATATCGCGGCCAAAGGTGCCGATGTTGCCGTGATTTTCACCGCAGTGGCAGCGGCGATTGCAAAGCTTGCTCTGGAGGACCGCGAAACGCTGCGTCTGAAAGGGTTGGTTCACATTCCGCCCGAAAGTTATCTTTCCGTGCCCATACCGCCAGCACCCTGACCGATTTGCGCAAGGCCACCGACCGATCTGCACCGCACCGCTGCCCGATCTGTCACAAAGATCGTTGCAATGCGGCGGGATTTGCGCCCTAATCGTCCATTAACAGACCCACATGCAAGCGAGATATCGTGACCGCCCGCAACAGCCCTGCACCCCAGACCTCTGACGTGCCCGTCATCGAAATCCGCAACCTTCACAAATGCTATGGCAGTCTTGAAGTGTTGAAGGGCGTCGATCTTGTGGCGCAGCGCGGGCATGTGGTGTCGCTGATCGGGTCGTCGGGGTCGGGCAAATCGACGCTGCTGCGTTGCTGCAACCTGCTGGAAGACAGCCAGGATGGCGAAATCCTGTTTGAAGGCGAAACTGTCGCGTGGAAAGGGGCCGGCCTCGCGCGGCACCCTTCCGACCGCGCGCAGGTGATCCGCATCCGCACCAACCTGTCGATGGTGTTTCAGCAATTCAACCTGTGGGCACATATGACGATCCTGCAAAACGTGATGGAAGCACCGGTCACCGTTCTGGGACGCCCCAAGGCAGAGGTCGAGGCGGCGGCACGCAAATATCTGGAAAAGGTCGGGATCGCCGAAAAGGCTGATGCTTACCCCGCGATGCTTTCGGGCGGCCAGCAGCAGCGCGCGGCAATTGCCCGCGCCTTGTGCATGGAACCCCGCGCTTTGCTGTTTGACGAACCCACATCCGCGCTGGACCCGGAGCTGGAACAGGAAGTCGTCAGGGTCATCAAGGCTTTGGCCGAAGAAGGCCGCACGATGATTCTGGTCACGCATGACATGCGGCTTGCTGCCGACGTGTCGGATCATGTGATCTTCCTTCACAGGGGAAAGATCGAAGAACAAGGGCCACCGGATCGGTTGTTCGCCGATCCGCAGACTGAACGGCTGCGCGGCTTTCTGTCGGCGACCGCCTGAATAAAAAATTAAAAAACCACCCCAAGGGAGACTGCAATGAAGAAACTGATCCTCACGACTGCGCTTTTGGCGCTGACCGCCGGGGCCGCAATGGCGCAGACCATTCGCCTTGGCACCGAGGGTGCTTACCCCCCGTTCAACTTCATCAACGACGCAGGCGAAGTGGCCGGGTTCGAGCGTGATGTGGGTGACGAGTTGTGCAAACGCGCGGCGCTGACCTGTGAATGGGTTACGAATGACTGGGATTCGATCATCCCGAACCTGCAATCGGGCAACTATGATGTGATCATCGCCGGGATGAGCATCACCGCCGAACGTGACGAGGTCATCAACTTCAGCGAGAATTACTTCCCGCCGGCGGCCTCTGCTTATGCCGCTTCGGCGGCGGATGCCGATATCGAGACCGGCGTCGTTTCAGCGCAGGTCGGCACCATTCAGGCCGGTTATGTGGCGGAATCCGGGGCCACGCTGCTGGAATTCGCAACACCTGACGAATCCGTTGCTGCCGTGCGCAACGGCGAGGCGGTGGCCGTGTTCGCCGACAAGGACTTTCTGGCACCCATCGTGGCGGAATCCGGCGGCGCGCTGATGATGGTGGGCGATCCGGTGCAGTTGGGGGGCGGCATCGGCCTTGGCCTGCGCGACAGCGACACCGAGCTGAAGGCCAAGTTCGACATTGCGATCAAGGCGATGAAAGCGGACGGGTCGCTGAACGTGCTGATTGAAAAGCACTTTGGCCCGGCAACCGCGAAGTTCTGATCTCAAGCCAAAAAGGACGGGCGGGGCCTTGCGCCCTGCCCGCGCACTCACATGTTTTCAAGCTGTGCCGATCCGAAGTCCATTGAAGGGCTGCAATGGCTGTTGTGCTACCTGACTTCGGGCAAGCACCTTGATTTCTATTGGTCTTTTGTGACTGTTCTTACTCTGTTGGCCATAACAGCGCCGGTGGCTCTGGCCTTCGGCTTTGTCGGCGCTCTGGCGAGCCGGTCGCCGCTTTTGCCGGTGCGTCTGGTCGGGCAAGGCTACACCGGCATGGTGCGCGGCATACCGGATATCGTGTTTTTCCTGTTCTTCGTCATCGCGCTCGATCAGGGCATCGAATGGATGACCCACCAGATCCGCTGCCCCGACTGGACCGAACCGATCCGTCAGGGGCTGGAGTTCCGGGTCTGCCCCGAAGCCAAGGTGCCGCAGAACAGCGCCGCACAAATCTGGCACAGCATTTATGGTTTTGGTTTGGCAATCTTTACGTTCTCGCTGGTGTTCGGGGCGTTTGCGGCAAACGTGCTGACCGGTGCAATGCAGGCCGTGCCGCGCGCGCAACTGGAAACCGGGGAAAGCTATGGCATGTCACAGCGGCAGGTGCTGCACCGCATTCTGGTGCCGCAGATGTGGGTCTATGCCTTGCCCGGCCTGTCGAACCTGTGGATGATCCTGATCAAGGCGACACCGCTGCTGTTCTTGCTTGGCGTCAGGGATATCGTGTACTGGGCGCGCGAACTGGGTGGCTCCAAGACCCAAGCCTATGAATACCCCCATTCCGACTGGCGGTTGTATTACTTCCTGTTCCTGCTGTGTTTTTATCTGGCGATGACGCATTTTTCGGGCCTGGTTCTGGCGCGGGTGTCGCAGCGGCTGAGCCGCGGGCAGGCAACTGCGGCGGGCGAAGCACAGCGAAAGGCCGCCACATGACCTGCTGGGAAACGGTAACGGGCTATGCTTTTCGCAGCCTCGGATATGGCGAGAAACTGTTGCCGCGCAGTGATTTTACGCTGTGCCAGCAATTCACCCTGATCGGATCGGGGCTGTTGTGGAACGTCTACTTCGGCCTGATCTCGCTGCTGTTGGGGTTTTTCTTCGCGAACGCACTGGCGATGGCGAAGGCCAGCCGCCACACCGCTTTGCGCAAACCTGCCGAGACATTCATCTTCATCTTCCGTGGCTCGCCGCTGTTCATCCAGTTCTTTCTTGCATACGAGGCGCTGGTGATGCTGCCCCGCACCGGGATCAACCTGTTCGGGCTGACGGTGGAAACCGCGTGGCTGACGCGGGCGTGGGCCGGGGCGCTGATCGTGCTGTTTCTGAACACCGCCGCCTATTCGGCAGAGATTTTCTATGGCGCGCTGCGGTCCATCCCCAAGGGCGATCTTGACGCGGCCGATGCGTATGGCCTGACTGGCTGGAAGAAGTTCATCCGGGTGCAATGGCCGACCATGCTGCGTCTTGCATGGCCGTCCTACACGAATGAGGCGATATTCCTGTTTCACGCCACGACGCTGGTGTTCTTTTCCGGCTTTCCGGCTTTCCAGCAGCGTGGCGATGCGCTCTACTATGCGAATTACTTCGCCGACAAGACCTTCAACCCCTTCGTCCCTTATCCCATCGTCGCCTTCTACTTCATTTGTCTGACATTGCTGGTCATCTGGCTGTTCGGGGTTGTGAACACGCGGCTCAACCGGCATCTGCCGGCCAATACCCGGGCGCGCATCAGGCTGCGCCCGCAGATCATCAGGTGAGACCATGAAAGACTGGCTGAGAAAGCACCCCGAAGTGCGCACGATCCGTGTGGCCGCAGCCGACCTGAACGGTCAGGCGCGCGGCAAGCGGATACCGGCGCGCTATGCCGACAAGGTGGTGAAGGAAGGCACGCGGTTTCCGTTTTCGGTGCTGAACCTTGATATCTGGGGCGAAGATATCGACGACAGCCCGCTGGTGTTTGAACAGGGTGATGCCGATGGTATCCTCATGCCTACCGAGCGCGGCTTCATGCCGATGCCGTGGCTGGAGGCGCCGACCGCCCTGCTGCCGATTTGGATGTTCCGCGAAGATGGCCGGCCCTATGACGGTGATCCGCGCCATGCCCTGCGTGCCGTGGTCGCGCGTTACAAGGAACGCGGGCTGACACCGGTTTGCGCGGTGGAGCTGGAGTTTTTCCTGATCGACGACAGTGGCAAGACCTTGCAAGTGCCGCCTTCGCCGCGTTCCAACAAGCGGCGCAAAGCGTCGGAAACCCTGTCGATCCGGGCGCTTGATGCCTTCGATACCTTCTTCACCGATCTTTATGATGCCTGTGAGGCGATGGATATTCCCGCCGACACATCGACCTCGGAAACCGGGCTTGGCCAGTTCGAAGTGAACCTGATGCATTGCGACGACGCCTTGCGCGCCGCCGATGATGCGTGGCTGTTCAAGATGCTGGTCAAGGGTCTTGCGCGCCGCCACGGTTTTGCCGCCAGTTTCATGGCGAAACCCTACCCGGAATACTCCGGCTCCGGCCTGCATCTGCATTTCTCGGTGCTGGATGAGAAGGGCGATAACATCTTTGACTCCGGCGGCCCCAAAGGCACTGCAATGATGCGCCATGCGGTGGCGGGCTGCCTGAACGCGATGCACGATTCCACACTGCTGTTCGCGCCGCATGCCAACAGCTATGAACGCCTTGTGCCCGGCATGCACGCGCCCACGGCAATCTCGTGGGGATATGAAAACCGCACCTCCGCCATTCGCATACCGGCAGGCAACCCGGCTGCGCGGCGGATTGAACACCGGGTGGCGGGCGGCGACGTGAACCCTTACCTGCTGCTGGCGGCCATCCTCGGCGCGGCCCTGACCGGGATCGAGGATGGCGACGAACCGCCCGCCCCCGTGACCGGCAACGCCTATGCGATCGAAAACCTGCCGCACATCCCCGAAACATGGGACGCCGCGATTGATGCGTTTGAAAAAAGCGCGATCCTGCCGCGCATCCTGCCGCGTGAGCTGATCCGCAACTTTGTGCTGACCAAACGGCAGGAGGCGCATTATCTGGCGGAACTCAGCCCCGAAGAACAGGTTGAGTTGTATCTCGACACGGTATGATCCGCCCCCCTTGCCCCGCACGGGGGCACGGGGTTAGGCTGGCGCAAACAACCACGGACGTTTCATGCTGATCGGCATCCTGCAAACCGGCCTCGCGCCCGACACTCTGTCGGCCGAGATGGGCGATTACCCCGACATGTTCGCGCGCCTTCTGGCGGGCCATGGCTTTACCTTTCGCGCCTACCGGGTGGTGAAAATGGAATTCCCGCCGGACGTGCATGATTGCGACGGCTGGCTGTTGACCGGTTCGCGCCACGGTGCCTACGAGGATCATCCCTTCATCCCGCCGCTGGAGGACTTCATCCGCCGGGCCTATG
>Ga0105050_10002613_pt1 | contig 25545 bp, 21 predicted proteins | sample FRY01_FD_78088 | JGI IMG/M metagenome (GOLD analysis project Ga0105050, IMG submission 78088) | Freshwater microbial communities from Lake Fryxell liftoff mats and glacier meltwater in Antarctica - FRY-01 | ecosystem: Environmental > Aquatic > Freshwater > Ice > Glacier meltwater ...
GGATGAGAAGTTTCTGGCGAGCTTGACCCACTGACTTGAATCACTAATTCCTGCGCAAAATGCCTGCGCAGGATATAGACGCTATGTGATGCTACGCAGGTGTGTTCAGTCGGGCGCGTTGTGCTTTGACTTGCTCGACTGTTTCGCTAAATTGTGCGACGCGTTGTTGCTCTTGCTCCACAACGGCTGCAGGTGCGCGGGCAACAAATGACTCGTTCGAGAGCTTTGCCTGCGCTTTGTTGATTTCACCTTCGAGGCGGGCGATTTCTTTGTCTAGCCGAATCTTTTCAGCGGCAACATCGATCTCAACCTTGAGCATGAGACGTGTATGACCGACGACTTGAACGGGCGCACCGTCGTCAGGCAATGTTGACACGACATCGACGCCCGAGAGTTTAGCGAGTGCCGCGAGATAGGCGGCGTGCTGCTGTAGCATTTCCTGAGGACCTTCGGCAATCAGTGGGACGCGTGCCGCGGGTGACAGATTCATCTCTCCACGAAGTGCCCGTACCGCTTCGATTTGGCCTTTCAGCAGATCGACTTGAGCACTCGCGGCAACATCGATCGCCGAGGGGTGTCCGATTGGATAGGTCTGAATCGAGACGCTTGTGATTTCTTCTGGTGTGCGCTTGCCGGCGACCACAGAAACTTTTTGCCACAGCTCTTCGGTGATGAACGGCATGATCGGATGTAGAAGTCTTAAAACAGACTCTAGAACGTGAATCAGTGTACGACGCGTCGCGCGTTGCTGCTCGGGTGTGCCATTCTGGATCTGCACTTTTGAAAGCTCTAGGTACCAGTCGCAGTACTCGTCCCAAGTAAAGTGGTAAAGCGCATTGGCGATATTATCGAATCGATAGTCGGCAAACCCTTTGGCAACATCGATTTCAAGTTGTTCGAGCTTACTCAGAATCCATTTGTCCACAAAGCTCAGCGCGGAGTCTGGGCATATTTGCATGTCCTGGCCGTCGGTATTCATCAGTACAAAGCGGGTGGCATTCCAGAGCTTGTTGCAGAAGTTCCGATAGCCTTCACAGCGTTTGAGATCGAAATTAATATTTCGACCCAACGTAGCGTAGGCCGACATAGTGAAGCGCAGCGCATCGCTTCCGAACGCTGGAATACCTTCTGAAAATTGGCGACGTGTTGCCTTTTCGATCGCACCCGCTTGTTTGGGGTTCATCAAGCCATAGGTGCGCTTGGCCACCAGCGTTTCAATATCCACGCCATCGATCAGATCGACTGGATCCAAGGTGTTGCCCTTGGATTTACTCATTTTCTGACCTTCGGCATCACGGATCAGGCCGTGGACGTAGACGTGTTTGAACGGCACTTTCCCTGTCAGATGCGTGGTCATCATGACCATGCGCGCGACCCAGAAAAAGATGATGTCGAAACCGGTCACCAGCACGCTAGACGGCAAATATCGTTTGTAATCTGGCGTTTCCTCAGGCCAGCCCATGGTGGTGAAGGGCACAAGCGCAGAAGAAAACCACGTATCCAACACGTCAGGGTCACGGGTGAGCGGACCCGTGATGCCAGCCGCCTGGGCCTGTTTGAGGGCGTCTTGCTCGTCGTGAGCGACAAACACTTGGCCGTCAGCGGCGTACCAAGCGGGGATCTGATGCCCCCACCAAAGTTGGCGGGAGATACACCAGTCTTGAATATTTTCAAGCCATTGGTTGTAAGTTGTCGTCCAGTTGCTGGGGAAAAACTCGACCTCGCCTTTAGCGACGACCTCAAGGGCGACTGCGGTAATGCTTTTTCCAGGGTGCAGCGTGTCAGCGGGCGCAGGTTTGCTCATCGCGACAAACCACTGGTCAGTCAGCATGGGCTCGAGTACTTCGCCCGTGCGATCTCCGCGTGGTTGCATCATTTTGTGCTCATCTACTTTGACCAGAAACCCCTGCGTTTCCAGTTCAGCCACAACGGCTTTGCGCGCTTCGAACCGATCCAGTCCACTGAACTGAGCTGGGCCTTGATCATTGATTTTTGCGTCTAGCGTGAAGATCACAATTAGCGGCAGGTTGTGACGCATTGCGCAGGCATAATCATTAAAGTCGTGCGCGCCAGTGATTTTGACGCAGCCGGTTCCAAATGCCTGATCGACAAAATCATCTGCAATGATTGGAATTTGGCGATCACACAATGGCAAATCAACCATTTTGCCAACCAAGTGTTGATAGCGAGGGTCCTCCGGGTGTACGCATAACGCGCCGTCGGCTAGCATCGTTTCGGGTCGCGTGGTCGCGATCGTCAAGCCCTTGATGGTTTCCTGAGTGCCATCAGCCAAGATGATCGTCTGTGGTCCGTCCACAAAGGGATACAAAATGTGCCAAAGGTGTCCATCGGTTTCAACGGATTGAACTTCCAAATCTGACACTGCGGTCAGGAGTTTAGGATCCCAGTTGACTAGACGCTTGCCGCGGTAGATCAGTCCTTGTTTGAATAACCGAACAAATGTCTCAACCACGCCTGCAGACATCTGCGGGTCCATGGTGAAGTATTCGCGGGGCCAATCGGCAGAGGCACCCAAGCGGCGTACTTGGCTGGTAATGGTGTTGCCTGATTGCTCCTTCCACTCCCAAACCTTTTCAATGAATTTCTCGCGTCCAAGGTCGTGGCGCGAGATTTTTTGTGCGTCGAGTTGTCGCTCTACAACGATCTGAGTGGCGATGCCAGCATGATCTGTACCGGGAACAAAAACGGTGTCATGGCCGAGCATGCGGTGATAGCGGATCAGACCATCCATGATGGTTTGATTAAAGGCGTGTCCCATATGCAGGGTGCCCGTCACGTTGGGCGGAGGAAACTGAATGGCATAGGGGAGTCCCGTGCCTGGACCTTCTTTTGTGTGCTGTCCGGCAGCAAAATAACCCCGCTTTTCCCATTCCTGGTACCAGTGTGCTTCAAGCGCCGCAGGTTCGAAGCTTTTGGAAAGTTCCCCGTTGGGGGTGGTGTTGGGCTGAGTCATAAAGTGTCCGGAAAATATAGTTCGCGCCAAATGTGCGAGCCCTCCCTGCGTTCTGTGAAGGGAGCGCTGCATGGCAAATAACCCTCTATTTTAGGGTGTTGTGGCGATATGTGGCATGCTAGAATAATGGGTTAGGGTGTGCATGTGCAAAGTCCCTGTTTTTATTGAGATTTATTGGAGTTTTTCATGTCAGTCGAACGTACCCTCTCGATTATCAAGCCAGATGCAGTCGCCAAAAATGTGATCGGTCAAATTGTTGCTCGATTCGAAGGCGCAGGCTTAAAAGTGATCGCCGCGCGCATGATGCAGTTGTCGCGTGCTGACGCAGAGCGTTTTTATGCCGTCCATAGTGCCCGTCCTTTCTTCAAGGATCTGGTTGATTTTATGATTTCGGGTCCAGTTTTTGTTCAGGCACTCGAAGGCGATGACGCCATTCAAAAGAACCGTGACTTGATGGGTGCAACAGATCCTAAAAAAGCAGAAAAAGGTACGATTCGCGCCGATTTCGCTGATAGCATCGACGCCAATGCCGTCCATGGCTCAGACGCTCCGGAAACGGCGCGCGTTGAGATTGGATTCTTTTTCCCTGAAATCAACATTCACAGTCGTTAATGCGACTGGCTGGATCGTGGCAAATCGCGCATGCAATCTGAACCTATCAATCTGCTCGGGCTCGATGCTCCGGCACTGACCCAGTTGGTAGGGCAGTGGGGGGGCAAGCCATTTCGTGCCCGACAACTGCAAAAATGGGTGCATCAGCGCGGTACAAGCCAGTTCGACGAGATGACGGACCTTGCCCGCGATTTTCGCGCGCAACTCGCACAAAACTGTGTGGTCCAGGCCCCCAATGTCTTAACTCAGCACATTTCTTCTGACGGCACGCGCAAATGGCTGTTTGATGTCGGACAGGGCAATGCGATTGAGGCTGTCTTTATCCCCGAGGATGATCGCGGAACGCTGTGTATTTCTAGTCAGGCTGGCTGTAATGTCGCTTGCCGGTTTTGCTCAACGGGACACCAAGGATTTAATCGAAATCTGACAGCAGCCGAAATCATTGGTCAGCTATGGTGGGCACGGCACGAGTTGATGAAAGACACCGCTTCTGCCCGCATTGCTTCCACCCGCCTCGCTTCCGCCCACAGTGCTTCCGCCCACAGTACCTCTACTCGCGCCGCTGTGGTCTCAGCTGAGGGTCAATCCCCATCGAGTAGCGTAGCGGTCAACAGCGATACCCGCTTGATTAGCAATGTCGTCATGATGGGCATGGGCGAACCTTTGCTCAACTATGAACCGGTGCTCGCAGCGCTACGCATGATGCTCGATGATAATGCCTATGGTTTGTCGCGCAGGCGAGTGACCGTCTCGACTTCTGGTGTGGTCCCGATGATGGATCGCTTGTCTCAGGATTGCCCTGTTGCGCTCGCTGTCTCGCTTCATGCGCCTAACGACGCCCTGCGCGATGAGTTGGTCCCGTTGAACAAAAAGTACCCCCTTCAGGTTTTGCTGGCAGCGTGTGAGCGTTACCTTGAGTTTGCACCTAGGGACTTCATTACTTTTGAGTACGTGATGTTGGATGGCGTGAATGATAGTGATCAACACGCAAAACAACTGATAGACATTGCACGAAGCATCAACTGCAAGTTGAATCTGATTCCTTTTAATCCTTTTCCTGGTTCGGGTTTAAAAAGATCCTCGACGGCTAGGATTCGCGCATTTTCTCAACAGATGATGGATGCTGGCATTGTCACGACCGTTCGTAAAACGCGGGGCGACGATATCGACGCCGCATGTGGGCAGTTGGCGGGCGAAGTCAAAGATCGCACTAATCTGAGCGAAAAAATGGCACTCAGAAAAATGATTCCCATCACGGAGACTCGCTCATGAGTGAGCCGGAATTGAGTACTCCCTTGCGTACTGAGTCGGCACCTGCTCCGACCGAACTGATTACGTCAGTTGGGTCTTTGCGAGCCTTACGTGTATCCAAGGGTTTTTCGATTGATGATGTGGCAGTCAGGCTGAAGTTCGCAGCGAGACATATTGAGTCCCTCGAGTCAGAGCGCATGGAAAGCTTGCCTAAGGGCGTGGCGCTGCGTAGTTTGGTTCGAAGCTACTCCAAGCTGCTCGGCATTGACTCCAGACCGCTTGAGTCGACTTTGCAGTCTTACATCGGTGGTGTTGCAGGTGGGCGCGGTGGGGCAGGTGCGGGCTTCAATGACGGTGGCATCGCCAATCACACCTCCATCCGCACGCTCGGGGCACACCATACAGACGCGCCTTCGCACCACTCTGGTGGATGGGTTTGGCTAGTTCTGATTTTTTTGATTGTTGTCGCCGTTTTCGGGATTGCAGTTTGGCAAGGACTTTTGCCCACTGCATGGGTGCCGGCTTGGGTTGAGGCGTTATTCACATGAGTTTGAGTGCCATCAACCCATCAATTCAGACCGATTTGGTTGTCGGGCCTGCTTCACGGCACGTGACGCGTCAGGTGGCGATCACTTGGGGTGATCGCACGGTGTTGATTGGAGGCAATGCCCCCGTTGTCGTACAGTCGATGACCAATACGGATACGGCTGATCCAATTGCGACGGCGATTCAAGTCAAAGAATTGGCACTTGCCGGCTCTGAGATCGTGCGGATTACAGTGGATACTCCTGAAGCCGCGCGAGAGGTGATTGCTATTCGAGAGCAACTCGATCGAATGGGCATATCTGTGCCGCTGGCGGGCGACTTTCACTACAACGGTCACAAGTTACTGACGCAGTTTCCAGACTGCGCGCAAGCGCTTTCCAAGTACCGCATCAACCCCGGTAACATGGGCGGCGGTAAAAAGCGTGACGATAATTTTGCGCAAATGATTGAGGTCGCTTGTCGCTATCAAAAGCCGGTGCGCATTGGTGTCAATTGGGGCAGTCTCGATCATGAGTTGCTCGCGCGCATGATGGATGACAACGTCAAGCTCGCACAGCCGCGCGACGGTCGCGCCGTGATGCGCGACGCCTTGGTCGTTTCAGCCATTAGCAACGCGCAGCGTGCTGAAGAGTTAGGTTTGTCAGGTCATGCCATTATTCTGTCTTGCAAAGTCAGTCATGTACAGGATCTGATCGCTGTTTATCGGGATTTGGCAGCGCGTTGCGACTATCCTCTGCATCTCGGTTTAACCGAGGCCGGCATGGGAACTAAAGGCATTGTGGCCTCGACTGCTGCCCTGAGTGTGTTGCTGCAAGAAGGGATTGGTGACACGATTCGCATCTCATTGACGCCAGAGCCGGGCGGCGATCGCACCCGTGAAGTCATTGTCGGACAAGAAATCCTGCAAACGATGGGGCTGCGAGCCTTTACGCCGATGGTGATTGCCTGCCCCGGATGTGGTCGCACCAGCAGTACAGTTTTTCAAGAACTCGCAGACAGTATTCAAACCTATTTGCGCGATCAGATGCCGACCTGGAAGACGCAGTACCCCGGTGTCGAGTCAATGAATGTGGCCGTGATGGGGTGTGTCGTCAACGGTCCGGGTGAGAGCCGGCACGCGGATATCGGGATTAGTTTGCCTGGCACCGGTGAGGTGCCTTCAGCGCCTGTCTTTGTAGACGGGGAACGTACCGTGACGCTCAAGGGCGATTTTATTGCGGAAGAATTTCAAAAGATTGTTCAGGATTACGTTGCGCGCCGCTACGGCGCACAGACGAGATAACTTCATTTATGACACAAGCATTTACTAAGGTCACCGCGATTCGCGGCATGAACGACGCATTGCCAGGCGTGGGTGCACGCTGGGAGCAGCTCGAAGAAGTGGTCAGGCGCTGGCTCTCGGATTACGGTTATCGCAATATGCGCACGCCGATTCTCGAACATACTCGGCTGTTCACGCGAGGGATCGGTGAGGTCACCGACATCGTCGAAAAGGAAATGTATACCTTTACGGATGCACTGAATGGTGAGTCCCTGACAATGCGACCAGAGTTTACGGCGGGGATGGTTCGTGCAGCCATTGAGCATAATTTGCTGTATGACCGACCCCAGCGCGTGTATGCGATGGGACCGGTTTTTAGACACGAACGGCCCCAGCGAGGGCGATATCGGCAGTTTCATCAGATTGACGTTGAAGCGTTGGGATTGGCAGGGCCTGATATCGATGCCGAGCTCATCATCATGGTTGCCCGTCTCTGGAAAGCGCTTGGTATTACTGATGTGCAGCTCGAGATCAACTCGCTTGGACAAGGCGAGGAGCGGGCTACACATCGTGCCGCACTGATTGCGCATCTCGAGGCCAACAAAGCCGTGCTGGATGAGGACGGTTTGCGTAGGATGTACTCAAATCCCTTGCGCGTGTTGGACACTAAAAATCCAGCGATGCAGGCGATGGCGGATGCCGCCCCAAAATTGTTTGATTTTCTTGGCGAACAATCGAGGCAGCATTTTGAGGGTGTTTGTACTCGCCTTGACGATGCAGGGATCTCTTACAAACTCAACCCTCGCATGGTGCGAGGTCTTGATTACTACAACTTGACGGTGTTCGAGTGGGTGACCGATAAATTGGGCGCCCAAGCCACGGTCTGCGGTGGTGGTCGCTATGACGGGTTGATTGAACTGGTGGGTGGCAAGCCAGCCCCAGCTGTCGGTTTCGCCATTGGGATGGAGCGCCTAATGGATTTATGGGGACAATACCAGCCTGAAACTCCTCGGGCAGAGTGCGCAGTATATTTCGTCCATCAAGGTGATGAGGCGCAGAGGCGCGCAGCTAGACTTGCAGAATCCTTGCGTGATGTCGGGATTTCCGTGATTGTCCACGCTGGCTCAGGTAGTTTTAAGTCGCAGTTTAAGCGTGCCGATGCGAGTGGTGCATCGATTGCGGTTATTCTTGGGGGTGATGAACTCGCCTCGGGCGTCGCTTCAGTCAAGATGCTGCGCAGTGAGCAGCAATCCGATGACTCTGCACAGAAACAAGTGCCGCTGGATAATTTAGTGGCATTTTTGGAAGATAAGGTTAATTAAGCATGGCATACGATCTCGATGAGCAGGAACAGTTAGACCAAATCAAAGCTTGGTGGAATAAATACGGCACGATGGTGCTCACTATCTTGATCGTGGCAACGGCTGTGGTCGGTGGCTGGAGAGGTTTGCAGTGGTACGAGGGTCATCAGTCTGCTCAGGCGCGTGGTTATTTTGAAGCGCTCGAAGAGGCAGGGCGCTCTCAAGGCGACGAGTCCGTGGCGCGAATCAACGCGGCAATGAAGACTCTGCGCAGTGATTATGCGGCAACTGATTATGCTGCGCGTGGCGCGTTAGTGGCTGCGTCTGCCTTAGCGCTACGCAAAGATGTAGCGGGTGCCCGCTCCCAGCTCGAGTGGCTGGCTCAAACCAAGCACAGTGCCTTGGTCCCTGTTGCGCGATTACGCTTGGCTGCTTTGTTTCTCGATCAAAAAGATTATGACGCGGCCCTTGCTCAGCTCAAAGATGCGCCTGCCTCCTTTGAGGGCCTCTTTGCAGACCGTCGAGGCGATATCTTGGCCGCACAGGGAAAGAGTGCCGAAGCACGAAAAGCTTGGGGTACGGCTATAGAGTCACTAGGTGCGGCGAGTCCGCTGGTGCCGATTGTTAAGCTTAAGCTTGACGCGTTAGGGGGCTGAAGATGATGACATCCCTGTCTGCGCGTTTGATTCGAATTGGTCTCGTTGCGATTGCATCTTTTTCGCTGCTTGGTTGCAGTATGTTTGGAAAAGATGACGATCGATACAAGCCTGCCCCTCTCGAGACCTTCTCTCCAGGACTCGCAGTGCAGATTGGCTGGAAGGCTCAGGTCGGTAGCGGCTCGGGTATTGGTTTCGCACCCATCGTTGTCAATGGCGCGGTTTTTGCAGCAACGCCGGATGGCTCCGTGACAAAAGTGGATCTTCAAACCGGCGCCTTGGTTTGGAAGACCACCGTTGACAAGCGACTATCAGCAGGTGTGGGGAGTGATGGCAATGTGACTGCGGTTGTGACACGCGAAGGTATGGTTGTCGCGCTCGATGAGACGGGCCAGGTGAAATGGCGTACGCAGGCAACGAGCGATGTATCAATCCCTCCCGTTGTAGGAAATGGCGTGGTAGTGGTGCGTAGTGGTGACTATCGATTGCAGGCCTTCAATGCCCAAAACGGTGAGCGCATATGGAATGTTCAACGGCCTGGTCCCGCCCTGGCATTACGTGCTCCCGCTCGACTCTTGATGATCGAAGGGTTGGTGCTAAGTGGCATTCCTGGTGGTAAGCTCATCGGTGTCAATGCAGTATCGGGCGATGTTCAGTGGGAAGGTATCGTCGCAGTGGCTAAAGGGTCTACGGATCTTGAGCGTGTGATCGATGTGGTAGGTATACCGAATGTTGTCGGCCCGCTGCTTTGTGCGGCTGCTTATCAGGGCCGTGTTGCATGTTTTGATGTCGCGGCTGGCGGACGTCCGGCTTGGGCTAAGGACTATTCCACCTTGGTGGGGATGACGATGGATAACCGTCACGCGTATGTGCCGAGTCAAATAGACATCGTGACGGCCTTTAGTCTCAAAGATGGTGCCGTTGTGTGGGCGCAAGAAGCCCTGCGTAACCGAAAGTTAACAAGCCCTGCAGCAGCAGGTGTGGCCGTCGCGTTGGGAGACTTTGACGGATTTGTGCATTTCCTGGCTCAGGATGATGGACATTTGCTTGCGCGAATTTCTGTTGGAGGCGGAGCGATTCACTCTCCTCTTTTATCCACGTCTCAGGGCGTGCTTGTTCAGACGGGCGATGGTGCGCTCGTCATGTTGGCGTTGAAATAACTCGTGGCTGTCAAACCTGTCGTTGTTCTAGTAGGGCGCCCCAATGTGGGCAAATCTACCTTATTTAATCGTCTGACGCGTTCGCGCTCAGCGCTAGTGGCTGACTTTTCTGGTCTCACTCGGGATCGCCATTACGGTGAGGGACGTGTCGGTGACACGCCCTTTATTGTTGTGGATACAGGTGGTTTTGAACCGATCGCAAAGACGGGCATTTTGCACCAAATGGCACGCCAAACTAAGCAAGCAATTGCCGAGGCGGATGTCGTTATTTTCATGGTGGATGCGCGGGCGGGTTTGAATGCCCACGATCATGATATTTCACGTTTGCTGCGCAAATTAGGGCAACGTGTCATTTTGTGCGTCAACAAAGCTGAAGGCATGCCTCACGGCAGCGCAGTTGCTGAGTTTCACGAGCTTGGTCTGGGTCAGCCTGTCGCGATTTCTGCTGCGCATGGCGACGGGATTAATGACTTAATCGAGCATGCGTTGGAGGGGCTCGGGACCCCTGTGGTCGAAGAGGTTGACTTCGATGCGGATGATGCGGAGCCTTCTGAGGCTGCGCTCAACGTCGAGGGGTCAGAGGCTCCTGTCGATGTCAAACACCGAATCAAACTTGCGATTGTGGGTCGTCCCAACGTCGGTAAATCAACGCTCATTAACACCCTCTTAGGTGAGGAGCGTGTGATTGCTTTCGACATGCCCGGTACAACGCGAGATGCCATTGAGATCGAATTTGATCGTGGCGGCAAGCAATACACACTGATCGATACCGCCGGTTTGCGAAAGCGCGGCAAGGTCTTCGAAGCAATCGAAAAATTTTCTGTGATTAAAACGCTTCAAGCGATTGAGGCCAGTAATGTGGTGCTGCTCATGATCGACGCTCAGCAGGAGGTCTCTGAGCAGGATGCGCATATTGCGGGCTTTATTCTTGAAACTGGCCGTGCACTGGTGGTCGCGATCAACAAGTGGGATGGTCTTGACGGCGAACAGCGCGAGAAAATCCAGCGTGAATTCGACCGCAAATTAAGATTTCTTTCATTTGCGCGCGTCCACACCATTTCTGCGTTGCGCGGGCAGGGTATTAATACGGTGCTGCGCTCGGTCAATGCCGCTCATGCTGCAGCGTTTACTAAGTTGTCAACCCCTCGGTTAACGCGTGAACTGCAGGCTGCCATCGAGCAGCAACAACCGCCACGCAAGGGTATTTTCCGTCCCAAAATGCGTTATGCCCACCAAGGCGGTCAAAACCCACCGTTGATCATCATCCACGGTAACGCGTTGGATGCGATTCCGGACTCTTATCGTCGTTATTTGGAAAATCGTTTCCGCGATGCCTTCGAGTTGGCCGGTACGCCTCTGCGCATTGAGTTCAAGTCGTCTTTCAACCCATTTGCAGATAATTGAGTTGTTATGAGCCGTTATTGGAATAGCCTTGTTGCCAAGCTTGACCCTTACGTTCCGGGCGAGCAACCACGCATTAAAAACCTGATTAAGCTCAACACCAATGAGCATCCTTACGGTCCTTCTCCTAAAGTCATTGAGGCGATTAAAGAGCATGCGAATGATAGTTTGCGTCTCTACCCTGATCCAACCGCCTTGGAGCTTAGGCAAGCGATTGGCCGCAGGTTTGATTTGCAGCCAGAGCAGATTTTCGTAGGGAATGGCTCTGACGAAGTGTTGGCGCATGTTTTTCATGCCTTGCTCAAACACGATGCACCTGTATTATTTCCGGATATTACGTATAGTTTTTATCCAGTGTATTGCGGTCTGTACGAGATCAAATTTCTCACGGCTGCTCTTGATGAGCAGCTCAAGATTGCGATTGAGGATTATTTGCCAGGTGGTACGGCAGAGCCTGTCGGGGGCATTATTTTCCCTAATCCTAATGCCCCAACAGGGGCTGCGCATGCTCTTGGGCAGGTTGAGCGGATTGTGGCCGCCAACCCCGATATTGTGGTGGTGGTGGATGAGGCGTATGTGGACTTCGGCGCGCAGAGTGCGGTGAGTCTGATCAACAAATACCCTAACTTGCTCGTCGTGCATACGCTATCCAAATCACGATCGTTAGCGGGCTTGCGTGTCGGCTATGCGATGGGCCATCCGGATTTGATACAGGGCTTGGATCGGGTCAAGAACTGCTTTAATTCTTATCCCCTAGACCGACTTGCGTTGGTGGGTGCGACCGCTGCGATAGAAGATCAGGCGCATTTCGAAAAAACACGGGATGCGGTGGTGCGTTCGCGTGAGGCGTTGACTGAGGGACTTGTGCGGCTTGGTTTTGAAGTGCTCCCCTCAGCTGCCAATTTTGTTTTTGCCAAGCACCCGGCGCGCGATGGTGCAGAGCTTGCTGCGGACTTACGAGAAAAAAATATTATCGTGCGGCATTTTAAAATGACGCGTATCAATCAGTATTTGCGTATCACCATCGGAACAGATGAAGAGTGTGCCCAGCTTTTAGAGGCATGTACGTCAATTTTGGCCAAGCCACAAACTAATTCGTAACTAAACGTTTATACGCTGGCACACTGTGGGAAAACCCTATACAGTGGAGCCATTGGCGTCGCGTTGCAGCATAAATTTCATCGCGATGCCGTCACAACAATATATGGAGCCTGCCAATGAGCAATAAAGGGCAAACTTTGCAAGATCCCTTCCTCAACGCCTTGCGTAAGGAGCACATCCCAGTGTCTATTTATCTGGTGAATGGGATCAAACTACAAGGTCAAGTTGAGTCTTTTGACCAGTACGTGGTGCTGCTGCGCAATACAGTGACGCAGATGGTTTACAAACACGCAATCTCAACTGTTGTGCCTGCACGGGCTGTTACGCTTCCTGCGGATCCAGCAGCGGAACCCGACGCTGAGTAAGCCGCTGACGATTAGTTTCAGCAAACGGCAAGAGGCTCAGTCTATTTATAGATCGAGCCTTTACTTGCTTTTTTCTGCTCATCGATCCCCATTGCGTCCTCACAACCAGGAGGTGTTCCTGTGCGTGCGTTGATTATTAGCGTTGATCTCGGCTCGCCTGATTACATCTCGCATGCTGAAGAGTTTGCATTGTTGGCCAAGGGGGCAGGTGCTGTGGTGGTGGGGACGCTCACTGCGCGTCGCCAGCGCCCTGATGCTGCTTATTTTATTGGTTCCGGTAAGGTCCAAGAGGGTGTGCTTTTTGCTCAGGAAACTGAGGCAGAGGTCATTCTTTTTGATCAACCCCTCTCTCCTGCACAGCAGCGTAATCTTGAGCGGCAATTTAACCTTCGCGTGGTCGATCGCGTCGCTCTGATTTTGGATATTTTTGCTCTACGAGCAAAAAGCCATGAGGGCAAACTTCAAGTGGAGCTTGCCCAGCTCCAGCATTTGTCTACCCGACTCACGCGAATGTGGTCTCACCTTGAGAGGCAGCGTGGCGGTATTGGTATGCGCGGCCCGGGCGAGTCCCAGCTTGAAATGGATCGGCGGATGATCGGCGACAAGGTACGCTTGTTACGCGTGCGGCTAGATCGCGCTCAACGTCAGCGCACGACACAGAGGCGCTCTCGTGTCCGTGGTGGGACATTATCCGTATCGCTTGTGGGATATACCAATGCCGGAAAATCCACATTGTTCAATGCGATGACACGTGCGGGTGCGTATGCGGCGGATCAGCTGTTTGCCACGCTCGATACAACGACGCGACGACTGTGGGTACAAGGTGCAGGACAAATTACCCTTTCGGATACTGTGGGTTTTATTCGTGATTTACCCCCTACATTGATCGCTGCTTTTCGCGCAACGCTCGAAGAAGCGACACAGGCTGATTTGCTGTTACACGTCGTGGATGCTGCAAGCCCGCAACGTGATGAGCAAATTGCTGAGGTCAATAAAGTCCTGGCTGATATCGGTGCTGCCGATATCCCTTGTCTTTTTGTGTACAACAAAACCGACTTGGCTGGACTGGAATCACGTGTTGAGCGAGACGAACATGGTACGATTTGTCGAGTTTTTTTAAGTGCTCAAAAGCGCACGGGACTGGACGGTTTGCGCGATGCGATCAGTCAGTTTGCTCTTACCTCGGAAAACAATGCGACCTCTTACGAAAATATTCAACCTGAATGACCCCGGCTGGGGTCGTGGTCAGGGCGGTGGTGGTAATGAGCCACCTAGAAACGGCAACGAGCCTCCTCGTCGTCCACCCCAGGGCAATGGCCCACCAGACTTGGATCAGGTCTGGCGCGACTTCAATAACCGCCTAGGCGGTTTGTTTGGTGGCAAACGTGGCGGTGGTAAAAGCGGTGGCCCGCTTAGCAGTGGTGGCCCTACGCCTCGTCAATCCAAAATTGGGTTTGGCGTCATCGTCGCTGCAGCGGTCGCGCTCTGGTTGGCCAGTGGCTTTTTTATTGTCCAAGAAGGCCAGGTTGCTGTACTGACTCAGTTCGGGAAATATAAAGGGACTGCGCAGGCGGGCTTTCAGTGGAGAATCCCTGCTCCAATTCAGTCGCATGAGATTGTCAATGTCTCTCAATTGCGTACGTTTGAGGTCGGCTTTCGCGGCAATGCGCGCAGCCGCGTTTTGCCTGAGTCGCTGATGCTGACGGATGACGAAAATATCGTTGATGTGCAGTTTGTCGTTCAGTATCGTCTCCGTGCGGACGGTGCACCTGATTATCTGTTCAAAACCAAAGACCCTGACGAGTCTGTGCGCCAAGTTTCTCAGTCAGCGATGAGAGAAGTCGTGGGTACGCGCTCGATGGACTTTGTTTTGTACGAAGGCAGAACTGCTGTGGCAGCTGAGGTTCAAAAACAAATGCAACAGATTTTGGATCGTTACCAGACCGGCATTCAGGTCAGTAGTGTTGCGATTCAAAACGTTCAGCCTCCAGAGCCAGTCCAAGCTGCATTTGATGACGCGGTCAAAGCCGGTCAGGATCGGGAGCGTCAAATTAACGAAGGTCAGGCATATCGCAACCAGATTGTGCCGCTGGCTGCAGGTCAGTCTTCACGGATGCTTGAGCAGGCAGAGGGTTATCGTGCGCGTGTTGTGGGTAACGCGGTCGGTGATGCCGCACGTTTTACCAGCGTGCTTGCTGAATACCGCAAAGCGCCCGAAGTATTACGTGAGCGTATGTACTTAGAAACGATGCAGCAGATGTTTGCTAACGCAAGCAAGATCTTGGTGGATACCTCAGGCTCGAACAACATGCTGTATTTGCCTTTGGACAAAATCACGCAACAAGCGGCCCAGGGTGCAATGCGCCCCAGTCCGACTGCGAATACGCCCGTGCAGCCTTCTGCACCCGCCCCTGTCAATCAGTCTGCACCCGTCTCACGGCCAGCACTGCAAGGGCCTATCAACACACTGACGCGCGATCGCGGCAGTCGATAACACAGAGGACAAAATCATGAAAAGATTATTTCCCCTGTTAGTCGCTTTGTTCATTGGTGCGGTGGTGCTGTCTTCCTCCGTATTTATTGTGCGAGAGCGAGACTATGCGCTGGTATTTGCGCTGGGCGAAGTCAAAAAGATCATCACGGAGCCAGGCTTGTACTTCAAGCTACCTCCACCGTTTCAAAACGTTGTCACCTTAGACAAACGGTTGCTGACGATCGACCTTCAAGAAGCTGAGCGTATCCAGACTTCTGAAAAGAAGAACCTGCTGATTGATTCGTTTGTGAAATGGCGGATTGTTGATCCACGTCTCTACTACGTGACATTCGGTGGTAATGAGCGTGCAGCACGTGAACGATTGCAAGCCCAGATCAGGGATGCACTGAACGCTTCGGTCAACATCCGTACCGTCAAAGACGTGGTATCACTCGAGCGTGACGTCATCATGAACGAGGTGCTGACTAACGTTGCCAAGCGTGCAGAGCCTTTGGGTGTGACAATCGTCGACGTACGTCTCAAGCGGATTGAGTTTGCTCCAGAGATCTCCGAGTCGGTTTATCGCCGTATGGAGTCCGAGCGTTTGCGTGTTGCGAATGAGCTGCGCTCGATCGGTGCTGCTGAGGGTGAAAAAATTCGCGCCGAGGCGGACCGCGAGCGTGAACAAATTCTCGCGAAAGCCTACGGTCGCGCTGAAGCCATCATGGGTGAGGGCGATGCTGAGGCCGCTGGTTTGTACGCCAAAGCCTATGGTGCAGACTTGCCTTTCTACAGCTTCTATAAGAGCTTAGAGGGATACCGAGCTGCGTTTGGCAAGTCCGGAGACGTACTTGTTGTAGACCCGAGCTCTGAGTTCTTTAGGTACCTGAAAAACTCACAGGGTAAAAAATAGTCACTGTTCAGGCTTCAGGTCAAGAGACATTGTCTTACGACCTGAGTCGTACAACACGCAGATAATCTGTATAATATGTTGTAAGCTTTAACGATTGTTCTGGCGGCTTGCCGGGCTTACGCCCCAAGCCGCTTTTTGTTTGGCTGTTCGTTTTGTCTGCAGCCTGATAGATTGAATCGATCGTAGCCAGTTCGTATCGAACTTAACCCTTTTATATTTTCTTTTGATCATGAAAGGCAATTGGTTGTTGCCAGAAAGTCTGGCGGATATGTTGCCAGCCGAGGCACGCCGTATCGAAGATCTGCGTCGTGAGTTGCTCGATCTCTTCCGAACCTATGGTTTCGAGTTGGTTGCGCCACCGCTGGTCGAATACATTGATTCGTTGCTTTCCGGGACCGGAAGCGACTTGAATCTCCGTACGAGCAAGCTTGTCGATCAGTTATCCGGCCGCACGCTTGGCGTTCGTGCCGACATGACGCCTCAAGTCACCCGTATAGATGCGCATTTACTTAACCGTATTGGTGTGACGAGGCTGTGTTATTGCGGTCCTGTTTTGCACGCTCGTCCTGCTGGACTGCTCTCGAGTCGAGAGCTCCTGCAGATTGGCGCTGAGATTTATGGGCATGCGGGCGTTGAAGCGGATCTCGAAATTATTAGGCTCGCACTTGAGAGCACGCGGCTTGCCGGGGTGCAGAGTGTGCGCTTGGACTTATGTCATGCAGGGTTGGTTCGTAGCTTGCTCGAAAGTGACCCGCGCGCTCAAGTCCGCGCCGATGAGATTATGGCTCTGCTGCGGGAGAAAGACCTGCCTGGTCTTAGGTTGCTGGGTGCGGGCCCTGAGCCGCTTTTTGAAGCGACGGTCAAGTCCCTGAGTGCGCTGCCCCAGCTTTATGGTGATGTGTCTGCGATTGCGCGCGCACGCAAGGAATTGCCAGCGATTGCGGGTGTGACGCATGCGCTCGATACGCTTGAGCAGTTACTTGCTGCTCTGGATGATGTGTCAGTGGGCGTTGATCTTGCCGATGTTGGAACGTATGGTTACCATTCGGGCGTGACATTTTCTGTGTATGCAGAAGGTTGGCATGATGCCCTCGTCCAAGGCGGTCGTTACGATGATGTGAGTCGTGCCTTTGGTCGTGCGCGTCCTGCGACAGGATTTAGTCTGGATTTGCGTAAATTGGTTGCAGGACTAGTGCCTGCTTTACCTGCCCCTGCGATTCGTGCACCCTCTGGGCAGAGTGCAGCGTTACGTGAGGCCATGCAGGATTTACGCCAAAGCGGAAATATTGTTGTGCAGGTCTTTCCTGGTGAAATGGCAACGCATGATGAGTTTGTCTTTGACCGTGAGCTCGTATTGCGAGACGGTCAATGGGTGGTTCAGCAGGTTCTCTAGGCTTCGGTGCGGCTAGCCAATATGGTTGATGCCGCACTCGGAGATATTTATTCTGATACTGATTGGTTTGATTACCCAATATGAGCAAGAACATCGTAGTGATCGGTACCCAATGGGGTGACGAAGGTAAGGGCAAAATTGTTGACTGGCTTGCCGAGTCTGCGCACGGCGTCGTCAGATTTCAGGGCGGCCACAATGCGGGGCACACCCTTTGGGTCAATGGTAAGAAAACAATTTTGCGTTTGATTCCCTCTGGCATCATGCATCCGAGCGTGACGTGCTACATCGGTAACGGTGTCGTGCTGTCACCCGAGGCCTTGCTCAAGGAAATCACTGAGCTTGAGGCAGCTGGGCTGGATGTGCGCTCACGTTTGAAAATATCAGAGGCATGCCCGCTGATTCTCCCTTATCACGTGGCGCTCGATCAGGCGCGTGAAGCGCGACGCGGCGAGGCTAAAATCGGCACAACTGGCCGAGGCATTGGCCCCGCTTACGAGGACAAAGTCGCGCGTCGTGCCTTGCGTGTACAGGACTTGTTTGATCCAGTCGGCTTTCGTGAAAAGCTCGACGAGATCCTGGATTTGCATAACTTCGTCTTGACGAAGTATCTCGGTGCGCAGGCTATTTCAGCGCAAGAGGTTGTTGATCAGGCCATGGCGCTTGCGCCTGCTGTCGCACCGATGGTGGCCGATGTCAGCAGCTTGCTGTTCATGGCTCAACAGGCCGGACAAAATCTCTTGTTTGAGGGTGCCCAGGGCGCACTGCTGGATGTGGATCACGGCACATACCCCTATGTGACGAGCAGCAACTGCGTCGCGGGTGCTGCGGCTGCAGGTGCGGGTGTTGGACCTCAGAGCCTAAATTATGTTTTAGGGATTACCAAAGCCTATGCGACACGCGTGGGTTCGGGGCCTTTCCCGACCGAATTGCTTGATGAAACAGGTATGCGTTTGGCGACAGTTGGCAAGGAATTCGGTTCGGTAACGGGTCGTCCTCGTCGTTGCGGTTGGTTTGATGGCGCTGCACTCAAAAGATCCGTGCGTCTGAACGGAATTTCTGGTCTTTGCATCACTAAACTCGATGTGTTGGATGGTTTGCCGTTGCTCAAAATGGGTGTCGGCTATGACATCGATGGTCAAGCCTGTGACGTATTGCCTTACGGCGCAGCGGCGGTTGAGCGCGCTAAACCGGTCTTTGAGGAAATGCCTGGTTGGACTGAGTCGACTGTGGGCGTGACTGAATTTGAAAAATTGCCTGTTAATGCGCAACGCTACCTCGAGCGACTTTCAGAGGTGTGTGGTGTGCCGATTGATATGGTGTCAACAGGGCCGGATCGTAACGAAACCATCATTTTGCGTCATCCTTTCAAGTCTTAATGTCTAAGTCAACCTCGACTGAGCCGGTTGGAGCTGGGGTAGATGCCGGTCTAGATGCGAAGGTTGGTGCGAAAGTGGTTGCACCATTGATTGCGAAAGCAAGTGCAGAAGTTGTTGCGAAAGCAGAGGTGGGCGTAGATGCCTTAGCTGGCGTTAACTTGTCGCGAGGATCAGCCACCGACGCCTCTAAAGAGCTCCGAGTTGACTGGTCCTCTTATCATCTGCTCATTGAGCGTCTGGTCATCCTGCTGCATGAGTCGGGGGAGCAGTTTGATCAAATACTGTGCCTGGCGAGAGGTGGCCTCAGAATCGGAGATGTGTTTTCTCGCGTTTTTGATCTGCCTCTGGCGATCCTGGCGACAAGTAGCTATCGGGATAATGCGGGACATACCCAAGGTACTCTAAATATCGCACCATTCATCACAACGACGCAGGGCACCCTGAGTGGAAGGATCTTGGTCGTTGATGACATGGTTGATAGCGGGCAGACGCTCGACTTGGTCTGCAAACATCTGCTGTACACCTATCCCGGCATTGCATCGCTCAAAACCGCAGTGCTTTGGTACAAGGTGGATTCTGTCATCGAACCTGACTATTTTGTTGAAAAATTGTCTGGTAATCCTTGGATTTATCAACCTTTTGAGCTTTATGATGCGCTATCAGCTGCAGAGTTGGCTCAAAAGCACATAAAAAAGCATACTATTGAGCTTACCCCGTAGCGTATTCATGCTATGATCCAAGGCTATTCTGTTGTTTAACTGTTTTATTTTTTACGTCACGCACCCTATGCCTATCGTTCGTCTGAAAGAAAACGAGCCCTTCGAAGCTGCACTGCGCCGCTTCAAGCGCACAATCGAAAAAACTGGTTTGTTGACCGAGTTGCGCGCCCGCGAATTCTATGAAAAGCCAACGGCTGAGCGTAAGCGTAAGCAGGCTGCCGCTGTTAAGCGCCACTACAAGCGCATTCGCAGCCAGCAATTGCCGCCGCGCATGTACTAATCCACGGCGCACTCGCTGCGCCGTTTACATATGGTCTGATCGTTGATCCCAGATTCCTTTATCCAGGATCTTCTTGCTCGCGTCGACGTGGCGGATGTCGTCGGACGATATGTTCAGTTAAAGAAAGGGGGCATCAACCTGTTAGGGTTGTGTCCCTTTCATAACGAAAAATCTCCCTCTTTTACTGTCAGTCCCACCAAGCAGTTTTATCATTGCTTTGGTTGCGGAGCCCATGGCAGCGCCATCACGTTTTTGATTGAGCACACTGGTGCGAGCTTCCCAGAAGCCGTGCGTTCGCTCGCAAGTGCGGTTGGTATGAGTGTGCCTGACGAAAATAGATCACCTGCTCAAAAGGCCGCGAGTACTCGTCGTCGCGAAGAGGTCTCTCAGCATACGCAGGTTCTTCAGCTTGCGCAAAAACATTATCTAGCTCAGCTTCGCGATAGTCCGGCGGCCATTCGCTACCTCAAAGAGCGAGGCCTGACGGGTCTGATTGCAAAAGAGTTTGGATTGGGTTGGACGAGCGCAGACCGTCAGGCTTTAGCAAAGATTTTTCCACATTACGATGACGAAATACTAGTTGAGTCGGGCTTAGTGATCGCGAGTGAGGACGGTCGACGTTACGATCGTTTTCGTGAGCGGGTGATGTTCCCGATCAGAAACGTCAAAGGAGAAATTGTCGGATTTGGGGGCCGAATTATCGGCAAAGGAAAACCCAAGTACCTCAATTCTCCCGAAACGCCTGTTTTTTCAAAAGGTAATGAGCTGTATGGTCTGTTCGAGGCTCGATCTGCAATCCGCGCCGAGGGTTGTGTGATTGTGGTGGAGGGCTATATGGATGTCGTGGGTCTGGCTCAGCTCGGCGTGCGCAATGCAGTGGCTACGCTCGGTACAGCCACGACCCCTACGCATATTCAAAAATTGCTTCGCGCCAGCGATAAAGTGATTTTCAGTTTTGATGGAGACGGCGCTGGGCGCCGGGCGGCTTGGAGAGCGCTGCAGGCTTCGTTGCCCCTTTTGCGTGACGACATTTCGATCCGCTTCTTATTTCTTCCCACTGAGCATGATCCGGATAGTTATATTCGAAAATTTGGTGAGGAGGCTTTCCGCGCTTGTCTAAATGAGTCTGATGCGCTGTCGACTTTCTTTTTGAATGAGCTTTCCGCACGTCATTCTCTGACTGAGCTCGAAGGGCGTTCAGCGCTCGTCCATGAGGCCAAGCCTTTGCTGAGTTTGTTGCCGAGTATTGCCCTAAAAGTTCAGCTTCAAAATGAACTTGCGCGCCTAGTTCAGTTTACGCCCGAAGAGTTGGCGCAGATTTTGGCTCAGGAGTCTCCTCATGGCTTTGGCAGTTTGCCAGCCGTAGCACGCAGTCCTGTTAGTGAGCTCGGCTCGTCTTGGCAGCCCGATGCGGAGTTAGGTGATTTTTCTCAGGCAGCAGCAGATCCACCAAGCCGCTCGAATGGACGCAATGGGAGTGGGGCGGGTGTCGGCCAAGCTTGGGCAGGAGGTGCTTCTGGCGGCCGAGGGTTGAGTTCCTCTGGTCGTGGAGCCAACAGCAGGGGCGTTTCACGTCGCGCTGTGGCGCCCTTAGCACGCAGATTACTTCGGCTTTTGCTGACACACCCTGAGCTTGTTGATCATATGGGTGATCAACAGATTGAAATTTTGGCAAGTGGCCCGCATCTGGACATGGTGAGGGACTTGATTGTCTTGATTCAGTCTACCGGTGCACGGCATATGGGAGCATTAATTCAGGCGGCCGATCCTGGTGCGGACCTTGGTGTTCTGCTCGCTTCGGTTGCGGAGGATTTGATGGCTCAGGAAGACTTGCCCAATCCTCAGTCGGAGTGGGAAGATGCGATCAGGCGCATTGAATTGGATGCGCTAAAGGCTGAACAGCACGCCTTAATTGAGCAGGGATTAAATAATTTGCAGTCTCAGCAAAAATATCAGGAACTTTCTCAGAGGATCACCCGTCTAATAAGGGTAATCGAATCAAATAAGTCTACTTGATTCGGTTAAAATCAACGGTTTACGCAGCTCAAGCGTGTGTTTGAATCAAGCGCGGATTGAGCAGGCTCGTGCCCAATAGAGGCACTATTTAATTTAAGAGCGATCATGACCCACCCCCTTGGTAAGAAAAAAACGATGGCGGCAGCAAAGCCTAAGCCTAAAGCTGTCACAAAACTCGTTGCCAAGGCGACAAAATCGGCGGTTAAACCGACAGTGAAGGTTACTGCTAAGTCTGCGACTAAGGCAGCAACTAAGCCAACGTTGAAGTCAACGGCTAAGCAGGTCGCTCAGTCCGCCTCAAAGCCAATGATGAAGTCTACCTCTGGAGCGGCGCCTAAGACCACTGCCAAGCCCGCGAAACCGATTGGGTCGTCGCCTAAACCTAGTGATAAACAGGTTGCTAATAAAGCAGTTGTTAAAACCAACAAGCCAGTCGCCAAGCCCTCTGAGGCTCGGCCTGTTCCAACAAAGTCCGCAGCGAAAACTGCAGTTAAATCAGTCAAGGATTCAATGAAGTCGGCTTCAAAAAGTAAACCCGAAGTGCCCGAGAAATCAGCGCCTACCAAGGTTGCGGCAAAAGCCGCTGTGAAATCTGCAGCCAAGTCAGACGACGTCGCTAAGAAAACGACCCCCCAGGCAACGGCTAAGCCGGCTGCCAAGGTCGCTGCTAAGTCATCTGCCACTGCTGCAGAAAAAGCGGATAAAAAACCTGCTGTGAAAGCCAGCTCAGCCAAAACGGCTGGGCCAGCTGTTAAATCGTCGCCCGCCAAGGCGGCCGCACCCGCGCCTGTTTCTTCGAAAGCGCCGGGTAAGGTTGACGTATCCAAGCCCGCGCCTGAAAAAGACGATGGTGATGGTCCTCCTAAAAAAGCGAGTGGTCGTCCACCGGGCGGCACAGGTCGCCGCCCAGGGCGTCCATCCAAAAATCCGAGTAACAACGATGCAGATTTCGGTGATTCCGGTGATGGTGATCACGAAGTCGAAGTCGTGCCGGATTTCAAGGTGTCCAAACGCTCCAAGCGCGGCAAAGATGCGAAAGATCTCATTGCCCGGGGTCCTGTAACACCCGAGGAATACGAAGCGCGACGCAATCGCCTGAAATCCTTGATCAAACTTGGTAAGGATCGTGGTTATCTGACTTATGGTGAGATTAACGACCACCTACCTGATGACCTCGTTGATGCTGAGGCAATTGACGGCATTATCAGTACGTTCAGTGATATGGGTATCGCCGTTTACGATCAGGCGCCAGACGCTGAGACGCTGTTGCTTGGCGAGAACGCACCTGTCGCGACATCTGATGATGACGTAGAAGACGAGGCCGAAGCCGCATTAACAACGGTGGACTCTGACTTTGGTCGCACGACTGATCCTGTCCGCATGTACATGCGCGAGATGGGTACGGTTGAACTGTTGACCCGAGAGGGTGAGATTGAGATTGCCAAGCGGATCGAAGAAGGTCTGAAGCACATGGTGATGGCGATTTCGGCTTGCCCGACCACGATCAACGAGATTTTGAACCACGTCCAGCGCGTGCGCGATGGTCAGGCGCAGATCGACGAAGTGGTCGATGGCTTGGTAGATCCAGATGATGGTGCCGAATACGCGGGTGCGGGTGTCTCAGATGAGGCCGATGAAGACGGTCCAGCAGGTGGCATGAGCAGCAAGCAGCTCGAAGATCTTCGCGTCAAAGGTTTGGCAAAGTTCGATACCTTGGGTACTGAGTTCGCTAAGATGCGTGCGGCATATGAGGTGGACGGTTATCGCTCTAAGTCTTACATGACTGCGCAAGAGGCGATTCAAAATGAATTGATGGGTATTCGCTTTACAGCCAAGATGGTTGAGCGTCTAGCTGACACCTTGCGTGCGCAGGTCGAAGAGGTCCGTAAAATCGAGCGCCAGGTTTTGCATACTTGCGTCGATCGCGCGGGCATGCCCAGGACGCACTTTATTAAAGTGTTTCCCGGTAATGAAACTAATCTTGAGTGGGTGCTTGGTGAAGTCGCTGCTGCGACAGACTATTCACTCACTTTAGAGCGTCATATTCCTGCCGTGCAAGAGCTGCAGCAAAAGCTGATTGATTTGCAGGTGCGGGTGGTGTTGCCTCTGAAAGATTTGAAAGACGTCAACAAGAAAATGGCGACTGGCGAAGCCAAAGCGCGTAAAGCCAAGCGTGAGATGACCGAGGCAAACTTGCGTCTGGTGATTTCCATTGCCAAAAAATACACAAACCGTGGTTTGCAGTTTTTGGACTTGATTCAAGAAGGCAACATTGGCTTGATGAAGGCCGTGGATAAATTCGAATATCGCCGGGGATATAAGTTTTCAACCTATGCGACATGGTGGATTCGACAGGCGATTACGCGCTCAATTGCTGATCAGGCGCGCACGATTCGTATTCCGGTGCACATGATCGAAACGATCAATAAGATGAATCGCATTAGCCGTCAGATTTTGCAGGAGACCGGTGCCGAGCCTGATCCCGCAACGCTGGCCTCCAAGATGGATATGCCTGAGGACAAAATCCGCAAAATCCTGAAAATCGCCAAAGAACCGATTTCGATGGAGACGCCCATTGGTGATGATGACGACTCACATCTAGGCGATTTTATTGAGGATATGGCCACCTTGGCGCCTGCTGAAGCGGCGTTGCATGGCTCGATGCGCGACGTAGTCAAAGAGGTGTTGGATTCGTTGACGCCGCGCGAGGCAAAGGTGCTCCGTATGCGTTTCGGTATTGAAATGAACACGGATCAAACGCTCGAAGAGGTCGGTAAACAGTTTGATGTGACGCGTGAGCGTATTCGTCAAATAGAAGCAAAAGCACTCCGTAAATTGCGACATCCAAGTCGCTCGGATAAGCTTAAAAGCTTTCTAGAAGGCCAGTAAGCATTTTTGGTTCATTAAGATCGCTCTTTTGGATTTTCGTTATGAATTCCCGTCAGCCTAGTATGGCTGACGGTGTTCTGTTAAATTGCAGACTATGCAAATTCAAATTCTGATTGTTCATCCTAGCCTCATTGTTCAAGCCGCACTGAATTGTCTAATCAGTACAGATAATTCTTTTGCCGTTGTTAAAACATTTAGCAGAGGCGCTGACCTTGCTGAGTTTTTAACGATGACGACTGATCGGTTCGATGTCGTATTGCTAAGCGTTGAGTCGGAGCAGCCTTCGCTGATGCTTCGAATCGCAGCGATGACCGACGCAAAGGTTGTCTTGCTTGCCCTCGAAAACGAGCCACTTGATGTCGAAGCATGGCTCAAGGAAGGTGCACGCGGTTTGATCGGCACGCATGCTGATTTTGCACAGTTGTCCAAAGCCATTCATAAAGTGTATTCCGGTGAGTTTTGGTTTAACCGCCAGATCACTTCTCGCATATTTAGCAATCTTGGACAGTCCAAGGAGTTAAGCGATGAGCAAAGAAGGATTGCTGAGCTAACCACTAAAGAAAAGCTCGTGGTCAAGGCTGTGGTGGACGGTGGCGGTAAGACTCTGCGCGAGACGGCCAAAGACCTACAGATTAGTGAAAATACAGTTCGTAATCATTTGCGCTCCATTTATAGCAAGCTTGGTTTGGCGAATCGACTGGAGTTGTTTGTCTTTGCTCAGCAGCATCTGGGGCAATAAGTCAGACTTCTTGAGCAGGCTGATTATTACATCAGTCCGCTCTTCTTATATCTACATTTTTTGACGATTGTGCTCATGCAGGGGTTTCTTGCATGAGTTTTTTTTTTTTTGGATATTTA
>Ga0105050_10002614_pt1 | contig 25535 bp, 25 predicted proteins | sample FRY01_FD_78088 | JGI IMG/M metagenome (GOLD analysis project Ga0105050, IMG submission 78088) | Freshwater microbial communities from Lake Fryxell liftoff mats and glacier meltwater in Antarctica - FRY-01 | ecosystem: Environmental > Aquatic > Freshwater > Ice > Glacier meltwater ...
CCCTCTAATGTAGTTAATAGATTATAATTACAATCAAAATAGCCAGTTACATTACCAAATTTTAATGGTAATTTAGTTAATTCATTATCATATGAAGGTTCCCAAGGAGCATCGCCAGATAAATTAACATCACCATCTATATCAAGACTTCTATCTTTATTTATAGTATAATTTTTAATACCATACTTTCTACAAATAGAATCGATATCTTCAAATGATTCGTATAATTTAATAAACTTCATACATTATATATAAATATTAGTTACAGATATTCCTATAAACTTAATAATAGTTTATAATATAATATTTATGACTAAAAATGAAAAATTAAATAAAATAGAGTCATTGAAAATTAAAGCTTTTTCTCTTAAAAAAGAGGTTGATTATTATAACGCTCTTCAGACAGCACTTAAGCTTATTCTCAATGGTTCTTATGTTTTGCCCCATCTTTTTTAGGGTGGGGCGAAAATTAAGGAGCATTTGCAACACCCTATTTTATATTATTTAACCAGCATGTTGCGGGTACAATAACAGCACAGGGTAGAGAATTAACAAAGACTATGGATACCGTTAATGAAGATTATTGGTATAATCAATGGCACCTAGACTTTGAGTTACATTTAAGACTTGGAGTAAAAGACGTTAAATCGATAAAAAAAGACGAGAAAGTAAGTATTTATGCTGATACGGACTCACTTTTTGTATCGTTTGAACCAGCAATTAATAATTGTGAATGGAAAGATATTGTTATTAAAAGAATAGATGATATCTCAGAAGATTTTATGTTTTTAGAACATAGACAAGACACAAAGATTAATAATACAAACTGTATTGGATATTTCAAAAACGTTGATGATCTAAAAGATTCATTAAATATTAAAAAACCAAAGATACTAATAATAGATGGATTTTATTGTAAGAATAGAGCTTTTAACTCAGAGGATTTTCAAAAAATAATAGAAGGAATTGAAATCCGGTGGAATTGGGACAATGAGTTAGATTTTATACAAGGTATTGATAAATTTAGGTTTGGTGGATATTTTAAAGATAGACTTGATGCATATGCTAATAGCTATGGTATTGAAAATAAAGAAGATTTCGAATTAGAAAGAATATCAGAGTCTATACTTAATATTTCAAAGAAAAAATATATACAAAATATTGTATATGAAGATGGAATATTATATGATAGAATGACTTATATTTTTCCAAAAGGAGTCGAACTTATTAGATCTTCTACACCACTTTTTGCTAGAGAAAAAATTATAGATATTGTTAAATATCTATTCTCACACCCTGATGATTTTAATATAAAAGAATTGCTTAAATTGGTTAAAAAATTGAGATTAGAATTTGAACTAGTTGATATTGATGATATATCAATGCAATCATCTTGTTCAAATTATAGTATAAAGGTTTTAAATGATAAAGAGAGATTAGAATTTGTCAGTGGTGCGCATTTTGGTGTTAAATCGGCAGCATATTATAACTACCTATTGAATAAGAATAGAGAGTTGCAATCTAAATATGAGTTTATAAAATCTGGTAAGATAAAATATTACTACTGTAAGAATAATAAAATAAATGACATATTTGCGTTTATACGGGGTTCTTATCCAATGGAATTTGGACCAGAGGTTGACTATGATGAACAATTTTCAAAGGCAATATTATCACCAATAAATTCTATTATTAAACCACTTGGTATGCCAGAGATAAATAAAAGATTAAGAGTTGTTATGGACATATTCGGATAGAATATATAACTCATGTATAAGGATCATGAGTTATATTATATATATGAGTTGTATATATCCTCTAAGAGGATACCTATCGGTGCTAAAAGATTATTAAAAATATCTGAATCATCATTTGATAATTTCAAATATCAATATTTGGTAAATCTAACTTTCAAAGAAATTATTGATAGGATAATAATGGTTGAGAGAAGAAATTATAAAATTGAATCTATAATTGGATAAAAAGGATTTTATTTTTTAATATATAAAAAAAATACTAATTAATTATGAAATTAAAAAGATTCAATACTTATGTAAAAGAAAATATCGATATGGATATGGATATGGAGGAAGATGTTGAGATGAAAGATAATTTTCAAGATGTTCCTGAATTTGATAACAACAAGATAGAAGAAGACGATGTAGAAACTGAAGAAGAAACTCATGAATATAAGGGAAATATTCTTATGAAAGAATTAGCAGAAAAACTAGGTGTAAAGGTTATTAATAATTCAATTGAATATAAAGGACAAAAAATAAATTTCTTTTCAGAAACTGAAGCATTTCATGTTGGAAGAAAAAAGTTTGATACTATGGAGGAAGTTATTGATTTCCTAAAAAATTAAAAAAAACCCTCCTAAAGAGGGTTTTTTTATATATACTAATGAGAAAAGGATAACATTAATTTAATGAATATAATTAAAGTTATTAGTAAAATAAGAAAGTCTGAAACTGAACACTTTCTTTATGTTGATAAAAGAACTTGGATAAAATGGGGACTTATTATAGATTTTTTTGTCTTTATGAACAAAAATTATATACCATGTCGTATATACCGAAAGAAATATAAGTTTTTAGAAAACATAGTCGTAATTGGACTTAAGTGGAATGGTAAAAATGTTAAAAGAAGAACAAGTGGAATAGCTAAGGAGTTCTTAAAAGATAACTTAAATGCTAAGTGTATATATTGTGATGAAAAATTAAATGATTTAAACGCAACAACTGACCATATAATTCCTATATCAGAAGGGGGTAATAATTGTCAAATAAATTTAGTGATAGTTTGTTTCGATTGTAATAACCAAAGAGGTAATTTAGAATTTAACGAGTATATGGATATAAAAAATCCATATAATAAGAAGAAATACATATGATAGAATTTATTGATATTGAAAATGATAGCTATTTAAATATTAATGGTGAGATAAATTTTTATATTTCTAAAAATATTTCCTTGACTCAAGGACATCTTCGAAAGACATTTACCTTAAAAAGTAATGATAAATACTTTATTGAATGGTTCGAAATAACTGACAAATCAATACATACACTTTCTAATTATAAAAGAAATATTTATTTAATAAAATTAGGAGATTGTTATTCAATCTATGGTGCATATATTAATGAGTATAAAAAAAATGAACTGTTTAATTATACCTTGTCTTTTGATTATTTTGATATAGAAAAAAATACTCCGCTCAGTTTATTATCATATATTAGAGATCGTAAAATAACTAATATTTTAAGTTAACTTACCAAGATTTAAAAAATTTATTATAATCTCTCTCCTTACTAACTTTTTTATTAACAATTTTTGGTAGATATTGTATGTCATAAATATCTTCTGAAAAATATTGTTTAATTTTTAGCTTAATGTAAGGATTCGGTACTAATTCCGCTAATTTATTTAAATCTTTTACTTTTGATATTCGATTAGATAGCTCATATGGATCACCTTTCTTTCTTTTAATAATATCTTCAAATAATTTTTTCCATAAGAATATCTTACCACCATTTCGTATCTTCTCTTCTGATTTATCAAATCCAGCCTTATCATTATCGAAAAAATATTGTAGATCAAGGTTATTATTTTCTAGTATTTTAATATCAGTATTAACACCAACTATACCAATTGAATTTGGATAAAAAAGTGAATCTAAATATCCCTCAAATATTGTTATTGTCTCTTCAAATCTAACATTTAGTATATTAAAAAAATATGATAATTTATTATAGATTATAGACTTTTGTATATCTATAATAATATCATCACCATAAACCCATTTATATATACTCTCCCAATTATAAATTAGGAAAAACCTTCTCCTACCCTCTTTTAAGTTTCTAACCTGTAATCCAAGTACTTTAGAGCCTTTACCGTTTATAAATATTATAACGTGTTCAAATCCTTCATCACCTTTTGAGAACTTTGCTTGATATATTTTTTTATGTAACTCTTTAGGAATTCCTCTACCAACCAAGTATTTGAATATACCACTATTTTCTTTAATTGGTGAAAAATCATAGATTGGTGTTGTTTTCTTAACATTAAAAAGTTCTTCTAATTGGCTTATATCAATAAGATTCTCATCATCAAAGTCTGAAAATTCAGTTTCATAATCAGAATAGTTTGCAACAGAGTCTAAGTACTCTATCATTTCCAATTTCTTTTGAGGATCAATAATCTCATTGAAATCTTTAAGCATCCTATCAAATGATGTTTTTTTATCACAGTTAAAACAAATGAATAATAATTTATTTAAATAAACATTACCCCTCTTTTTATATTCTGATTTACCATCACCACAATATGGACAACAAATATTTAATCTATCATTATAATCAAGTATTTTTCTTCGACCATTTGAAGAAAACTCTTTATTTAATACTTTTTGAACAAGTGATTTTATATAAACTTTATCCATAGTCATGATAGTTATATAAATATTTTTGTTTATATTTGTTACATGAATAATTACAAGTTCTACAGAAAGAGATATGTACTTGGTGATATACATGGTCAATGGAGTGTGATTATAAACCACTTGAGGAGAAATGAAGTTGATAATGTTTGTTACATACAAGTTGGTGATTTTAATATAGGTTACGCTTCAAGTGAATTAGAAATTGAGAGGCTAGAATATATGAATGCCGAACTTGCTAAAATGAATAGTGATTTATTTATAATAAGAGGGAATCACGATGATCCAAAATTCTTTAAAGATTATAATAATGAATTAACGAATATTTTCTTTGTTCCCGACTATACAGTACTTAATATAAATTTTGAAAATATACTATTTATAGGTGGTGCAATAAGTATTGATAGAGTTCAATCAAAGATGACCGGAAGACCTTGGTGGCCGGACGAATGTGTGAACTTCAATTTTGATACTATTGATAAGCTTCGTGATATAGATGTTGTTATTTGTCATACATCTCCAGACTTTGTAGAACCAATTGGATTTAATCAATTGATATATCATTATGCAAATAATGATTCTACACTATTAGATGAACTAAGAAAGGAAAGATACAATATGAGTGAATTGGTAAGAAATCTTATGTTAAATAATAAGATTAAATTGTTCTATTACGGACATTTTCATGCAAACTATAGATTTAATCATAATGATTGTGACTTTATTGGATTGGGAATAGATAACTTTGAACAAATGTTTTAAAAAGACTAGATTAATCTAGTCTTTTTAATTTTCTTACGTTTAATTTTCTTTTTATCACTTGGTTTTATCCAATCCTTTGTCTTTTTTGCTATTTCTCTTGTTATCTTTATATTCCTCGTTGCTATCGGATCGTTATTGGCACCATTATCAAATAGATTTGATATATTATTATATTGTGCAAATGGCATAACAGAACTTGCCATACCTGCCGCAACTAATGAATCAGCAGCTTCATGAAATTTAGTCACCTCACCGCCTTTTATATTTCTATTGCTAGTTTTAAAAAGCGATAATTTTAATTTATGATCAAATTCATTTTCTAATGATGACTTTTCTTTAAAGAATTTCCTAACATGTTCAATATTTTTAGAATCATCATCTGAAAATCCTATAGATACTGATTTTGCACCAATTCTTCTACCAAAATTGTTACATTTTTCAATAAATTTATCAAGTGCTAATTGCTTTGCGTGTTCAGGATTAGATGCGCTTCCTTCACCAAACTCATTAATAAATGTGTCTGAACTGACTCCATAGAAATCACAAGAGTTTAGATACTTTATTATTAATTCAGATTTGGATAACTCTACTTTAGAAAATCTATCATATTCTTTTTTAGAAGAAAACCTATAAGAGTGTTTAAGACAATTATTATACATTAAATATTTATCATCATCTGATAGATATTTATCTATTATATATTTAACACCATTTTTGATGGTATTAGGCTCATGTCCTCTAGCCGTAATTATTGAGAATATTGATCCTTCTGTTAGACATTTTATAAATTGTTCCCAAGAGGGTCCAAAATACTTATTTGATATAGCATTTTTAGTGTCTATAAGAAACGATCTACTACCTCTTGGGCCAGTGTCTCTAAATTCACAAAAGGCTTCACTAGGGTTACTATTTATCAATCTATAGTTTATAGAATCATTTCTAAATATAGCGAATTCAGATGTTGAAACATCAATAGGTGACCATTCACCATCTATAAGTTTATCCATGTGTATAACTGTTGGCATATGCAACAAGTTATCATCCCAATCAAAACTATAATAGTCTTGACTATCTATATTAGATTCAGTTATAAATTTACTATAACTTATAATATTCATTATAAGATTATTTTTTTTTGTTTATAAAGGATTGAAATGATTCTAATTTACCAAGCTCTTCTGGTTCTTCTTGAGTTTCTTCTTCTTCTTCCTCTTCACCTTCAAAATCTTCTTCTTCACCTTCAAAATCTTCTTCACCTTCAAAATCTTCTTCTTCTTCACCATCAAAGGCTTTCATATCATCATCATCTGATTCAACATCACCTGTCTCTAGTTCGAATTCTTCAATAACTTCTTCATCTTGAATTGCTTTTACTGTAACAACGCCTTCATTTTCTTCGATTACAATGTCGAATCCATTTATTTCAATTGTAGTTTTCATAATTTAACTATTTTTTTAATATATATTAGATATCCAAAACGCCTTTTTCATTATCTTTTGGTAATCTTATACATTAAATTAAATTCAATGACATTATCGAGTTTATACCTACTATTATTTCTCAATTTTATATAAGTATTTGAAAGTAGTATTGAATATGATAACTCTTTTGATATATGTGCATTTAGTCCAATTTTACCAATAAAAGAGCCATACCATTGCCTATCATTTTCATAATATGATAAAGATGTGCCGACTTCATATATTAATATTTGATGGTTTGTTGATGATTGTGTAAATAGAATAGGAATATTAATAAATTTATTAATTTCTTTTATAGTAATTGCATCTGCTAATATAAGATTTGGATTGTATGTAATGCTTTGTATTGATCTTGTTCTAATAACACCGACTTTAAATCCATATAGTCTTGATTGATAATATGAATATCTATCTCTCCAAAATAGATTTAAATTAAGTCCATAACTACTTGATGAGTTTAGAAATGTTGTTTCCTCTCTCAAGTCAACAAAGGATGTATTATCCCTAACAAAAACAGAATTGCCCCAAGATATAGTTGGTGATGCTAGTATGCTAATTTTTTTTTGTCCATAACCTATTATAGACAATAGTATAAGAATTGATGTCAGTATAAATCTTTTCATGATTTAACGAAGTTTATTTATATATTATCTTAAAAATAAACTTAAATACTCAAAGCCTCTATAAATAAGAAATTATAGCAATTATAATATGAATATATCATCAGATTTTGATAAATATGCTAGGTCAAATAGATTAAGTAGCCAGCACATATCAAGTTATATTAGGAAAAATAATATTGGATTATATGACCATGAACCAATTAATGCCTTTTCAAAACTTCTTGAAAATAGAATACTTCTCCTGACAGGAGAGATTGATGATTATTTATGTGATGTTTTAAAAATACAATTACAATATCTAGAACACATAAATGGTGATGATATAACAATTCAAATAAATTCACCAGGTGGTGATGTATATGGCGGTTTAGGATTAATTGATGTTATGGAATATATAAAGCCTGATATACAAACAATAAACACAGGACTTGCTGCATCGATGGCAGCAGTAATATTATGTTCAGGTGAGAAGGGTAAGAGAAAGGCACTTAAGCGAAGTAGGACGATGATACATCAGCCTCTTGGTTATGGTGGTTGGAAACAAGCATCAGATATGGAAATTGAGGCTAGAGAAATGAGTGATCTTAAAAAAGAACTATATGATATAATTTCAGATAGAACTGGTCAAAAATATGATAAAGTTTATAAAGATGGTGATAGGGACTATTGGATGACAGCAAAAATTGCAAAGGAGTATGGCATGATAGATGATATAATATTAAAGAGGAAAAAATAATTCGATATAAACTTAATCTTTTAATTTAGAATTAACTTTTGACTTTTTATTTCGCATAGCTTTGTCACTAGTTTCTTCTTTTTTAATAGTTGGCTTCTTAGACTTTGTTGTTTTTTTCACTAACTTTTTTTCACTAACTACCAATTCATTTTCTACAGCTAATAAAATTTCTTCAATTATATCAATAGGTTCAGACACAATAGGTTCTTCTACTTTTGTTTGAATAATCTGTTTAGTAGATAACTCCACTTTTTTAACTCCATTTATTTTTGAAATTAACACCTTAAAAAATTTTAAAAATCCCATATTACTTATTATTTTTATTTTTTTATATATAATAATAAATACTTTCCCTAAAAAACATATATAATTATAATGAAGTTTAGATATGAACCAGATACGGAAGAATTAGTTGTTTCAGAATCCACACGAATTGAATATCACCAGATTAGAATATGGTTAACAAGACATGTTAAAGACTATAAGTATAAGCCTGCATTTAAGATGGGTGTTTGGAATGGTCAAAACTCATACTTTAGGGATGGTAGAATAAATTTAGGACTTTGGAAAGAATGTTTTAATGGTTGTAAAGAGATTGGTGTTCCTTTTCAAATTGAAAATAAAGAAGACTTTCCAATAAATAGAAACTTAAAATTAGAAGATGTTAGTAATTTTTGTAGTGAATTTTTCAAAAATCATAAAGTTAAAACCAAAGATGGTGAATGGATTCCTTTTATAGCATATGATCATCAAATAGAAACTGCATATAAAATACTTAAAAATAGATATTGTATAGCTGAGGTGGCAACCTCAGGTGGTAAATCATTGATAATATCGATTGTTATATTTTATACTTTAAAATATATAAAGTCTGATGCTAAATTTTTATTAATTGTGCCATCAATTACACTTGTAACACAATTTTATGATAATATTGTTGAGTATAATAAAGGATTAAATGCATTAGAAGAAGTAGAAGATGATAAATTAAAAGAACTATTAAATAATGAATCGACATGTGATATTAGAATTGAAGAAATAATGTCTGATAAACCAAGAAAATATTCCGGAGTTCAAAATCCTAACATTTATATAGGTACATATCAATCATTGGAAAAATGGCCTAGTGAGTTCTTAAAGCAATTTCACACAGTTATAACAGACGAATGTCATCAATCAAAAGCCAAATCTTATCTTAAAATATTAAATGAAACAATTGGATCCGCATATTCTAGATTTGGGGTTTCAGGTACAGCTCCACCAGATGAATCATGTGAGATATTAACAATTCAGTCTGTTTTAGGCCCAAAGATCATTGAGGTTACAGCATCTGAACTAAGAAGTAAGGGTATAATAACACCAATGGATATAAAGGTAGTTATTGTAAATCATAATGATCAAAATTTTCTAGAAAGATTAAATATTATTAGAAAAGGCGGTGACGGCAAATCAGCATATGACTTAGAGAAGGCATATATACACCAATCAGAGAAAAGACTAGACTTTATTTCAAAAATAGTAGATAAGTGCCAAAATAACACACTATTACTATTTCATACTATTGAAAATGGACAAAAGATTTATAATAAATTAAAAAATGAATTATTAGATAAGGAGTTCTTTTATATTGACGGTGGTGTAAGTGGTAAAAATAGGGAGATAATTAAAAAAGAGATGGAAGTAACAAGTGATAAAGTTAAAGTACTTGTTGGCTCTTTTGGTGTTCTATCTACTGGTGTTTCTATGAATGCCATATTTAACATAATTTTCGCAGATTCATTTAAATCTGAACAAGTTGTCATACAAGCAATTGGTAGAGGATTAAGATTACATCTGGATAAAAAGAAGGTAAATATTTTTGATATAGTTGATGTCTTTGGTGATGATATGAATAATATTCTATTCAGACACTTTAAAGAGCGTGAAATTTTCTACATAAAAAGAAAATATCCATATAAATTGATTCGGATAAATTTATAAATCATTAGACATAATTAATGTGTAGTTAAATATATTACCATGTTTTTTAATATGTATTCTAGCTAATTTACATAAATCTTTAAAATCAGAATCTCTAGAAAATACTTGACATCCTTCTGACCAATTATTAACATTAAATCCACCCGGATAACCTCTATGTATAAACATCCCATGGTTTCCGCTTTCTGGATTATTCTTATTACTAAATGATATTTTATCAGAAGACCAATCCTTGTCTCTATAAGCTAGTTGATTACCAACACTTCTAAATGTTGGTCTTGCTTTCATTTTAGTTTGATTTTCAGGAACCTCTGACTCATAGAATTTATATATGTTTTTATATTGTGCTGGGACTAGAATACCCAATCCTTTAGGTCTATTATTTTTACACCAATTTTTCATTTTAATATTATCTCTTGATGACATATAAAGTCCAGGTATTGTTGATACAGCCCAACTTTTAGATTCCCACTGATTAGAATCATTTTTCCATATTGCCCAAATTCTATCTTTAAATTGATTAGAATAGTTTTGTGATTCATATTGGTATCTTATACCAATTATATTTAAACTATATGGCTTAGACTTTAACTCATAACCTTTTTTAATTATTGCTGATATAATTTTATTAGCATCTGGATTTATCTCACCAATAATTTCACTAACATTTGAGTTATTATTATCATAGCTATCATTACTAGACAATCCAATTGGACTACCATCAGGTGATGTTGCACCTGGTGATTCTGAACCATTTCCATACTTAGGTGTAAAGTTTGAATTTCCTATTTTACTTAAATTGTTTCCTTTACTTGATGTCCAAGAATCACCCTGTTGTGAAATATTAACCCTTAAGTTTACATCAGATGATGTGTCAGTTCGTATTGAATTTATAGCTCCATTATCATTTAAATAGACATTTCTTGATAAAAATTTAGAATCTTTAAACGCTTTATACTTTTGTAAAACTTTTATAAACACTGGATTAGCAACAACTGGAGCTTGTAAATTGCCTAAATACGGACCTCCTTTTTCACCTAGTAGATTTGAAACAAACTCATCAAACCAATCCAAAAAGTTTGTGCCTAATATTGCTTGCTGATCAGAACTAGAATCTCCTATATTTATTTTACCAAAATTGTCTTTTAGATTAATATTTATATCATCATCTAATAAATTAATATTATTAAACTTATAATCTATTTTTAATCCTTCATCATCATTGACATATATTTGAGTTTTATGATCAAATATCAAAGATTTCATAGAAATATAGTTATCACCATCGAGTGATTTTAACTTACTTTCTAAATTTATATTATAATGTTCAGCATAAACATATTCTGGTTTATATATGTTACCAGATTCAAATACAACTGTTAATACTTTACCCTTTTCCGGTATATTAGATCCATTCCCATTAAGATCTTTCCAGGGAGATGCCCATGGGATATCTTCTATAGGAATATCATCAAAGATATCAATCACTCTTATGCGACATCTACCTAATTTTTCTGGATCTATATTTTCCTCTACTATACCAACATATGTTCTTGAAGAATCTACATACATAATTTATATATTTGTATTCTCTATTGTTCTCCGAATATAGTTCCACTTAATGTATCGCCTGTAAAATTTCTAAGAGAGTCTCTAACATCAAAAAACAGAGAATTTTGTTGCGCACCAGTATATATATTTGTTGGTGGTGATAACCTACCCACACCAAATGAGTTTCTAACTTTATCTAAGGTATTATTTAATAACCTAAATCTATCATTTAGTTGTCTTTGAGATTCATTTAATGCTGCCCTTCTTAAATTTTTAACAAGCTTATCACTTGCATCCTCAAGTGCATTTAAAAATTTTGATTTTCTATTATTATCCTTGACATTCTTTAATACATCTTTTGATTCTTCAACTCCACCACCAATTCTATTAAAAATACCACTGTATCCTTTTATTGTTGGTTCTAAAACAATTGCATTTGAACTTTTTGTAAATGATGTAATACCATCATCACCTATTATAGAATCACTAGAAGAATCAATAGATCTTATTTCTAAAGGATTCTGATAAGCATTATTTAATGTTTTATAAGAACCGAAGTTTTTATCAAATACAAACCTCTCAAACTTCATATCAGAGAACTTATAAGTTATTTCTACTTCCCAATTATCAGTAAATGTTGGTGTTTGTGATATATCTATTGAATTAGGATGTGTCATTGTTTTGAAGAAGAATTGGCACTCATAAATATTATAAACATATCTAGATACATTTTCTTTTATAACTTCTAAATCTGGCAAATCTTGACCAACAGCTCTTCTAACTCTAGCTATATTTCTAGCTTCTGAAACAACAAGCTTACAATCAAACCTTAACAGATTCTCTGGAATTATATTTTTACCATTTATTCTTGACCAATAAAGTAATTTATATAATGCTGCCAATGTTCCAGTATTTAAATTGGTATCTTCTTGAAATGCTAGTTTAATTACATCTTTTTTATACTTTATAAAAGATGCTGATGTTTCGGGTTGATTACCTTCAATTAATTTATCAAGTCCATCTATTTTTTTAAGATAGAATTTTTTATTTAATTTAGCTCCAAATAGATTTTCAATATTTGCTACATTCCTAGTATCTATTTTATCAGTATTAAATCTAAAATATCTGGATAGTTCATATATAAAGGAATCTAATATACTCTTCTTTGATTCTATTTCCTTATATGTACCACCAAACTTATTAATAAATTCAAGTGCTTGTCCGTTTATCAGTGGTGATGTTAACACATCAATCTCTAATTCAAATCCAAAATATACAGGATCTTCATTTTCATAAGGTGTTCCTTCACCACCGCTCCACCATGTACTTTTTTCCCATGATTTTGTTTCAAAAGAACCATCAAATGTTTCTCTGTCATTTTTAGAATCGATTCTGGTTAACGGTATAGAATCATCTGGCCAATTACTAGAATATTCTTCATTAGATAGTCCAAATTTAAAATCGGCAGCAGATTTATCATCAAAATTTGAATAAGAGTTTAAATTATCTTTAAATTTATCATCAATTTTTGATGGATTTATATTATCACCACCACCTGGTTTTATCATATACTCACCACCTTCTGTTCTATAGTAACTAACTGGTGTAAATCCAGCTGGATAAACTTTACCATTTTCAGACAATGGCTTTGCTGGAGACAATTGTCCAGGACTTGGATTTGGATTTAGTTTTAAACTAATACCATCAGTTCTATTTATACCCGCGGCTTCACCAGGTCCAATGTAATTACCAGAATGATTATCTGTGTTAGGAATATCAGTTTTATTTCCTAATATATCAGATATTCTCTTACCCGCTTTATCAATAAAATTATTTAAACTATCTGGCATAAACTATATATTTAGATGTGTAGTTTATATACCTTACTTTATAAATTATAATAGAATATATTTTAATATATAGTTTATGGAATGGATAAAAAATTTTAAATTCTTTAAAGAAAATAAAGAAAATAAAGTCTCTAATAAAAATTTAATAAGTGAAATTTGTATTTCAATGGTTTTATTAAATAATGAGTTTTTAGATGATATAATAGATCGCGGACAAAAGGCAAGATATTCAGAGAATTCAGAAGTTTTTTTAACAGATCTCAAAAACCTTTTATTAGTTAAGAATAGGTTAAAACTTGGTATATTTGTAGAAGATAAATTTGTAGAAGATTCTAATCTTTCAAAAATAAATTCATATTTTAATTCAGTTGAATTTAATATTGAAAAAGATTGGAATAAATTAGTTAAAGCCAGAAATATATCAAGGGCAATAATCGATAAATTGATACCTGACGAGAAACTAACACAGGAACAGATATCAACTGTTTATTGGATAGGTCCAAATAAAAATAGTGATATTAAGGAAGATATAGTTTTAGAATTAAATAATGGTAAACAATACTCATTCTTTCTAAATAAGAATATATCATTACAAAAAACTGCAAGTTTTAGTACATTTGCAGATGATTTGATAGGTGATAATATAGATTTTTTATTTAAAGAGGATAATATAAGTAAATGGGATAAATTAACACAAGAATGGATTAAAATTATATATGAAAATTCATCGAAAGATATCCAGAGACATATAGAGAAGTTTATAGACACTAAAAGAATCGATTCTATCGGTTATTTTGAATACTTTGATATAAGGCATCGAGATCCTAAATTTAAACATCTTGGTGAGTATATAAAGGAATTTGGAAAGAATATATTAAAACTATCAGATCTACTCAATGAGGTTTGGAAAGATAAAAACATTTATTTTCTAGATGAAGATGTGGCTACCAAAAATTGGTATGAAACAAAAATAACAATTCTAAATTCTAGAATACTAGAACATCTATTTACAACATCTTTAAAGAGAGATAAAATTGATGAAATAGATAAAGTTGATGATGGATATAAAATGTCCTCAGGGACTGTTAAAATGAAGTTAATGAAGACAATTGTTGATAAAATGAATTGTTTAGAAAGACCAGTTTATTATATCTCGAATACCGGTGATGAATTTATACAAATTCCAGATAGAGAATTCTTTAGGGAAAATTATGATAAAATAGATATACTATTTGATTATCATGTTAGCTTTAAAGTCTCTGAGGATGAAGAAGATAATAATTTTAATTTTAAAATTAAGTTAATATTTAATGAGAAGGAGTTAATGAGAATGAATATAATTGTTGGATTTTCAGGTGGTGAATTTTCAGGTAAACTTAATGCAAAATATAAATATGAAATACCTGAGGACTTTAATTTTCAGATAAGTAAATAAGAAATTCTAATCATTTGGTGATAATTCATTAAAATTATCACTATTATCTGACTCAACAGGTTTGTTTATATAATTATCTGACTCATTTGGAGATAAGCCTAACTCTCTCTTAACAAGAGTAATTGTTTGTGATATTTTCCCAGCGTCGTAAATAAAATCTATATTTGTTATTAACCAATCGCCAGTAAACCTTTTTAAAAATTTACTATCATTTACGGGCGATGGTTTAATATCTACAAAGACTAATAGTATCTTTTGAAAAAGATAGAGATTATAATTACAACTTGGTAATTTAATTTTACAAGATATTTTTGTTAGATCATCTAAATTCTGACGATTTTGTGAAACTGAATAATTATAATTATCATGTACATTATAATTATCTTGCTTACCTAACCATATTGTTGAAGTGTTCTCATTAAACATTTTAGTATCATTAGCTTTACCTTTTAAAATTATACTCTTACTACCATCCGATGTCTGTGACTCAATATCAAATACTAATATTTCTTTTTTAATAGAATCATAAAACTTACTTCTGCTTCTAAATGATTTATCAATAGACACTCTTGTTGATTTATTAAAAATATCATAATTATTAAAATATGAAACACTCTCTTTTGATGCAGGATCATTTGTTAATGACATAGGTAATAAAGATTCATCATTTGTATCACTGTTTTCAACATCTTTCAATAATGAGTTACCAAATCCATTTACCATTTGATCGTTTGACACATCTCTATTAATCTCTTTATTGACATCAACATAGCATAGATTATAATAGAAATCAATATAACAATATTGAAATGATGTATCAGATACATAAGAATTATTTAAGATACTCTGTATAAAATCTATATTTTTAAATCCAGGATTTATCCAAGTCATCTTATCACTTGATGAATTTATATTGGAACAAAATCCAATTTCCATTTGTCTAGATAGTTCTTGTAAAGTTTCATGTGATGTCTTATCACTATAAGAGTTAAACTTTCTCAAATATAATTGTGGAATATCACAAATTCCCGTTAATCTATATGTACCATCACCAATATCTTTAAAATCATATATTTTAAAGTCCATATGTATGGATCTTAGATTTATTGATCTAGAATTTAAGTAGATTGTTATGAATGAATCATCTGTTGGAAAACCATCTTCTCTAAAGAAACTATAAGAATCTCTGAATAGAATATCAATTGTTGGTAATATTCCATTATGATATAATTTAAAATTTAAAACATCTTTTGTATCTATCTGAACACCATTATACCAAACAAATGGTAAAAATCCTAAACCTTTTTCAAATTTAGCCTTATCTGATACTTTAAAATCTTCGGTATTAAAAGTTATTTCAAGTGGGTTTAATGTAGGTGGGAAAATCTGTGTCAATGAAGATATTGGTGTATCTGAACTATTACTTATATCGCTATCAGATTGTTCAGAATCATCTGTATATTCTGACGGTATAGGTTCTTGGCTTGAATCATTATCCTGATTCTGTATATCAGATGGATTTGTTGGTGGTACAGTTGTTCCTTCAGGATTTTTTTCTAAATAATCTATTAGAAATCCATGACTTAATTTGGCTTTATCGTAATTATATTTAACAACATCACTTGTTTTTGGGTTATTAAGTCCAGCAGTGGCGTTAATAACAATTAATAGAGCTTCATTCCAATCTGAAACATCATAAGCTAATTTACCATAATTTTTCTTTATTTTATTATTCTTAAACTCTCTAACATAAAATGATACCGCTGCAATAGATGCTTCTGGAAGCTGATTTAAAAGATCTGGAGAGTTTATTATATTTGGTATAAGTGATTTATAGTAATCATAATTACCTTTAAAGGTAATTTGGTTAAACCCTCTACCTCTAAACTTCCAACCATCACCAGGTTCTTTATTACCATATTTATTACCATAGACATAGTTGGCTAACTTTTCCGGTTTTTTTGAAAAATCATCTGGATTTGCCTTACCTTGACCAAAATATTTCCCGAAGGTTTTTTTTAACCCAGCAATACTATAACTCAAGTTTTCATTTTGTGGAATAAATTGAGACTCTTTAGATATTGTTGCCAATATAGCAGCAATTAAATATTTGTTTGTTATACCTTGCCTTTTACATTCTGCTATAATTATATCAACATTTCTTTTAATAAATTTTCTGGTTGTGCCTTGTGTATCTCTACTAACAATATTACCTTCTATAATTTGATATGCCATATTATCTATTGAATAGACCTGAGCCTACTTTTATATCATTATTTTTTATTTCTACTTGTTTAGTGGGTTTGTTTAAAACAGTAGGTGGTAATGAATAGTTCTCTTCAACATATTTCTTTCGATTATTATCAATTTTTGTCACTTTATTTGTTGATAATGTAGATTGAACATCAGTTAAACTTGTATCAATAATTCTTAAATATGAAATATCACTTTCTAATGGATATATTATAGTTATGCCTTCTTTTATATTTAGTGGATTACTTATTTTATTAACACTTAATATTATATCAATATAGTTTGTATTTCCATATATAGAATAACAAACTAAGTCTATTCTCATCTCTTCACCCTTTTGAATCTTATATTCTAAGTATTTAACTTCAGAATAGTTATATTTAAAAGTTAGTTTAGTCATATCATATAACTCACCAGTGAATATTTTTGTCCTAACTAATTTATCTATATCATATATTTTCATATCTAAAGTTATTTTATAGAGCATTCAAAATAATTTCTTGTTGGTAAAGAGGTAGTTTATTAAATCGGGCCATAACCGCAGCACTCGATCTACCATTCAAAATAGCTTCTTGTTGGTAAAGAGGTAGTTTATTAAATCGGGCCATAACCGCAGCACTATTAGCATCAGGATTTATCGATCTACCACTTGAAATATTTCCAATTTTTGTTTTAGTTTCTAATGGTGAAGCAATTTTAATATCTTCTTGCTTGTTTTGACTAGCTTCATTTGTTTCGTTACTTTTACTTTCCTCAATAGCCTTAGCATTCTCAGTATTCCAAAATGTTGCAGGATCCTCACTAGTTCTTAGTCCAGCATTACTTAATTTTTCAAATATCTCATCTACACCTAAATTTCTAGCACTTGTTAGTGTAAAACTACATTCAATATTTGATGGTAGATCATTAAAAGATAATTGACTACCAAGTTTTATATCAACATCTTCACATAACATATCACCACTTGTAAGTATTGGCCTTAATGGATTACCAACTGTTATGTGCCAAGGTGTTGAAGGTAAGCCTGTTAATGCACTTACTATGCCTAATATAGCAACTCTATACTTTTTTATAAGTGTATCAGCAAAACTCGTAATGAAGTCCTTAAATTTATCAATAGCAGTTTGTATTAAGGTTTTTTCAGTATTAGCATTTGCTGCTTCAGCCTTTACCTTCTCTGCATCTGAAGCTGCTTGATCTGTTTTAGCCTTTTTTCCAGTTTTGTCACTACTTTTTTTATCTGTAGATTGTAAACCTTTTATCAAATTTTCCATAGTAGCCTTAATTTTATTAGTAATTTCACCTATAGCGTCTTGCAATTGATCTAAAACTTTTCTTATTTGTGGTAATGGACCCTCTTTTATGTAGTTCTGAAAGAACTCACCTAAACCACCAAGATTAGATCTTTTTCCTAAGTAGAATACTGCATCAGAGCCACCAAAAGATAGCACAGTTCTTAATATATCATAATACATAAATGTTGGATCAATTCCTGATATGAATTTTTGCTCCCATGCACAATTTACAGTTATTTTAAACTTACCTTTTAATCCAGATCCTGGTGTTCCTTCTGGTATAAGTTTTCTTTGTCTAGCTTCCTTTATAAGATTTGGTGTACCAGAAGGTATTATTTCTGAAGAAGTATCATCTCCTTTTATAATACCAAGTGTCTTTAATAATCTTCTTTGTAATATCTCTGTTGCTCCTGGTGATGGTGCTAGCATACCCTTTGATAATTCATCACCCAACTTTATACCAACTTTACCTAGTCCTGCATCATCACCAGCATTATTTAAAACCTCTTTAAAGGAAACATCTGCGTCTATCCATTGTTCACCAAATGAAAATTCTAAAATATTTTTAGAGTCATCAAACCATGTTATTAATGTTGATATCGGTTCCAAACTTACCGCATTTCTATTATCTAGACCATAAAAAGTTAAATCATCTAAAACTGGATTATTAAATCTTCTACATATTAATAATCTATTATTTGGATAAACACCATAATCTCTACAGTATGCAAAATCCGAGGATTTTAGTCTCATTGCTGGTATCGACTCAAGTTGTTTTATAATATTTGATGTACTTATATTATAAACATCATCAGTGTGTAGAACATCTGGTCTATCGAATGTTAGTGGATTAACTCCAAGCGGACTCTTGTTGACAGTCTTTCTAAGAATATGGTTTGAACTAAACATTGATTTTTGCTTATCTTCTGAGAATTCAGTTTCTCCATAAACGAAGTTTATTGTAGGTATTAGTCCAAGAGGGGATTTGGTATAAACTGGTATAGCCATAATATATTATTTTTATTATATATTACTTAAACAACAATCTCTATTAAATATTAATAGTCGCGGATTATCTGACTATGATCGAATTTTGTAAGATTTGAAAAAACCGATTCTATTATTTCTGGATTTTTTCTAAATTCGTTATAAAATATTAAAATATTGAAATTATTTTCACCTAGTATTTTTTTAATATTTAGTAGTTTTTCTATTGAGAATTCATTTTCAAAATCTGGAATATAATATATATCCTTATTTCTATCAATAGCTTGTTGTATTTTATTATAAACTAATATCTTTAAAAATGTCTTATCAGTATCGAAACTAACTTCTTCTTCTTCAAGAATCCTTTTTATATCTATTATGTACTTATTTTTAATTTTATTTATCTTAATAAATTTATCAAACTTTTTCCTAATTTTACAATAAACACAGAAAAAAGACATTTTAGAATTGTTATCCACTTAAAAACTATAATTTTAGTTATTATTATATATTTAAGAGATATCACTCCTTCATCATTATAAATTTTTTATTATATTTTTACACCAAAAAAGTATCAATTTAATAATTTATTTAGCATCTTATTACGAGAATCCCTAACTTTAAATTTTTCTTTGTATAAACGTTTCGCGATTGTTATTAATTGATTCGCCTGTGTCTTTGTTGGATTTTTAACATCTGTGTATGGTATGTTTCCATCAAAATCCCAATATAACTCACTATTAAAATATATGATACACGTATCATTAGTAAAATAATCAGAGATATCGCGCTTGTTGATGGTAATTTTTCCGTTACTCTTTGTTTTGAAATATTCTACCCTCCACTCTACATTGCCGTCTTTTGATTTGAAGTAAAAAATTGATTTTGTATTTATCATAGTTATGCCTTTAATTTTTATTTTTTGGTATATGAATTAAATGTTGAATAATTCAAAAACTTATGAAGGATATCACTCCTTCATCATTATATATTTTTTATTACCACTATTATAGACTCGATATATACCTCTCTCAAACATTATCTCTTTTTCTGTTTTATTTTGATCATAACCTTCCATAACTAAAACATTTTTCCTAAATTTATATCTGTGTCTTTTTATTCCATCAATAGAATAAAAATAATTAGGCTTGGTATCACATAAATATTTAAATCCAATTCTTTCATATAAATTTTTAGTTCCAAAATTTTTATCAAAATAAGTGATTAAGTGATTAAAATTTATATTTCTTTTAAAGAATTCCAAAATCTTTGAACCTCCACCAATAATTGATGTATTTAATCTATTACAATATCTATATAATTCATATCCATTTTTATCTTTATTGCCAAGTGCAATTCTTAATTTACCAAAACACATTATAGAGACTAATTCATCATTATAATATAGTCCTATATTTATAGATGATTTAACAGCTCCTTGTAAATGATTATTTACTAAGAATATATTAGCCTCTTTATTAGAAATTTTTCTTATATTACATTTTCTAGCATAAATATTATATACTTTATTGCCAATTTTGTTACTTAATATAGATTTAATTATTTCATTTTTATATAACCAATCATCTTCCCATACTTGAATAAGTTCAATATTTTCTGTCATACAAAGGTTATATTTATTTAGATGATAGTTTTTTTCCTTTTTTAACTCATTATGCCAATATAATCCATTAAATTCTATGGCAACTTTTAGTTTAGGTAAATAAATATCTATTTCAAAAGGAGATATAATACTTCTAGTATTATAAATTATTTCACCAGAATATATACTTTCAATAAATGCTCTAAGTTTTAATTCCAAACCTGATATATTTATTGAATTTTGTGGATTGCAAATTGTACATAGTGTAGATTTTAGAAATTTTCTATTATGTAAAAGAGTTTTCTCTATCTCAAATACATGTAATTTATTATTATCACATTCTATATTATAAACTGAATTTTTATATGATATAACATTTATATCATTATAATACTTTAAACATTTATTTTCCCAATTTTTCTTAACACCCAAAGATATTTTATTTTTGACTAATTCAGAAAGTGACGGATTCTCAACGCCTAATTTTCTAATATTAGTTTCCTTAATTTTATTTTTAATAAAATCTGATTTAAATGGATTATCAACACCTAATTTATCAATATGGATTTCTTTAATATTATCAATTCCAATTTTTGAACTTAAATAATAATCACTTCCATATTTTTTATTATTAGTTAAAATAACAGTACTCTTATATTCCTTTGTTTGTGAATAATAATCACTTCCATATTTTTTATTGGTTGTATTTCTGACTTTAATTTGTGCGCATTTACTACTACAAGAATAGTAATTACCATTCTTTATATTTTTAATATATTTTTGATATGGTATTTCTTTTTCTTTACCACAGATATCACATTGGCATCTAATTCTAACATGACTACCCTCTTGTAATAGTACAAGTGGTATATTAATTATATCACCTATAATTATATTATTATATATAATTTTAAGTTTACCAATGTTTCTAACATTTATCTTAACAGAAATTTCTTCATCTAATAGCATAGATAGCGCCTTATTTTTTATATGTCTTATAGTTATATATTTAAAAAGAACTATTTCGTTTTAAATATATAACTAAATGAAGAAGTACTCGGAAAAATTTATACACGAATACACAAAACTTAAAACCGCCAAAATCGGATATGAATTTGAGTTTTATTTAAAAGATATATCGTTTTATAAAACGATGGAAATATTAAATAAAGATTTAAGTCCAGTAAAAGTACACGGTTTTAGACAGTATCACTCAAGTTTTATACCAGATGATAAGAATTTTAAATTAGAACCTGACCTATCTGGTGGCTCTAATATGGTTGAATTAGTAACTGGACCAATGGAGTATAATGATGCTAAATTCTATCTAATAAAGATATTAAAATTTATACAGATTTATGGTTATACAAATGATAAGTCTTCTATACACTTTAATATTTCATTTTTTGGAGATAAGAATTTAAATGACTTAAATGTATTAAAATTAATATTAAATACTGATGAGGATGAGATATATCGAATATTTCCATCAAGAAAGGGTAACATTTATTCTAAATCTGTTAAAACATTAATTCCTTTTAAGGAATATGACTTTTTCAATGTGCCAATTGATTATATTAAAAATAATATAATCTTACCAAGTGATAAGTATTTTGGTATAAATTTTAAAAATATAACAAATGATAAAAAAACACAAAGATTAGAATATAGATATATTGGCGGTAAAGACTACGAAAGTAGTATTGGTAATATTATTTACTTTTTAGATAGGTTTATACTTGACTCTTATAATTCAATTGATGTTGGGTTTACACAAAACGATTCTGATAAATTAGAAAAATACCTTGAAGAGAATATTGATAAATTTAAAGTATTTTCAAAGTACGATAATTTTATAGTTGAATACCCAACTATAAATATACAAATAGATCAGGATAATATGTATGAATTAGTGAATGCATATTTTGGTAAAATATACGAAAAACTTTGGGATCTTATAGAGAGTACTGAGGATTTAAAAGATTGTATCATAAATTATGTAACTGATACACAAAAAATGGAAATAATAGATGCAACAGTAAAATTGAATCTATTAATAGATAGATTTGAGTTTGTTAATTGTACGATATTAGAGGGTATTTATGAAAACTGTAACTTTTATGGTTGTGAAATTAACAATTCTCAAATATCTATGTCTACATTACAAGCATCTGATGTTAAAAATAGTAAGATATTAAGTTGTAGAGTGGATAATACTAATTTATTTAATTGTTATTTTATGAATGGTTATCTAAATGGTGATATGACTGGTGGCGTATTTAGAAGTGGAGAATTGGGTCCATATGCAAGTATATCTTCTGAAACTAAAATTGTTGGAGCTACTGATAATTTCTTTAATACTAAATTTGACTCACAAGATAAAAAGGATAAAGGTGTTGTTAAATTTAAAAAATAATTTAATATATAAAAATAATAAATAAGAGTGTATGATGTTAAAATATAGTAAATTTATAAACGAAGAAGTTGGTATAAGAAATCTTAAAAAAATTATCGGAAGTAAAAGAACCGCAGAGATATATTTTCATAAAGATCTTGATGGTGTAACATCAGCATTGGCTATGAAGTATTTTATTGAGACTTTCTATAAGATTAAGGTCGTTGACGCACATCAAATACAATATGGTGGTATGGAGTTTGCAGTTAAAAATTGTCAACCTGAAAATCTTTGTATTCTTGTAGACTTTGCACATTCAAAGCCGATGTTCCAAATTGCAACAGATCACCATGATAAACAAATTGGTGCAGAAGATACAAAAGCAACATATTTTAAAACTGCAAGATCGAATGTAGAATTAATATCTGGTGAGATATCATATTCAGATGCATTTACCGCAGGTGATGTTGAGCTTATAAAAACAGTAGATTCAGCAGATTTTGTTAAGTATAATCTAACACCAGAAGATATACAGAATTCTATATTTAATTTTAAAAGGGAATTGACTGGTGATAAAAATAGATTCTTTATGGGATTAGTTACTAACCGACTTTTGCTCGCATATAAAAACAAGAGAATTTCTGTAAAAAGTATTGATGGTAAAAGAAATCATATAAATAAAAATATTTTAGAATGCATGGTATTAGATTGTAGTCCATCACTATATTCTATATTTAATAGTATAAGACATTATGTAAATAATGCAAAAACATTTGACAGATTAGGTATTCTTGCAAAACCAGAAGATTTAGCAAAGAATTTAGCAGATTATATTGAGCGGATGAAATCATATAGATTTATTGAAGTAGGTGATGAGGCACATGAATATGATCCTACAAATTGGAAACATAAAAAATTAGTTAGTAATGGTTCTAAAACACCAAAAGGTACACATTTTGATATAGAATCGAAAATTGTAATGCAATATGGTGGCGGTACTATGTTTGCTGCTGGTTCTTATGATAGATATACACCGTTTAAGAACTTCCCTGACGCAAATTTCTTTTGTATTGTTTGGCCAATGGGTCTTATACAAGTTAGTTGTAATCCGTTTAGAGAGAAAAAACTTAAAGATATAAACCTTGGTGAGATATCTAAAGAAGTTATGTCAAACCATAAATTAGTTTTAGAAAAAGTGTTAATTCCAGTTGAATCTATAAAAAATGAATTTGAAACTTCACAGGATTGGATAAAAATGCAAAAAGAAGAGGGTGTGGATTATTCTGGTGTTGGATTTAGATATTCAGATATATCTGCATTCTATAAAGATTGTATTTATAAAAAAACATCTTCTAATTGGGAATTAACATCTATTGACGATGCTAATTTCAAATCTTCTATGAATAAGACATATGGTGATATGTCAGAAAGCGATAAGGATGTATTAAAATCTTATCGAATACCCGCATGGGAATTAATAACACGAAATTCTGGCGGGCATCCATCTATAACAAACCTTCAAGGATTTGGATTTCTAAAGTATAATAAGACTGGATTGGCTGCCGCGTATGAAACAGATAGATATACCGAGGTTATGAAAAAAGTAGCTAGGGAATTTGTTAATAACTTAAAAGATAAGATAAAGAAATTAGAAGCTGGTGTTGAAATAGTTTATGATACAAAGGGGATTGAATTTAGTGGAGGTGATTCAAATGAATAATTTTATTATATTTGTATTATGTCACCAACAAAAGAAGAAGTTATAAAGCGATCTAAATTACATCCATCAAGAGTTAGAAATATTTATATATTTGGTAGCCAAATATATGGTGTTTCAAATTATAAATCGGATTGGGATATTATAATAGTAGCAAAAACTTCTATTAACAATCAAGAGATAACATCTGGAGATTTAAATATGCATGTTATGACAGAAGATAGTTTTTTAACTAATCTTAAAAATCATAATTCAAGTGCTATTGAGTGTTTCTACTCTCCATTAAAACTTAAAGAAGATACTAAATTCGATTGGAAACCAAATTTGACCTCTTTGAGACACTCATATTCGCATATATCATCTAACTCTTGGGTTAAAGGAAAAAAAAAGATAAATTCAGGTGAATATTATATTGGTATTAAATC
>Ga0105050_10002615_pt1 | contig 25534 bp, 20 predicted proteins | sample FRY01_FD_78088 | JGI IMG/M metagenome (GOLD analysis project Ga0105050, IMG submission 78088) | Freshwater microbial communities from Lake Fryxell liftoff mats and glacier meltwater in Antarctica - FRY-01 | ecosystem: Environmental > Aquatic > Freshwater > Ice > Glacier meltwater ...
CTATATAGATTAACGCAAATTTATGCATGAAATATTATTGTTTTTTTCAAGTCCACAAAAATATGACTTGATCCTAAAGAAGTTGCCAAATTGAAAGTTGTAAAAGCGAAAAGCCCAGTCGTTAAACTGAGCTTTCCTTTGTAGCGAGAGAGAGATTTGAACTCTCGGCCTCAGGGTTATGAATCCTGCGCTCTAACCAACTGAGCTACCTCGCCATTTATTCTGCGCTCTGACCATCCCGATAACTATCGGGAGAGCTACCTCGCCATTTATTCTGCGCTCTAACCATCCCGATAACTATCGGGAGAGCTACCTCGCCATTTTAAATTCTCAAAGGTTTTGAGGGTGCAAATATAACAGATTTTTTATTTCTAATGGATACTCTTTTCAAAAAAAGGAAAAAATCAAATCTTATAATCACTGCTTAACAATTCGAAGTGTTACGATTTGAAAACCATTATTGATTTCTAATAAATACATTCCAAGGGATAAAGTACTAATATTCAATAAATAGGATTTTTGACCCTCTTCTTTTTTACGAAGAATCTCTTTACCATTTAGGTCAGTAATGCTGTATTCGATAGATTGAATTTGATCAAATTCTATATTCAAAAATTGATCCGTAGGGTTCGGCCATACCTTAAACTCTAGCTCTTTGCTCTCTATACTGTTCAAACCGACTTCAACAGTAAATAAAATGGTATCATTACCACAAACTGAGTTACTCGCGATAAAAACTACTTCATACGTTCCCGCTAGAAGATACGTATGCCAAGGCTGAGCATCAGTTGATGAACTTCCATCTCCAAAATCCCAAAAATAAGCGTCTGCATTCGTGCTTGTATTAGTGAAAAATGCCGTAGCATTGGGTAACTGGAGTGTTGTACTATTAATTGTTGCATTGGCAATCGCTGGTGTTATCACTTGAATTGATAATAATTGTGAAACTGTTGACGAACCAGCGCCATTCATCGCATCCAGTGTCACCAAATAATTCCCACTACCTTCTGGAGAAAGGTAAACTGTTTGATTTGTTGTAGATGACAATACACCTGAATTCGTTGTCCATATTAAACTTCCTGCATCAGTGGAAGTACTAATCAATTCGATAGAATCTCCCAAACAAACTTCAAGGTTTCCATTTGAAGTAAAACTAGCAATAGCTGGACTTTGAGTTGAACAAACATAAGTTGCCAAAAAGCCAGGCCCTACCGTCGATATATCTGACGTGAAACGAAATGTCACAGCACCATTTGAAGTTGTAAATTGTCCCGGAGTATTCGTGCCTGTGAACGGACTACCTACTATTTGCGGTGAAGATGAATTTGGACCATCGTATACATAGAGATAATCATAATCTATTTCAACGTTAAACAAGGAGAAATTTACATCGATACTCGTTGCATTCGGCGGTTGGATAGTCCAAGTATAATCTTCGTTATTATAATAATCTTTAATAGGTCCTCCAAAATCATGAATATTTCCACTGCAAGGATCCTGATAGCAATCTGTCATATATGTCTCAATTCCATTCCAACGTTCAATATATCCATTGTCATAACCTAAAGCCCACATACCGATTCCAGCGATACCTGTCTTATTTACATGATCTAATCGTTTAGAAAAAGCGGAGTCAAGCGCTAAAAAACATTGTCGATTTCCACCGTTCGTATAGACAAATGCATCCTCCAATGCATCTGAAAGCCACGATTGATTTGTGGGAGTATAATTCCCTGATGTATTTGTTTTCACAACAGCATACGTTCTAGATGATCCTGTACCTGTAGTTGAAGTCGGAATTGACAATCCAGAAGTTGGATAATCATGTCCATAATATGGCAGGCCCAAAACTAATTTACTCGCCGGACATCCTTTATCTAAGTAGTAAGTAATCGATCGAGAAAGTGTATAATTATAATTTGTTCCAAAATGATATAAAGGATCAGTCGGACCAGCAGTTGAACTTCCAGAATAATAGTAATCATAGCCCATAATGATGAAATGATCTACTACTGGTGCCATGATTGTAAAATTGAATACATTATTCCAGTCAACAGCATAAAGTACAGTACTGACCTCAGAGCCTGGGATTGCAGCATGCATTTGGTTTGACAGGTCCACCATGAAATTGGCAAAATTGGTTGTTTGGGTACTTGGAAGACCTTCGAAATCGATATTTACGCCATGTGCACCTCGTATTTGAATCAAGTTGATTAGATTAGTTATAAGGGTTTGACGTGCTGTGGCATTCCCGAAAAAGGTAGAATGATTTGAAAATAATGTAACACATAAAGTCACTTTTGTTGAACCACTTGCCAAGGCTGCATTGACTGCTGCACTAGTACTCCAGCCGTGTGTTGAAACTGCTTGACCATCTGCCGCATTTACTTCGTAACTAAAAAATGAAAAATGACTTAACAAATCCCATTGATAATTCGTGTAAGCGCTTCCGCTCCAATAGGGATGCCAACCGTAAACAATTTTATTCAAACTACATCCACCCTTCTCTCTGCTAATTGGTTGTGCAGCAGGCAATGATTCATAATATTCTGCAGAAGCATTACCAGCTGAATTATACGTTTCCAATTCAATTTCATGAATTGATTTGAATTCAACTTGAGCGAGAAAATTTGAATAAACTAACAGTGAAATGAAAAAACTTAAGATACGCATGATGTAAATTTGACCGCAAGATAAGCAGACAATTGGAGCTTTACAAATGATTCATTCACAGCAAATTGAATTAAACGATTTAGTATGAGATAAAATTACAAAACTCCCAAACTATCTAATTCTGTCTCCGTTAAAGTAGGTGGAAATACACCTTTTTTCATCTTTTCGACAATAAAACCTCCTGTTTTTTCAGCTTTTTCTTTACTTGAAAATCCTTTATAGCCTTGAATTACCGGAATATGCTTTTGATCAATTGCTAGTTTTCCATCCTGAAGAATTTGATATCCCCATCCCACTCCTGGATATTCGACAGTTACAACGGTAAATTCAGGAGCTGTTTGTTTGTTTCCCGATTGCGCAACAGTATCATCCTCTATAATATCGCTAGATTCATTAGATTCTTGACCACATGAATACAGCAAGAATAAGGTTAAAAATAAAAACTCAAAAATTCTCATTTACGAACGATAACTTTACCTGAAGATATTTTTCCTGATGCTAAATCTTGAAGTTTATAAAAATAGTAGCCCGCTGAAAGTTGTGAAGCGTCAAATTGAATTTTTCCTATTCCATTTTGAACGTTCAATTGATCGCTCAAGTCTTGACCTGACATTGAAAAAACTTTTAACTTGAGATCAGCAACATTTTCATTGATCACTTCAATCGTTGCGATGTCTTTAACTGGATTTGGAAAAACAATTGATTGAAATTGTTGTTGATGCTCTCCTATGCCAACAATTCCATAATAAGCATAAAAATCATCTTCAAAAATCCCGCTGTAGCCTGTCCCTAAAAATGCGACACCATTTATAACGAACGAAATGGCATTCTTTCTACCAGCACCAGGGAAATCAGTTCGTTGTACCCATGAATTTCCATAGTAGTTATACTCCCAAACATCCTTTCTATATTCAAAATTAATATCTTCTCCAGTGGCAATAAGACAAGTAGGGAAAGTTGCCCATCCTGTAGCTCCTGCCCTTGCTGTACCTGGAAAGTCAGTTTTTTGTATCCATGAATCTGTTGACGGTGTATACATCCAAAAATCCTTTTTCATTACTCCATCATCTCCAGTACCTACAAAACCGTAAGCCCCCATAGCAAAACCAACTGCTTGACGACGAGCAGTACCTGTAAAATCATTTAATTGAATCCATACATTTGTAGTAGGATCATATTTGAAAAAATCCTTTTTTAGACCTGTCATTCCTTGCCCTGTGCCAACATAGGCAATTCCATCAATCACAAAAGAAATGGCTTGTTTTCTAGCTCCACCAGCAAAATTTGCTTTTTGTGACCAAGTGCCACTTGCTCGGTCATATTCCCACATATCATCTAAATAAGGAACTGTCTCACTTTGACCTAAACAGATATATCCTTTCGTACCAATTGCAAAAGAAGATGCAGAACCTCGTTGCAAACCATCTCCAGAGACGCCACCAATCGACTCTTCATCATCCCAATCATCTTGAAACATATTATATGAATACATTTTGCGTTTGAATCCAAAGTCATCAAGACCTCCAACGACAAATCCCCTTTCAAGAATTACAAAGCTCCCACAAACCGCTTTTGCAGGTCCATTCACTGAATCTCGTTGCTGCCAGTAATCTTGAGAAAAAACGGGTAAGCCAATCAGTGTAAAAATTATAAAATATAGATTTTTCATATTACTGAACAATGATTTGTTTTCTATCAAGTTGATTACCATCTGAACCTATTACTTGAACAAAATAGACCCCAGGAAGTGCTGATTTTAATTCAATTTTATGGATAGATCCCTCCATTTTTTCACGCTTAAACTCTTTACCGTCAATACTATTAATGACAATTTCTTCAATTAAATTAGCATTTGATTGGATGAGAATAAAATCTGTAGTTGGATTCGGATAAATTTTCAAGTCAACCAGTCCGCTTTCATTAAGTCCAAGGAAATTATGTGGAGTATACTCATACATACTCGCTTTTTTGTTGTTTCCTTTGCCAGTTCCCAAATAAGCCATGCCATTAACCACAAATGCAACAGCATTTTTGCGATCACTTCCTCCATAATAAGAACGTAAAGCCCATGTATTTGAAATAGGATTATACTCAATCAAATCTTTTTGAGTCCCACCATTCGTACCTGTACAAACAAATCCCCTGTCGCCAATAGTAAAAGTCGTTGCTCCACCGCGTTCACTTGCAATTAAATCTGCAATTTGCATCCATTCATTATTTCCTGGATTGTATTTCCAAAAGTCCTTTTTGAAAATATCCTGATTTGCACCTAAACCTACATATCCATAATTTCCAATAGAAAAAGAAGAAAGTTGGTATCTTTGTCCACCAGGGAAATTTGCTCTTACAGTCCATTGATCGATACTGGGTTTGTACTCCCACAATTGATTTGAGTAGGTATTCGGTCCATTTTTACCCCCACAAATATATCCTTTGGAATCAACGACAAATCCCGTCGCAAAGTAAATTCCAAAACCGCCATTTCCAGGGAAATTAGCTTTCTGTGTCCAAGTATTTGTTGTAGGATTATATTCCCAAAAATCAGCTAATTTATTACCGAAGAAAGACGCGATGTTATTAATCCCTGTGCCAATATATCCTTTATTACCAAGTGCAAAACCAACGGCATCGCGTCGAGCTTCTCCCGGTAAATCTGCTTTTTGTGTCCATGTGTCAACAATCGGATCATATTGCCATAAATCCTTTAATACATTTTCAGCAGTATCCACTCCAGTGCCGATATAACCATAATCACCAATTGAAAAAGCTACCGCTCTTTCTCTTTTCCCTCCACCAAAGTCATTCTTTTTTAACCAAGTATTTGGTTGAGCAAAAGAAAATAATGGTCCCAGTATAATAATTACAAAAAGTATTTTAATCATTTCCTTTATAATAAGATGAGTTTTTTCGTTGATAATTGTTTCGATTCATTATAAACTATCACATAATAAATCCCCCTAAGCATACTACTTCTATCGATTGAAGTATTTAGTGCGAAGCCAACAGATGAATACACTTTCCTTCCATCGCTTGAAATTATCTCAATGTTCAATTTTGACATATCTAGCGTATTTATGCCTTCAAGATTGATAGTAAATGACTCGTTTGTTGGATTAGGGAAAATTTCAATATCTAAAGATGTCAGTTCAGGCTCTGTCAATCCAGAAGTTGCCTTTAAAGGATCATATTCCCAAAAATCATTAAAGTTTATACCATTTGTACCTGTTCCAAAATAGCCTACATTATTAATTGCAAATGCAACAGGAAATCTTCTTTTCGCTCCTGGGAAATCTTGAACTCTTGTCCATGTATTGTTTCCTGAATTAAACTCCCATACTTCATCTGTAACAGTTGAAAGCCCTCCTACATATCCACAAGTAACATAACCTTTATCATAAATAGAAAACGCAGAACTTCCATTACTCATTACGCCAGGGAATGATGCACGCTGCACCCACAAATTCTGACTTGGTTTGAATTCATAAATAGCAGCACCAGATTTCACAAAACCGCTGCTACTCGTTCCAAATGAACACGACCAAGTACTGAATGAAATAGGAGCATTTGGTTTCAATGTCCATGTATTGATTGCTGGGTCAAACTCTGCTAATTCATTTCCTAGATAAACGTACCCTTTGTTTTGTACGCCAAAACCTTGCGAATCTCCAACTGATAGTGGACAAGGCGGAATTGATTGCCATAAATTAGTCGTAGGATCATAAACATAAAATTCTCCTCCTAAAGCAGAACCGCCACCAACATAACCTTTCGTATCAGTAGAGAAAGTCACTGCACCATGATTAAATACTGGAAAATCAGCTTTTTGAGCCCATGAGTTTGATGCTGGATCGAACTCCCACCAATCTTTAAAATTAATATCTACCCCTGTTCCATTGACATGACCTGTTCCAATATAACCTCGATTGGCTATCGATAAACCACATGATCTATGACGTCCTAGTCCGCCGAAACTAGTTTTTTGATTCCAGGATCCTGCAAAAAGAATTTGTGAGAAAAATGAAAAAACAATAAGAATATATGTATACTTCATCAATTGGTAAGTAAAAGTTTATTGGAATAAAAAACCTCTCCCTTGTGGGATAAACGATAAATAAACATGCCTTTTCCGAAAGCAGAAGTGTTTATTTTTAACTGCGTGTTTTCAAATTTCTCTTTCAATACGATTGCACCAGAAATAGAAACAATCTCTAGTTCAATATTCATTGGTGAAATATATTCAGGCAGTTCTCCTAATTCAAAAGTCACTAATTCGTAAGTTGGGTTTGGAAATGCCAACACATCAATTTCTTTCATTTTTCGGCTTAAAACGGATAGAATTTGATCAAACATCCAATAATCTTTGAAGTTGGTGCCATTTGTTCCTGTTCCAACATATGCTCTATCTCCAATAACTAATGATGTCAAATATCGCCGCGCTGTCCCTGAGAATGTTTCAATTTGTGTCCAAGTATTTAATATTCTATCGTACTCCCAAAAGTCACCAAAGTTGTTTCCACTTGAGAAATCGTCACCCGTACCAATATATCCCATACCATTGACAACAAATCCAGTTGCTTCTTGTCTTGTGATTGTTCCAACATTTGCTTTAATCGTCCAGAGATTCAAGACTGGATCATATTCATAAAAGTCATTAACTGAGCCCATATTCGTTTGTCCAGTTCCGACATATCCAAAAGCATCTATCGAAAATGCTACGGAAGATGTTCTAGGTGATCCTGGTAGGTTCGCTTTAGCAAGCCATGTATTGCTCAAAGGATTGTACTCATAGAAATCTACCGAATTGCCAGAAGTTGTTTGACCTGTTCCAACAAATCCTTTTCCATTTAACGTGAACGCAACCGCTCCTCTTCTTGCCAATCCTGGATAATCTGCTATTGGAGACCAAATATTTGTTTGCGGGTCATAAGCAAAAAACTGTTTCGTAAAAGATCCATTTTCCAATCTCCCAGTCCCAACATATGCAATACTTCCAATTACAAACTGTGTAGCGTGGAAACATCTACCAAGTGGATAATTAGCTATTTGAGACCAAGCATCAGAAGCAGGATCGTATTGCCAAAAATCTTCATAATCCACATCAACTCCAGAATTTATATGGCCTAAACCAATATAACCTCTCGTTCCTATGGAAAATGAAGAAGCTCGGTGACGTGCATCACCTCCAAAATCGCTTTTCTGAAACCATGGCCCCGCAATTCCATAATTATACGAAGTAATTAAGACAAGAAGTACTAGCGATATTTTCATCATTTATTCAAGATAAGTTTTTTGGTTCCTTTCAAACCATTTTTTTCAAATCCTATTAAATAAACTCCCTCAGAGAAATTAAATAAATCGACCATTTCACCTTGGTAGTTTTCTATTTTCATTAATAGCTTTCCTGAAATATCCATAACTGAAATCTCACCTTCAATCCCATTCAAGGTAAAAGTTGATTGTGTTGGATTTGGATAAAGCGTAACATCATTAAAATCTAATTCATCTAAAGAGGTATAGTTCGCATTAATTGCAATGTCGAATACACCCATATTAGTTCCCCAGCCTTCAACTATCACATAAACTACTCCCAAACCTGCGGTATTAAATGAAAGTCCCGATTGAGTTCCACAGGCATCATAATCATCATTGAATGCTATAATGTTTCCGAATGCGTCAACCACACTTAAGAAGGTATCGAAAGAAGACCCACACAGTGAGACAGTAATTGATTGTATTAAAGGTGTTGGATTAATTCTATAGTAAACATCTGGCGATGGGTAAACTAAATTATTGTTACCATAGCAATATGAATTATCACCTGTTCCAGTGTATGGTAAGGTCGAAACAATAACTGGATCAGACATGTCATCTCCAATATAGGCAGAACAATCAATACCGTTTCCAATAGTAATACTAAAATCCATAACAGATCCCCAAGTAAACGTTGCACATGGATCCAACGGCAAGCTTGTTCCCTCTTGTTGGGTGACACGCATTCTTGTTGTACCATTTTGCGCACCTGCTGGAACTGTAAAATTAAAAATAGATGCTACAACAGGAGGAGTACCTTGCCAAGTACCAATCACTTCAGACACATCAAATGTTCCACTTTGATCAAAATCTATCCACACAGTTCCAGCTCCACCATAATTACCTTGGCATGTTCCGAAATCTACACTTATGGTATAGGGATCTCCTGCATTTAAAGTTGTTCCTAACGATGTTAAGTCTTGAAGACCTATTACACCAGGGCAACCAGTGTAGTTTATATTACCAATAACTCCATTTAACTGAACAGATTCAACATTAGAATCAACGTTACTTGAAGGACCAACTGCAGTACAATATTGAGCTTGAACTGAAGTGACAAATATACATGTGTGTAAAAAAGAGTAGATTTTTCTCATTATAGTAGATTACGATGGCTAATATAAGAAATATCTACGCTTAATATTAACTTAACATAGAAAAATTATTCAGTTCAACAGCTAAAACTTTCAATAGGCTATCTCTCTCGAAAATAGAAATTCAAAAATATTGATTAAATAAAATGGACACGCTAAAGGATATTCACAAACAAAAAAGCGATTGCATTTGTGTTTTTAGGTGATTCGAATAAAAAATTAAGTCTCGATCTCAGATCAATATGCTCCTAACCAGCGACGAAGGAACCATTCAATGGTCAAAAATAATAAAAGCAAAAAGAAGATCCATTTGTAATCAATGAGTCCATCAAAACTAGCTTCACGGTACTCAACGGAAGTAATGTCTCCTCTTTTTTCAATAGAATTGAATAATTGATCAAAATCTTTTAAGGCATAAACTGCACCATTTGAAGTGCTAGCTAATTGATTTAAAACTGTCTGATTCGCTGCATTCGTCAATAATTCCAAATCAATATCTTCTACCACAAAAACCCCTGATTTGCTATACGACTTACCATTATGACTCGTTTTTGCCGTCCAATCATACTTCCCAGGCTTCAATTTACCAAGTGAGATTTTGTATAAGTTTCCAAGAGTACCAAACTGATATTTAGAGACCTTTCCTTCTTCATTTTTAATAGAAAAATCAATTTTAGGCGTAATAATCGCATCCATTGCTTCATTGTAGAATGATGCATTGACAATGACTTCCTCGTTTTTGGTGAATCGCTTTGGAAGCGTAACTCTTAAGGCTGCTGTATTTTGCTTGACTAATAAAAACTGGGTGATTTTCATTATTAGTTCATTAAACGATTTTTGTTCACCTGTCCGCGCAAATTCATTTATTCGCCACTTCCAAATTCCTTCACCATAAATGACACCATATTTCACATTGCTTTTTTTCAAAAAGAAAATCAAAGGATCCTTCTTTCTCACATTACCTATTCGCTGAAAAGCCAATATTTCAGCTCCAGAGACCTTAAAATCACCAAACTTAGTTTTTAAAGGAGGATAAAACTCCATAGATTTCTTTAATTCGGGTGAAATCTCAAAAGATCCAAAAGCTTCATTTATTGTCCCCTGATTTTCATCCGTTTGCTTGCTACTAGGAAGATTAATTCCTAAATCAAATGATGAAATTCCAGCGGATGTACTATTTGGACCAATGCTCATTAATACTGGAATTTTACTTTTTTCAATCAGTTGCCAACTCGCTTGATCTGCATTTAAACCTGGTTCATGTAGAACAATTAGATCGACTTTTTTTAAGTCTTTATTCCAATCCTTCGTGAGAACAGAAACAACTTCTAGGTTTTCATCCTTTTCCAATTCCTGTTTTATAGCGGCAACATCTGGATGAGGAGCTCCAGCAATTATTAACACTCTACTCCTAGAATCAATGACTTCCACATAAAACGTTCGACGATTGTTTTCATAATTATACTCATTCTCTACATCAGAAACGCTGACAGTATAGGCCTGAAATCCAATCTGATCTGCTTCTAAAAGGAAAGAAATGTGCTGAAAATCAACCGCGTTTCCAGAGTACTTAATAATCTGACTAGCAACTTGCTTATTATTTTTAGAAATACGAACGTTTACATCTTGTTTCCCCATTTTGATACCTTCTAGGTCTACTTCAACAGGGAATTTATTCTTTAAAAAAGCGACTTCATTTGAAGCAACATTTTTAATGTATTGATCTCTTTTCTGAACGGTATCTCCTACTCTCAGTGCAAAAACTGGCGTTAAACTTATTTTTTCAGCAGCATAGGCTGGATTCGAACCTTCATTGAAATTTCCATCGGAGATTAATATAATCCCACCAATATTTCGGTTATAAAAATCTTCATTAATCTTTTCAAATCCAGCATGTAAATTAGATATAGGCGCTGAAAAATCAAACTTATTGCTATATTCAGACCTACTTCCAACAATCATATCTACAAAGTCAAACTTATCACCAAAGCGCTCTTGAATTGCACTTTGGTAATTAGTTAGCTTACTTTTAACTGTAGCAGAATCTTTATAATTTAACATCGATGTCGAATTGTCGACAAGTGTAATTAAAACAGGTTTTTCTTGGCGATATTTGACTGTCTCGAGGATTAGTCCAAGAATTAAAACCCCAATTAAAAACAATACAAACGAACGCAATGAAAATAGCGCAACTCGCCATTTTCGGTTAATATCACTCAACCATGAAACATTTTTGTAGAAGAAATATGTCAAATAGAGCGAAATAGCCAACCAAGGTAGGAGCCAAAAAATCGAAATATCTGAAGCAAAACGCATAGTTTACAAATGAGAATCTAAATCTAAGAATTTATTATCGATAATCTATTTCTTCTCTTCGTTTTCCAATTTATATGATATGCCAATCCCTAAGACAGATTTGAATTGTGTTCGTGGTCCGATGCCGCCATTCACATCTCTAATATCGATATCATCATCATAAATTACGGTCCATTGCAATGACGCCGAAAACCAAGAATTCACTTTAAATGAAAACAAAGCTTCAGCGTTGATATCAATGTTTTGAGGATTGACTAGGTAATTACTGAATAACTCAATTTTCGATTTTAAATCAATATTTTTTGCAACATTAAAATTGTATTTAACTTTTACAAATGCACCAAACTCACTTCTTATTCTTTTTCCAGCAACGAGCACATTTCCCAATCCATCATAGCTTGCTCCTTGCACTCCAAAAGCGCCTGCATTAGATAAAACTTGGTCATTAACGATGGTCATTTTACCAGCTAAAGGCGATGTAAATACCGAAAAATTATCGCTTTTCGTGTAATCCACTCCTAAGGCTAAATTCACATAACCTGGTGCTAAAAATGTTGAAACGCGCACTGAGTCATTTGGATAAGAATAACCATCCAGCATTTGTGTTTTGAAACCACCTAAAACTGAATAGTAATAGTTGTTTTTAATTTTATGACCGTAATTGGACGCCAAATCAATTCTATCATCCGTTTTTTGAAGTCCTTCTGACGAAGCTTTATCTATATATTGTAATCCACCAAGTGCCAAACTCAGGTCATTTGTCCAGCTAATATGATCCTTTTTATAATTCGCACTAGCAGAAATAGACGCTAAAACAGATACATTATTTCTACCACCCGCATTCCAATTAACAAAAGCAGTTTGTGTTCCATTTAGTGTGTTTATCGCCTTCAATTTCCATGGTTTTTCGATAATAGGCACCGTATCTATTTTCGCAATTGCAGTTGTGTCTTGAGCGTAAAATTGGCATTGAAAAAACGCTATGCTTATAACTAGTAATCCAAATTTCATCCTCATAAGTATAAAAAAACAGCAGCAAAAGTCGGAATTCCAAGTCAATAATAAGTTCAAAAGCTTAAAATCTAAAGAAAAAAATGACAATTTTCATTTTCAACCCAATCATTCAAAGCAATTCATTAACTTCGTTGTCGAAAATTTAAACAAAGAAATAATGGCAAAAGAAGTGTACATCGTAGCTGCAGCGCGAACAGCAATGGGTTCATTCATGGGTAGTTTATCAACTATTCCTGCAACTCAATTAGGAGCAACAGCAATTAAAGGAGCTTTAGCAAAAGGAAATATAGATGCATCATTGATTGATGAAGTTTTTATGGGTAATGTTTTACAGGCTGGAGTTGGACAAGCACCTGCACGTCAAGCTGCTCTTGGTGCAGGAATTGATCAATCTGTTCCTTGTACCACCATTAATAAAGTTTGTGCATCTGGAATGAAAGCAATTATTTTAGGGACACAGACAATACTTTCTGGTGACAATCATATTGTTGTCGCTGGAGGAATGGAAAATATGTCAATGGTTCCTCATTACTTAGAAGGCAGAAATGGTGTTAAGTTTGGAAATATTCAATTACTTGATGGTATTACGAAAGATGGCCTATTAGACGTTTACAGTAAAGTGCCTATGGGGAATTGTGCGGAGCTATGTGCGAAAGAGCATAATTTCACACGTGAAGATCAAGACGAATTCGCAATCACTTCTTATACACGTGCAGCTGACGCATGGAAAAATGGTCGCTTTTCTGATGAAATTGTTCCTGTTTCTGTTCCACAACGTAAAGGAGATCCAATTATATTCGTAGAAGATGAGGAATACAAAAATGTCTTTTTAGATAAAATCCCAACTTTACGTCCAGCCTTTGACAAAGAAGGTACAATTACAGCTGCAAACGCTTCAACTTTAAATGACGGTGCATCTGCAATCATTTTAGCATCGAAAGAAGCAGTAGAAAAGCATGGACTGAAACCTATAGCGAAAATTGTAAGTTACGGTGATGCGGCTCATGCACCAGAATGGTTTACAACTGCACCAACTAAGGCTGTTCATAAAGCCCTAGATAAAGTTGGAATGAAAACTTCAGAAGTTGATTTCTGGGAATTAAACCAAGCTTTTGCGGTTGTTGGACTGGCTAATATGAAAATGCTAGGTTTGGATCCTGCGAAAGTTGATGTTAACGGTGGAGCTGTAGCCTTGGGTCACCCCCTTGGTAACTCGGGATCAAGAGTAGTTGTGACATTGATTAATGTACTGAAACAAAATAATGCTAAAATTGGTGGTGCTGCCATCTGTAATGGCGGTGGTGGCGCTTCTGCATTGATAATTGAAAATATTTAATAGAGTTAGAGGTTAGATAATTCTAACCTCTAACTTTTTTTCTAACTTCTTGTCACCGACCTACTCGATACATTCCGACGATTCGCTGCGCTTCTGTCGGAACACTCGCTTGTTTCTAGTTTTGTAACCGACCTTCTCGATACATTCCAACGATCCGCTGCGCTTCTGTCGGAACACTCGCTTGTCTCTAGTTTTGTTACCGACCTCCTCGATACATTCCGACGATTCGCTACGCTTCTGTCGGAACACTCGCTTGTCTCTAGTTTTGTCACCGACCTTCTCGATACATTCCGACGATTCGCTGCGCTTCTGTCGGAACACTCGCTTGTCTCTAGTTTTGTTACCGACCTTCTCGATACATTCCAACGATCCGCTGCGCTTCTGTCGGAACACTCGCTTGTCTCTAGTTTTATTACCGACCTTCTCGATACATTCCGACGATTCGCTGCGCTTCTGTCGGAACACTCGCTTGTCTCTAGTTTCTAGTTTCTAGTAACTAACTTATTCTTTATCAATACGTCATCATAGATTTTTTCATATAACGGTAGAATTTTTTCCAAGTGAAAATCATGAGAACGTTTCAACGCATTTTCTTTGAATGTATTCAACATATGTTTTGTTGAAAGTATTGTCAATGTATTTTTTACCATATCATCTACATCACCAACATTAGACAAGAATCCTGTAACTCCATGTTCATTCACTTCTGGAATTCCACCCGCATTTGAAGAAATTACAGGAACACCTACAGCCATTGCTTCCAAAGCTGCTAATCCAAAACTTTCTGTTTCAGAAGGTAACAAGAAAACATCTGCAATCTCTAACACATGAGACGTATCTCTCACTTTTCCAATAAAAATTACTCGGTCACAAACACCGAACTCACGGCATAATTTCTCAATAGAATGTCGTTCTGGACCATCACCTACTAAAATTAATTTGGATGGTATTTTTTCATTTACCTTGGCAAAAACAGCCACTACATCCTCCACGCGCTTTACTTTTCTAAAATTCGAAACATGACAAAGTATCTTTTCATCTGGAGAAGCATATTTACAGCGCATTTGTTTGTATGTTGATGATTCCACATCAGTGGGAACGACAAAGTTAGGTACAACATGAATTTCTCTTGTTGTAGCAAAATGCTCATAAGTACTTTGACGTAAACTCTCAGAAACTGCCGTTACTGCATCCGATTGATTAATACAAAAAGTAATCACCGGTTCAAAAGAAGGATCTTTTCCAACCAAGGTAATGTCCGTCCCATGTAAAGTTGTAATAAAAGGAACAGAAATTCCTTGTGAACGTAAAATTTCTCTTGCCATAAAAGCTGCCGATGCATGAGGAATAGCATAATGTACATGCAATAAATCTAATTTCTCATATTTAACAACATCAACCATTTTGCTCGTTAATTCTGTTTCATACGGCTGGTATTCAAATAAAGGATAATCACTTACTGCTACCTCATGGTAAAAAATATTCTCCCGAAAAGCACCTAAACGGACTGGTTGTGAATATGTGATAAAATGCACTTGGTGACCTTTAGCTGCAAGAGCTTTACCCAACTCAGTACCAACAACACCGCTCCCTCCAAAAGTTGGATATAATACAATTCCTATTTTCATTATTACAATTTATTTGAACCTAAAAACGCTTTGAACTAAAAAAACTTGCTCCTTTGAATTAGCTCGAACTTTGTTAAACAAAATTTGAATCTTCGATTTCTCACTTCTCATTTCTCTATCAAAAAACGCTATACAAATTTATCCTTTTCCATCAAACATTCGATGTGACATAATGTTCTTTACAAGAAAAACTGCTAAATAAGCAAAAGGGATCGCGGCAATAATATCAATACTGAAATGAACACGCTGAATCATCAAAGAAATACCAACAATAATGGTCAAAATCAGGAAAATTACTTTCTTTCCTGAAAGGAGGAACATTGAAAAAATCAAGGCAGTGTGACCACTAAAAAATAAATCACGAACGATTCTTCCTGGATATATTAAATCATTTAGAAACGGATCTTCCAAGAAAATCAGATCCAAGGGCTCTTTTAAGGGCACCAAACTCAATGTTATAATTCTAAATAGCAATATGACTGAATAGGTCAGAAAAAGCTTAATTAAAAAATGTGCTTGCTTATAGCATAAAACGAAATACACTATCAACGAAGAATAAGTGCAAGAAAAAATTAACCACGACAAATTAAAGCTGGGTAAAACCTTGAAAAACGGGTCGTTAAACCTCCATCCTTCAAGCGCTACTCTATTTTCATGAAAGCTCAAGAAAGTGATAAAAAAAGTGACACATAGAATCAAAATTGTTAGTGAAAACAAGTATTTTTTCCAGTCTTTCATCATTAATTTACTGCCTTAACTGCTTCGTAGATTACTCGTTGTATTTCTGTTCGAATATTCATGTCTCTAATTTTCCAGTTTTCTTGACTTGGATAAACGCGATTAGAAAGAAAAACATAATTGATTTGATATTCCGGATCGGCCCATGCTAATGTCCCAGTAAACCCAGAATGTCCGAAACTTTTTTGTGATGCGAGTTCGTGACATGTACCACCACCATTGGCCGTTGGACGATCAAAGCCTGCACCTCTTCTACTTCCAGAAAACTGTGCTTTTGTGTATTCTTCTACAACACTTTCATTTAAATATCTCACACCAGCATAACTTCCTTTGTTAAGTATCATTTGCATCAATGAAGCTAAATCAGTTGCATTTGAAAATAAACCTGCGTGACCACCAACTCCACCTAACATTGCCGCTCCTGGGTCATGCACATATCCTTGTACTTGTTGTTTCCGAAAAGCCATATCCTTTTCTGTTGGGGCGATACGGGATTTTTCAAAATAATTTAGGGGCTGATAGCGCAAGGTTCTTAAACCCATTGGTTTGTATAATTCATCCATCAAAAAGCGATCGAGTGATTTATCTGTTTGTTTTTCAATGATTTTTTTCACGAAATAATACCCCAAATCTGAATAAACATAAGTCTTCGCAGCAAGTGGTGTTTTGATTATTTGACGATAAATAGAATCAACATAGCTCTCTTTGATATATATTTCTTTGGCAACTTGAAGTTGATAATCTCCTCTTTTCTCAGCTGAATAAATACTCGAATTCAATTCTCCATTTTTGAGTGTGCGCTTATAAAAAGGAATCCATGCTGTTAATCCAGCTTGGTGCGCCATCATATCGCGCAAGCGTATTGCATTATAACTATTGTCATTTAAATCGCCCAGATAATCTTTCAATGTTTTATCAAGTGAAAATTCACCCTTTGTTTGTAAACGCATTAATCCAATTGTTGATGCGGCAATTTTAGTGACAGAAGCGATATCGTAAACATCTGAGTTTTTCACTGGTAAAGTGTCTTCATACATCTTCGTTCCAAAACTTTTTCGGTAAATGATACTTCCTTTAACAGCTATTACAATTTGACAACCGGGAAATGCGCCTTTTTTTATTCCGTTTTCTGCAATTTGATCGATTTCCTTTAATTTTTCAGGATCTATTCCAAACTCTTCAGCTTGAGAGAACTTTAAACGTCCAGATTTTTGTGTTTGAATTCCACTTGCTCTTGCAAAAGAATTTTTCACCGACACAGGTAATTGTCCTTGTCCTGGAATGGCTCCAAAAATAAGCTGTGCCATGCGATCTTGCATAAATTTATGGTTTTCATAACCCACAATTACGGACTTAATTTTCGATAAATCAACATTTTCTAAGGCATACGGATTTCCAAATAGAGATAAGACAATGTCCTTCTCTGCGGGAAGTTTCGTTAAGAACATTTGCCAATTCTCTCCAAAACCATAATTATTCTTTGCCCTTACAGTTGAAGCATGCATTGATACCAAAATCACATCAAAATCCGCTGCTTTCGAAATGAATTTCTCAATTGCCTCATCAGCCGTGAAATAGTGGAAATGTTTGACATCAGTAAAATTTTGGATTCCTTCACGGAAGAAAAAAGTATTCATTCCAATTGAGACACGAGCAATCTTTTTGTCTAGACGTTTCAATGGAAGCAAATCATCTTCATTTTTAAGCACTGTTAATGCTTTTTCATAAACTTGCTTTTGAGTGAACTCAATTTCTTCCTTCTTGTATTTTTTCATTCCTTTTGGTGCAACGACGAATTTATGTTTTGCTATCAACACCTTCAAACAGCGTTCATTGATTTCACTTAAATTGATTTCGTTTTTTTCCACTTTTTTCTTGATTAAAGCAATCGCATCACCTACACTTTCTGGAAATAATAAAATATCACAACCTGCTTGAAATGCTTTTACAACGACCTCTGATTTCCCATATTTATCAGATACAGCCTTCATGTTTAAGGCATCGGAAATCACCAATCCATTATAATTCAGGTGTGTTTTCAAGTAATCCTTTATCACTTTTGATGAAAGACTAGATGGCGTTCCACTATCATCTAAAGCTGGAACATTTAAATGACCAATCATGACAGAAGAAGCTCCTGCTCGAATTCCTTCACGGAAAGGGTAAAAATCAATCGCATCTATCGTTTTAAATGATTGAGAAACAGTGGGTAATTCGAAATGTGAATCTTTATCTGTGTTCCCGTGACCTGGGAAATGTTTAATACTGGTCATTATTCCATTTCCTTCCATCCCTTTGACAAAAGCAGCAACATGATCGGCTACAATCTTTGGATTTTCACCAAAAGATCGAAAGCCTATTACCGGATTATCTGGATTACTATTTACATCAGCTACAGGTGAAAAATTCATATGAATTCCTAATTCACGGCATTCTTGAGCCATCATTGCTGCCATTTTTTCCGATAGAACGATATCATTTGCTGCACCAAATGTATAGGCGTATGGAAAACGATCTTCACCAAACAAACGCATACTAACACCCCATTCAGCATCCATTCCAATGAGCAAAGGTGTTTTTGCTTTTGATTGAAAACGACTAACTGATGAGACTAAGTTTTCTCTGTCACCTTGAAAGAAAATAACTCCTCCAACTTTGTAATCACTTATTAATCGATCAATTTCTTGTAAGTGCTCTTCTCCTTTGTTAGAATATGCCGCAACCATAAAAAATTGTGCGATTTTTTCCTCCAAGTTCATTTTATTTAATTGCTCCTGTGCCCAAACGTTTGATGGCAAAGTCGAAAGAATGGTCGATTTCTTTACTTTGCTCATCCCTTTATCTACCGATAACAACAAAGGTATTATCGCTAATAAAATGAAAGTAAGAATTACTGGAAAAAAACGCCGTTTTATCATGTTACGAATTTAACGAGTTGTTTTCGATAAAGGAACAATCTTATTCTGAAATTATCGTTTTTTATACGAAACTGACCATTTGTCAGGAATCCTGCGATGGAATGATAATTGAGAAGAGAGCGTGCATTTCGTACAATAATTTGTTATTTTTGCTTTAGAGTATTTCAGCTATGCAATTTCGATTTTTAAATAAAAAGATACAACACAAGAGGTTTGACTATTCGCCCATGTATTATGATGAGCGAAAAGAACGACTTGAATTGAAAAAATCGGAGTACAGAAAACTAGAAAGTGAAGAGTTATCATCTACAGAAAGACAAGCTATTTTGCGTCAAAACATGCAAAACTCATGGTCAAGAAGTCAGCATGCCAGTAAAGCTAAATCTACTTCTAATATTCGAATTGTGATTTTAATTTCGATAATTTTAGTGCTAGGATATTTTATCTTCTCAGGCTTAGACGAAGTGGACATTGTTGTAAAAAAAATAATGTAAGATGAACGGTATAATTAAACTTTTACCGGATCATATTGCCAATCAAATTGCCGCTGGAGAAGTAATTCAGCGTCCAGCCTCGGTTGTAAAAGAAATGGTTGAAAATGCCATTGATGCGGGAGCAACAAAAATTCAAGTTTTCATCAAAGACGCTGGAAAAACATTGATTCAAATCATCGATAATGGTGATGGGATGACTGAAAGTGACGCTGTTCTATGTTTTGAACGCCACGCTACAAGTAAAGTTGCCAATGCAGATGACCTTTTCGCACTGACGACAAAAGGATTTAGAGGCGAAGCCCTTGCTTCAATAGCTGCAATTTCACATGTAACGTTAAAAACACGTCAAACGAAATCTGACACGGGTACACTCTTAGAAATTGAAGGAAATAAAATCGTTTTGAATGAACAAACTGTTTGTTCGGTTGGTACTTCATTTGAAGTCAAGAACCTTTTTTATAACGTTCCTGCCCGTCGCAATTTTTTAAAATCCGAAAATGTTGAATTTGGACATATAAAAGACGAATTCGAGCGAATTGTTTTTGCGCATCCAGAAGTCGCTTTTACGCTTAAACACAACGACACCGAAATTTATCAACTAAATCCAGCGATTTTAAGAAAACGGATTGTAGATATACTCGGAAGAAATTCAAATGATAAATTGGTTCCAATCGAAGAATCAACTGAAATTGTGGAACTCAAAGGATATATAGGGAAGCCAGAATTTTCAAAGAAAACAAGAGGTGAACAATTTCTTTTCGTAAACAATCGCTTTTTTAAGGATAGCTATTTTAATCATGCTATGAATAAAGCGTTTGATGGACTTTTGCCTTCAAAACATTTTGCGAGCTTTTTCCTTTATTTGACAGTGGACCCATCGAAGATCGACGTGAATGTACATCCAACTAAAACAGAAATAAAGTTCGAAGAAGATCGCCTGATATATTCAATCATTTTCAGCAGTGTTCGTCAGGCACTTGGGAAATATAACATTGCTCCAACACTTGATTTCGAAAGAGAAACAAGCTTTGATTTGCCCTTGGAAATGCGCAACATGCCTGCCACAGAGCCGCAAGTAAAAGTTAATCCATTTTATAATCCATTTCAAAGCAATACGGCTACTTCAGGTGGATCAAAAGGAAATCATTTTACACAAGCTATTCAATCGGAAGGATTTGGGATTAAAGATATTCGTAAAACAGATTGGGATGCATTTTATTCCATTGAGGAGGAAGAAAAAGCAAACAATACCTTAATTGATGCGGACCATTCTAGTTTTGAAATGAATGACTTTCTATTTAAAGGAAGATATTTGATTACAACAGGAGCAACAGGAATTTTATTAATTGATATTCCACGTGCATTTGAACGCATCATTTACGATGAGTTGATGGCGAAGTTTATTGGAAATCCAATTGCTTCTCAAAAACTACTTTTCCCCATTGAAAAAGAGTTTTCTTCAGCAGAGGTAACTGAATGGGAAGGAAATTCTAGTTTACTTGGACGCTTTGGTTTTGAATGGAAATTTGATAAAAACATGATCGTAATTGAAGCTGTTCCTGCTGTTTTGCAGGAAGAAAGTATTCACGATTGCATTGATAATGTGCTCGAAAAAATTGCCTTTCAAGATATTGACAAAGGCGAAATTGCCCATGCAGTGGTACTATCAATTGCAGGTTCGGTTGGGAAAACAAAAAAAATAAACAATTCAGTGACTGCTCGTGACTTAATGGAACAATTGTTCTTGTGTCCCGAACATGCAATCACAGCAGAAGGAAAAAGAGTGATGCAGACGATTTCACTTGACGAATTATCAAAGCGATTTTAAAAGACTATGAATTTCTTTAGCAATTTACCACAGGTAACGAAAAACATCTTAATTCTCAACATACTATTTTATGTTGGTTCACTTATATTGAGTTCAAAAGGCATTGATGCCACCCATTTATTGGGTGCCCACTATGTTAATTCTCCATTATTTAAGCCATATCAAATTGTGACACACATGTTCATGCATGATCTTAGTTCACCTTTTCATATTTTCTTTAATATGTTTTTATTGGTGATGTTTGGAGCACATTTAGAAAGAGTTTGGGGAAACAAACGCTTCTTTATTTTCTACATCGCTGCTGGATTAGGAGCATTTGCTTTGTATAATGGAATTGGCGTTTACCAATTAATGCAAGCGAAGAGTGAATTGTATCGGTTGGGAGTTGATCCTAATATGTTTACAGAACAGATTCAAAAAGCAGATAATTACAATCTTATTTTTAACAATCCAAAAATAGATGGCCCAGCAAAAATTTACCAAAGCATGAGTAAATCAGTAATGGTTGGAGCTTCAGGTGCTTTGTTTGGCTTACTTGCTGGATTTGCGTTGTTATTTCCGAATACCGAATTGATGTTGCTATTCCCTCCTATTCCAATAAAAGCAAAATACCTTATTGGTGCATATTTACTATTTGAAATTTATTCAAGTATCGCCCAACAGAATGATCAAATTGCCCATTTAGCCCATGTTGGGGGTGCAATTGTAGGAATTGTTCTTGTACTAATTTGGCGCAAAACAGATCGAAGTAATTTTTATTAACATGCAAACAGAAAATACACTTTTAGAGGATTTGAAACACCAATATCGTCATGGTGGAATGGTGATTCGTCTGTTATTGCTCAATTTAGCGGTCTTTTTACTCATTCAAATAGTTTTTGTTTTTGCACGCTTGATTGGAGGTGACACTGCCAAAGTGATGTACACCACTTTGGATACACTGTTTTACCTAAAAACCAATGTTGTAGACTTTCTATTTCAACCTTGGGGATTAATAACGAGCATCTTTTCTCACTTTTCTGTTTTCCATTTCCTTTTAAACATGGTCTTCCTCTATTTTGTGGGGAAAATGTTTGTTCAATTTTTTGATCAGAAACGTTTGTTGTACACTTATATTCTTGGAGGTATTGGCGGTGGATTATTAGAAATACTTGCACACCTTATTTTTCCAACTTTACGCAATGAAACACAGGTTATTGTTGGCGCATCAGGTTCTATTATGGCAATTTTTGCGGCTTTAGCTTTTTATAGACCAAATTTAACCGTTCAACTCTTTGGAATCTTTCCAATTCGCTTGATCTTTTTAGCGGGGATATTTATTCTTCCTGATTTGATTTCTTTAGGTTTAGATGATAAAACAGCGCACTTTGCGCATATTGGAGGTGTTATAGTTGGATTACTTTCAATTAAAAATTTACAAAGTAACACGAATATTGTGACGGGATTTCAACGATTTATTGAATCAATTACTGGCTTTTTTAGCGGACTTTTTAAGCCTAAAAGTAAATTAAAAGTTAAAAAGGGTGGTGGTACAAATCCACGATTCAAAACAGACGAAGAATTTATTGTAGAAGCAAAATTGCGTCAGCAAAAAATAGATGCTATCTTAGACAAGATTTCGAAATCAGGATATGAATCTCTGACGAAAGCGGAAAAAGACTTCTTGTTCCAACAAAGCAAAAATGGCTGATAGATTAAAGCGTATACTTCGTTTTTCTTCTTTAATTAAGGTATTAACCTTCATTTGCTTGGGCGGATTACTTCTGGCGTATTTGGCTCCTTATGTACATCCAAACACTTTTAAATTACTCCCATTTTTTGGCCTTGCTTACCCTATCATTTTTATCTTCTCCATACTTTTTTTAATTATTTGGAGTCTCGCAAAATCGCGCATGGCCTTGGTCGTTTTAGCTGTTTTATTGATTGGTGGAAAACTTCATTTTCGCATGATAGCGATGGGATCAGAACAAGATATCCCTGTAAATTCGAATGTTTTACATGTAATGAGTTATAATGTTCGTTTGTTCGATTTATACCATTCTGATCCAACTATTCGCTTTGAAAGTCGAAATAAAATTTTTGAATACATCCATGCTGAAAATCCAGATGTAATGTGTTTTCAGGAATTTTATCATCAAGATAAACCTACCGAATTTAAGACGAGAGATACCTTGATAAATTTCATGAAGATTAAAGATTATCATGAACGCTATGCCCATAAAATGCGAGGAAGACAAAATTTTGGTGTCACTATTCTTTCAAAATACAGAATGATTGCAAAAGGTGACGTAATGTTTGACACACAAAGCGAAGATGATTTTAATTATTGTATTTATGCTGATATCATTAAAGGAACAGATACTTTTCGCATTTACAATGTTCATTTACAGTCTATTCGGCTTCAAAAGCAAGACTATTCTGTGTTCGATATTGAGACGGAAAAGAAACCTGAGAGTTCAACTATTCGTTTATTAATAGATAAATTAACCGTTGCGTATCCTAAACGAGCGGATCAAGCAAGACGTGTAATGGAGCATGTTATAACGTCGCCATACCCTACAATTGTTTGTGGAGATTTCAACGATACACCCTTATCCTATACGTATAATCAATTCAATAGGGTTTTATTTGATGCATATCGAAATACTTCATTTGGGATTGGTACTACTTACGTTGGAAAAGTGCCCGCAGGTAGAATTGATTATATCTTCCATTCAAAAGAATTGAACTCAGCAGAATTCAAAATTCAAGAAAAAACCTATAGTGATCACCGAGCAATTTCTTGCAAAGTTTTTAATAAATAAAGCATTTTACTATATTTGAAACAAAATAACCTTTTATGAAAAGTCACATCTTACCCTTTTTTCTCTTTATTTCTATTTTAATTACATCTTGTGGGACAAGTGAGAACCCAAAATCAACAGAAGAAAATTTGTTTGGTACTTGGACTTTATTTAAAGAAACAAAGCAAGGTAAAACGATTGATTATACAGGTGTTCCAGCGGCTTCTCGTATTGAGTTTGATTCAACTGGTTATTTTGTGTACTACCATCAAATTACCGACGAAAAAATCAGTAATGCTGGTGTTGGTGTAATTCAAGATCACTATAAAGGTCAATTCAAGTTAGAAGAAATGGACTTGAAAATGAATCATTACATCCAAGATACCTTGATTGTTAAGCAGTACAAAATTGAAAAAATTAGTGATACAGAACTTGTTTTATTGGATCAAAAAGCAGGTAAAGTAAGTTATTACAAAAAATAAAATTCTCCCTAATGCTTGTAGAAATCAATCCGGATAATATCGATAAACGATTGATTCAACAAGCTGTTGATATTCTTAAAAAAGGTGGCATTATCATTTTCCCAACAGATACTGTTTATTCAATGGGCTGTGATTTATTCAATAAAAAGGGACTAAACGAATTGGCTCATCGAAAAGGATTAAAACTCAATAAAGCAAATTTCTCGATTATTTGTCATGACTTAAGTAATTTATCTGATTACGTAAAACAAATTGATCGATCAATTTTTAAATTATTGAAACAATCGCTTCCTGGACCTTTTACCTTCATTTTAGCGGCAAATAGTATTGTTCCGAAGTTGTTTGACTCCAACAAAAAGGAAATTGGTATTCGTATTCCGAACAATCGAATTTTACTCGAAATTGTTGAATTACTGGGAAATCCAATAGCCACAACTTCTTTACACAATGATGAAGATGGAATTCAAGATTATTTTGCAGATCCTTATGCTATTTATGAACGCTATGATGACACCATTGCGATGATCATTGATGGTGGTTTTGGACATCTAGAAGCATCTACCGTAATCGATTGTACTTCAGGTGCTCCAGAAATTGTGCGGCAAGGAATTGGAATAATCGAGCTATGATTTTAATTCTGAACTGTGGAAGTGCCAAAACTCGCTATATTCAAGAACTTGTAGATGAGTTTTCAGATTTTTGCACCATACCAATTCTTGATTTCACCCTAGCAGATTTAGTCGGTAAATCAGGCGTAATAATCACTGGGGCAACAATATTGGTTACAGAACAAGAAATTGGTCATTTTTTAAAGCAAGTTGAATTTATTAAAACCACAACAATTCCCATTTTAGGAATTTGTTTTGGACACCAACTAATCGGAATTACATTTGGGGCTTTCGCCTCACGAATCCGAGAAG
>Ga0105050_10002618_pt1 | contig 25506 bp, 38 predicted proteins | sample FRY01_FD_78088 | JGI IMG/M metagenome (GOLD analysis project Ga0105050, IMG submission 78088) | Freshwater microbial communities from Lake Fryxell liftoff mats and glacier meltwater in Antarctica - FRY-01 | ecosystem: Environmental > Aquatic > Freshwater > Ice > Glacier meltwater ...
GACAGTTTTTCACGATTTCGAGGCGCATGGTGGAACCATGCAACGAGAAATCGGGGAAAAATGGACCGCTCTTCCCACCGGCGCAGTAGATCAGTCTCAAGTCCGACAGGCTCCTAGCCCGGATTATTCATGAACATTCTGCTGCGGCTGCCGATATACGGGAAAACACAGCGCGTGTTCCTTCCAGGTGCTCGCCGTACTGTTCGTACGACTGCGCGCCTTCCAGTGCGCGCCACGCTGTCTTTTCGCGCATCTCGTCACCCTCGCCACGAACCTTCATGAATAGTGCGGGCTGGGAATCTGTCCGTGTGCGAATTTGAATGGACTTCGCCTGGCACGTTACCGGAATTTGTCCATCTATCGCATGCGCGTTACTGATTCCCTGGTGGTAAGCCCTAGAAATCGCCTTAAGTGTGACGAGGAAGGAACACGGTCGGAGTGTGGGAAGAGCAAGCGTTGTTCACTTTCCGTTGGGCGAAGACCGTGCTAACTGCGTATACCGCAAGTATGGCTCTTTACGAATAACGATGATCCCCGTATGAGTGAAATGAACCCCCTTCAAGCGACAGTGGCGTCCGCGCAAGGTGCAGGTGTTCCGCGCCTTGCGACTGGACGATTGATTCTCAGAGATTGGACCGCAGGCGATATTCACGACCTCATTGAAGGTCTCAATGATCTGCGAGTGACACGGTGGCTTGCGTTTGTGCCGCATCCCTACACAAAAGCCGATGCAGAGCGTTGGCTCATCTATTGCTCACAGTTGCGTGAAAAGGGGACTGATCGCGAGCAGTTCGAATTTGCGATCGAGCTATCAGCAACGCAGAATGTCATCGGTGGTGTCAGCTTGACAGGTATAAACCGTGTGCATGGAACAGCAGGCGGCGGTATCTGGATAAGCGCCAGCTATCACGGCCTCGGTTATGGGAGTGAAGCCTTTGCGGAGAAAATCCGCTTTGCCTTCGTCGACTTACAGCTCAGAAGGCTCGAAAATGGATTCTTCAAAGGTAACGATGCTTCGTTCGCCATGCAGAAGCGTTTTGGTTATCACGTTGAGGGAGAACGACGACAAGCCTGTCTCTGTATGGCAAACGGTACTCTCAAGGATGGGTGCACGACAGGCTTGTTGAGAGCGGAGTGGAAAAACGGATGAGGTATTTCTGGTTGATATGGCATTCAGCTTCTTTTGTGTCGCCTAGCCAATGCAGGCTAGGAGTCTGCGCGGCAGAAGGCGGCGGAGCGAGGCGAGCGTCAATTCGAGTCCGATTTTTCGTTTGTTTGAGGCATGTAGTGGGCGCTACGTAACGAAAACGAACGGAAAAGCGGGCCGAAGTGGCGCCGCCGCAGCCTGCTGATCTTCTACCGCGCAGACTCCTAGGTCAGTCCTGAAATTGGCATAGTTTGCATAGGAAGACCTGACACTTGTCAGGTGCGCAGCTGATGCTGGCCGTTAGACCTCAGATGCACCATCAAATACGCGCCGAGCTTGGACACATTGAGCCGTTCGATACTGTTGAGCGGGAGCACCACACCGAGGTGCTGAGCTGGGAGAGTTCGGGCGCAGAGTTGTTCAGGCTGGAAAAGCCAGGCACTCCGCCGAAGCATCTGTTGTCTTGCTTCGCCCTCATCGACAGGCAGCACATCCTCCTTGTCTATCATAGAAATGCACAGCTCTGGTTGCCAGCAGGCGGTCACGTAAAGCCACAGGAGCATCACGCAGGCCTGCGGTTGGCCTCACTGCTGGTCACATCGACGTATCACTTTGGTACGTAGTTCGAGCGGATCGGGAGCAACCTCTGAATTCCGACGAAAGAGAGTTTTAGGCGGGCGATGGTTTGCGTTCGTCGAAGTACCTCTGAATCATTCCGATCCACACATGGGGCAGTCCATTGCGAAACTGAGGTCTGACTCTTCCATCGACTCTTCCATCGACTCTTCCATCGAGAGGGGCATTCAGAGACTATCGCCCTCGGAGATTCCTTATGACAAGCGCTAGCTGGTGCGGAGAAGTCGCCTCATGTTCGATCACATCGGAATCGTAGTCTCGAATCTTCAAGTCGCGCGCCGGTTTTATGGCGCCTGCCTCGCTCCCCTTGAGATCGACTTGCTCGAGGATCACTGTCAATCCTCGGATAATGGGTGGCTCGTCTATGGCACAGCTGGCCGCGTCCAGTTCCTGGTCCTCGCTGCGGGGCGGCCCACGTTCTGGCAGAACACGCACTTCGCTTCGACGTCACCAGCGCATCTCGCATTCACCGCGCCTGGAGTTGCAGCAGTAGACGCTTTCTATCGCGCCGGCATCGACCACGGCGGCACCGACAATGGGCAACCTGGGCCACGACGTTCTTCGACGCCATATTACGCGGCGTATCTGATCGATCCTGACGGCAACAATGTTGAGGCTGGGTATCGTGGCAGCGCTGCCTGACCAATCGCAGGAATTCTTCCCACATAAGGCAACGCGTTTTATTGTCCACCGCATCCCAGGCATCAGGATCAATGGAGGACCATCATGACGAGTACCACGGCCAATCTTCGTGTCACGGAAATCAAAGCGTTTGTGCCGGCAAAAAACTTCGAGGTCTCGAAGCAGTTCTACAAAGACCTGGGCTTCACGATGGCTTCGGAAGGGGGCGGTGTTGCCTGCTTTCGCTTCGGGAATGTCAGCTTTCTGCTCCAGGACTTCTGCGTGGAGTCGCTGGCGGAGAACTTCATGATGCATATCGTCGTTGAAGATGTGGATTCATGGTGGAGTCACGTACTCGCAACCGGGTTAACGGCGAAGTACGGCGTCAACGCAACGGCAATCGAGTCGCAGCCGTGGAAAATGAGGGATTTTTGTCTCTTCGACCCTTCGGGCGTGCTCTGGCGAATCGGTCAGAACACAAACTGATAAATTCAAGGATGTTCGACTGGCACCTGCCGCAATAGCGCTTTTGGCGAGTGCCTTGTTGTCGCGGGTGCGGTGCGCCAGCATTGTCCTGCATCCTGCGATAGGGCGAGCCTGTTGATTCTTACCAACGCAAAGTGAGGTTCAGATGAAGCCCTTCACCAGTGTCGAAGTTGCCGCGAAATTCGACACGTACCCGGCGAGAGTTCGCCGCAAACTTCTGGTCATCAGGGAGCTGGTGTTCAGGACGGCGGCTGAAACCGAAGGTGTCGGAGAGTTGGAGGAAACACTGAAGTGGGGTGAGCCCGCATATACGCCTCGGAACAAGAGTGGCTGCGCCGTCCGCATTGACTCGAAGAAAAAGGACCCCACCCACTACGCGATATACTTTCTCTGCCAGACGAACCTTGTAGACACTTTCAGAACTGTGTTTCCCCATGACTTCTTGTTCGAGGGGAATCGCGCGCTGGTGTTCTCGCTGGAAGACAAGGTACTCACCAACGCGCTGGCGATGTGTATTGCGGAGTCCTTTACCTACCACCTCAAAAAGCCACCTGGGCGCGTTGGTCTTAGTGCGAGGTGAAGTGCCAGCTTCTGGGAGACTCAACACGGCGTTGGCCCGCGAAGGTACAAGCCTGGATGTCTTCTCCTTCATCCTCTCTTGCATTAAACCGCGATGCCAAAAAGAGCCCGGCAGGCCTGGCAGGACGGCTCAGCGGGCGACATCATCTACCGGGATAGAGGAAATGGCGCGAAGCCACCAGGTTTGACGGAAGGGTAAGAAATGCTCCGGGAGTTCGAAGCAAGCTCTGGCGAGGAGACGATGTCGATTCATTTCTGGAGATTGGGCTTGTCGCCGTATTGACCGGCCGGTGTGGCAGGGTGCTGTCCCAGGTGTGGTGCCAGATACTATCCAGAGGGATACGCCGAAATCGTGATTTGCTTTTTGCTTCTCCGAACTGAGTGAAGGCGTGAATCGATCGGCGCTCGCGCGCCTGCACGGGCGTTTACCTTACTCTGAGCCCCGTTATACTCCCGGGTCTGGAACCGGGAGCGCAACATGTCCACACTCGAAATTTTTCGCAACGAAACCCGCACCTGGCTGGCAGCCAATTGTCCTCCGGGAGCACGCGGCCCGGGGCCGATCTCCAACGGCAGCACGAAGATCAGGATCAAGGACAAGGACACCCTCCTCTGGCTCGAACGCATGGTTGAGCGCGGCTGGACCGTTCCTCACTGGCCGGAGAAATACGGCGGTGCCGGTCTGTCCAAGGACGAGTATGTGGTCGTGCTGGAAGAGATGCGACGTATTCATGCGCGCCCGGCTCTGTCCAGCTTTGGCACCAGCATGATTGGCCCGACCCTGCTCGAGTTTGGCACAGAAGAACAGAAGAAGCGTCACTTGCCGCGTATCGCCCGCGCCGAGGTGGAGTGGTGTCAGGGTTACAGCGAGCCTGGCTCGGGCAGTGATCTCGCCAGTCTGCGGACTCGCGCCGATGATCGAGGTGATCACTACGTGATCAATGGTTCGAAGATCTGGACCTCAGGCGCCCACAACGCCGACTGGATGTTCTGTCTGGTTCGCACAGACCCTGATGCACCCAAGCAGAAAGGCATCAGCTTTGTCCTGTTGCCAATGGATCAGCCAGGCATCAGCATCAAACCCATTCGTTTACTCAGTGGTGAATCCCCGTTCAACCAGGTGTTCCTTGATAACGCGATTGCGCGCAAGGACGATCTTGTCGGGCGTTTGAATGACGGCTGGACAGTGGGCAAGCGCCTGCTTCAACACGAACGCAGTGGCATGGAATCGCTGGTGTCCGGTGGTACTGGACCAGAAGCCGACAGTCTCGTCACGCAGGCACGCAAGTCCTTCGGTGTACGCGACGGACGCATTGCGGATGCCGATTTCCGACAGAAGTTGCTGGCCTACGAAATGCATAACCGGGCGTATCGACTGTCACAGCGACGCGCTGTACAAGAGTCCGATGGCGGCACACCGGGTGCGGTCACTTCGATCTTCAAGATCTGCGGTTCTGAACTGCAACAGCAGCATCACGATCTGCAACTCGAAATGCGCGGCCCGCTGGCGTATGCCCCCGGTGATCCGGACGTCAGCCTGTGGCTCTATCATCGTGCTGCAAGCATCTATAGCGGCAGCAACGAAGTGCAACGAAACATACTGGCCAAACGCGTGCTTGGGTTACCTGACTGACCAACGGATGAACTCTGGCGCACGCGCTTTTGCGGGCGCGTGTTGCCATCCCGTGGTTGTTCCGGTCAGGAAGTACTCTGCACAATCCAGTATCACGACACCAGCACCGCCTTTCCGATCACCTCTCGATTGACGATGTGGCGCAGTGCCTGGGCTGTCTCCTCGAGCGGCAGTTGGTGAGATACGTAAGGTCTGATCTTGCCGGTTGCGAGCCAGTCCACCAGCACAGCATTGTTGCGAGCAGCCCAGGCCGGGTTGTGTTTCATCAACGCACCGACGGTGTAACCGATGATCTCGGCGTCCTTGATGAGCAGGTGGTTGGTCTTGGCAAGCCCGGGTCGGCCGCCGACAAAGCCGACAATGAGAATGCGTCCAAACGGGGCAATGCAGCGCATTGATTCGTCGAAGACATCTGCGCCCACGGGGTCGTAAATCACATCGGCGCCGCGATCACCAGTGAGTGCTTTCACTTCTACGCGAAAGCCGTTGGTGTAGTTGATGAGGTGATCCGCGCCCAGTTGTTTCGCGATGGCGAGCTTGTTTTCTGTGCTCGCTGTGGCGATCACCTTCGCACCCATCAGTTTGCCCACATCGACAGCCGCAAGACCCACGCCACCGGCGGCGCCATGGACGAGCAGGGTTTCACCGGGCTGCAGACGCGCACGTTGCAAACCGTAGTAGGCCGTGTGGTAGTTCCCGCGAAACGCAGCCGCTGCGACGAGGTCGATGCCGGCCGGCAACTTCGTCACGCGGGAAGCAAGCGTCAGTACGGTTTCAACACAGCCACCAGGTGTCAGCACGAGGTCACCTGGAGCGAAGCCCTGAACGCCTTCGCCGATGTCTGTAACCACGCCAGCGCCTTCACCGCCCACAATGAATGGCAGTGGCGGTTTTACCTGATACTCCCCCTGCGACATCAACACATCGGTAAACGCTACACCACGCGCCTTGATGTCGATGCGAAGCTCTCCTGGTCCCGGCTTGCCCGGTGCAGGCACCTCCCGCACCACCAGATTGTCGATACCGGTCAGTTGTTCGCAGTAGACAGCTTTCATTGCTCAATCATCCTGTGTCCAATGCTCTATTGTGCCAGTTCGTCTGGACGATACTGCGAGATCGTTCTTTCTGGCTTTGCGAGAGAGGCGCCGAACATCCTTGGCAACATCCTGCTGCAGGCGATCGAGTGCAGGCGATCGAGTGCAGGCGATCGAGCCTGGCTTGGCGGTTATTGCAGTGGCGCTTGTTAGCGAATGCGAGGTGGATATCCGTATGGCAAAGGGCGCATGCCTGCTTCTGTGTCTGTTGATGGCAGGTCCCGCGGTCGCTGAAGTGACCGAGGCTTTTGACCTTGCCACCTACGAGGTCGCCCAGCGTGCTGGCGAGACGCTGCTCGGCGCGCTCAATCGACACAGTCCCATTCGCCGGGGCGGGCAGGTATTCCATGGTTACACCCGGTGGAATATCCGCTGGAACTTCAGGTGGGACACCAACGTGCAAGGTCGCTGCGCGATTACGGAAGTGAAGACGGCACTCTCGGTGTACATGCAACTGCCGGCGCTGGACGAAAGTACCGCCCGGAGGCGAACCGAGTTTGATGACTATCTGCCGGCTTTACGATTGCACGAAGAAGGGCATCGCCAGATCGCGACTCAGGCCGCCCGGCGTATCGACCAGGCGATCTTTTCCCTGCAGCCCATGCGAAGTTGCCAGGCGCTGGAAACCGAAGCCAATCGGCGTGGATATGAGATCCTGAATGCAGCCAATGCAAAAGATGACGCATACGATGTCGACACGAAACATGGCTGCACGCAGGGTGCCTGCTTGTATTAGATGGTAGTTGCTGGTTACGGTTTTTTCTTGCGGGAGGCCAGCTCTATGCCTGCCTGTCTTGACTGTTCGACAATCTTCTCGGTAGCGGAAATGCCTGGTTTTTCAGGTAGATAGCGAAGTGCAATCGGCTGACCTTCTGCGTACGCCTCGTATTCATCCCAGCTCAGGGCCATGCTGTGTCTGTAGTTCTGCCCCGCAATGGAATACTCATACGCCATATACGGCTTGCGCTTCTTTCCACGGCGCTTCCAGCGGCGAGTGATGGTCCCGGTGACGGGTAACCCGTGTTGAGTAAGTTCGTAGACTTGCCTGGCGCGCGCAAAACCATTCCACAACGACAAACCGATCAGCGCGCCTGCGGCTAGAATGAACAACAGAAATCCCATGTTGGGCGACCTCCTGAAATGCAGACCTGCTACGCGGTCTGAAGGTCATATCATGACAATGTCTGCCTTGATCCGGAGCGTGAATTCATCGGTGTACTGGGATGACCCTGCAGTCGCTAGGAGTATGTGGCAGTCTTCGCAGTGGCTCCACCAATTCGAGATTGCTGGAAGCGGCGGCCAGGCTGCTGCCAGCCGGTGTCGACCTGCACCTCACCACACTGGTTGGCCGGCTGCCGTTGTTCAACCCGGATATCAGCGTTGCTGCCTCTGATGTGGTTTTCCAATGGGTTCAGGAAATGCGTGGTGCCGATGGGCTGGTCATCTCTGCGCCCGAATATGCGCGTGGTTACCCGGGTGCACTCAAGAACGCGCTCGACTGGCTGGTGGACACCGATGCTTTCGTCGCCAAACCCTTCATGATGCTGGCCGCGAGCGGTCGGTCGACCGTTGGCCGTGACACGCTCATAACCGTACTCGAAACAATGTCGGGCATCCATGTGGTTCAGGCTTCCATCGTCGTCAACCTGCTCGGCACACCGTCCGATGCGGCCTCGATCATTGCATCTGCGGAGCATGCAACCAGAATACTTGCGTCCATGGATCGGTTCGCCGCCGAAGTTCGATCAAAAAACACTGAGGAGAAGTAACGAACATGCCAGTTAACCCGGCAGCATTGATCGAGATCTCTGCTTTTGCCTGGGTCCCGCCGTTTGCGGAAGGGTTTGTGCGAGATCTGCGGCCACGTTGGGTGTGCGAAGAAATTGGCGTCGACTATGCGGTGCGATTGATGGATGCCACCAGGCGACGGCCTGCAGGTTATCTGCGCGAGCAGCCCTGGGGTCAGGTTCCGGTGTTGAAGGACGGCGAACTGGAGATATTTGAAAGTGGCGCCATCCTGCTGTATCTGGGCGAAAAAGAGTTCGGCGGCAAGCACTCACGCCTTCTGCCTGTGGATGCCCCAGGGTGGGCTCGTGTCATCAGCTGGTTGTTTGCAGCGCTCAGACGACCAGGCGTGCTGGAGTTCATCGGTGGGCGGCTGGATGGACTGTCGAGTGCGCTGGGTGACAAGCCCTATCTGGCTGGCGAATTCAGTATCGCGGATATCGCGATGTCGACCGTGTTGCGCGAACTGCAGGATACGGATCTGGTTTCAAGCCGTCCGCTGCTGTCAGCCTATCTGGTCGTTGTCTTGCTCGCCCGGCCTGGCAGCGCGCGTTGGAAGCGCAGATAGAAGTATTCAGAAAGACCGAGTCTCAGGGGAAGTGACGAACCGCGTCCGATGGATCAGAACCAGGCCAACAAGCCGAACACGAGAATACCCACGAGCGCGACCAGGCTGAAGCCGAAGCTGACGGATCGCTAGAGCTTCAAGTTCGCGTCGTAACACGCCATGTGGCCAAGACGTGCCGCGACGTAGGTCATGCACAGTCCATTCAACCACACGGGGTCCGCGCCGGTGGCCAGCGCAAACAAGGAAAGGACGATGAACCCGGCCAGCGTCTCGTTGGTGTTGGCGTGTGCCCGATGAACACGAAACAGCAGTGATTAGTGATCGGGCAGGACCGGTGTACCGGGAGGGTGTTTCGCAACGATGCTGACCACGTCAGAAACCAGAACCTGCATCAGTAACAACCCGCCAATGATGCCAAAAGAAAGTACCGTCAGGTCATAGTCGATCAACCACTCACTCAACGTCCGCTCCTTGCACAGCGTATGCCCAGATGATTGGTGCTGGTGTTGACGTCACCTTTTCCTCGAGTGCCCACCTGGTACCGTGAGCAATACTGACTCGTGCAGAGAAACGAGCCGCCTCGATGACCCCGTTTGGCAACCCCTGGTTCGTCCGGGTCAAACGAAGACGAAGGTCCCGTTGGATTGATTGTCACCCGTTTGGCTGAAGCAGATTCCTGATAGTAATCGGGTCGATACCAGTCACTGACCCATTCCCATACGTTACCCGCCACATCATGCAACCCATAACCGTTGGCGGGAAATTGGGCGACCGGTGCGGTGGAGACATAACCGTCTTCGCTGGAATTGTGGTCTGGAAAATGACCCTGAAAGCTGTTTGTCATCCATCCACGATTGGGACCATTCGGTTGGAATTCATCTCCCCACGGGTATCGCTTGCCGTTCAGTCCACCTCGTGCGGCAAACTCCCACTCGGCTTCGGTAGGCAGACGTTTGTCGCGCCAGTCGCAATAGGCTACCGCATCGTCGTAGGCAACATGAACGACAGGATGCTGTTCTCGACCAGCAATGGAACTGGCTGGCCCTCCAGGTCGACGCCAGTCGGCGCCTTTCACCCATGCCCACCACCGGCCGGAATGATCCAGTGGCACAGCCGCCGTAGGTGGTGTGAAGACGGCGGATCCCGGCGCCAGCATATTCTCATCGAGGCCAGGAAAATCCTTCGCGTCAAGCGGCTTTTCCGCGAGCGTGATGTAGCTGGTGGCAGCAACGAATAGCGCGAAGTCGGCGTTCGTGACTTCGGTCCGGTCGATCCAGAACCCATCGAGGCGAACCCGATGAATCGGTCTGGAGTCATGGGTTGCCTGCATTCCGACCTGATTGTTGTCCTGGCCCAGAGGCGCTGCCGCGCCCATGTCGAATTCGCCGCCCGCGATCCAGGCCATATCGTTGGTGTCGGCGTGAGCTGCCGATTGCAAGTGCAGGCAGCCCAGCAACAGAAGAAGGCTTCCACTCGAGTGGCGGTGTGATTGAGTTCTGGTGATCATGGACTGATTGTACCCATCTGAAGGGTGTATCCATGCAGTCAAAAAACAGGGTGGACTATATCAATCTGAATGCAGGGTTGCCGGACCGTCCCATCCCAGGCGCAGGTCACGCGGGACAACAACGGAAGAAAAATCAGGTTGTGGTGGATGTAGAGGGGATCGAACACTTCGAACAGGAGAAGAGTGGATGAGTATCTACACAGAAGCACATCGGGTTTTGCAGGATCAGTTTGACAGCCGGCGGCTTGCCGATCGCCTGGAGCAGGCCATCGTCACTGATCGGCTGAACAATGCTGCACACATAGCGTTTATTGAGTCGCGCGACTTTTTCTTCCTGTCGACGGTCAACAAACTGGGCGAGCCAACGGTTTCACACAAGGGCGGGCCAGCGGGATTTGTGCGTGTCCTGAATGAAACGACGCTGGTGTTTCCGAGCTACGACGGGAACGGCATGTTCTTGTCGATGGGGAATATCGCGGCAACCGGCAAGATAGGGTTGCTCTTTATCGATTTTCAGACTCCGCACCGGGTGCGTGTGCAGGCGACGGCGTCGGTCAGTGGTAACGATCCTTTACTCGCCGGTTTCCCCGGTGCGCAGCTCGTGGTGCGCGCGCATATCGACGCGGCTTTTGTGAACTGCGCGCGTTACATTCATCGGCATGCGCGCCTGGAAACCTCACGCTATGTGCCGGATGAAGCAGGCCGCGCTCCCCTGGCGTCCTGGAAACGAATTGATGTCATGCAGGATGTCCTGCCGGCAAACGATGCCGGTCGGGCGAAAACCGAGGGTGGATTGATCACTGGCGAAGACTACAGCGCCAGGGTAAGTCGGGGAGAGTCCTGATGAGCACCTTCGTTCTGGTGCATGGTTCATGGCATGGCGCCTCGTGCTGGTACAAAGTCATCAACCGCCTGCAAGCCGCTGGCCATCGTGTCATCGCGCCAGACCTGCCGTCGCTGGGTGCTGACAAGACACCCATAGCAGAGGTCACGCTCAAGCGCTGGACGGATACGGTAGTCGCTGCGCTGGATACTGCCGATGAGCCGATGAGCCGATGAGCCGATGAGCCGATGAGCCGGTGAGCCGATGAGCCGATGAGCCGATGAGCCGGTGATTCTGGTGGGTCACAGCCGTGGTGGCATTTTGATCAGCGAAGCTGCGCAGGCCCGCCCTGAACGTGTGCAGGTGCTCGTTTATCTCTGCGCGTTTCTCCTGAGGGACGGTGAATCACTGTTCGCCGCGGCCGGTACGGATTCACAGAGCGCGCTGCCTGGAAACCTGATCATGGCTGCGGATCAGCTTTCAGCCACCGTGCAGGATGTTGTCATCAACGCGGCTTTTTATGGGGGTTGCAATGCGGATGATCGAGCGCTCGCCAGAACCCTTCTTCAGCCGGAACCTCTCGTGCCACTGACAACTCCGCTCCAGCTGACCCCTGAGCGATATGGTCGTGTGCCACGCGTATACATCGAGTGCCTGCAGGATCGGGCTGTCAGCCCGGCGATGCAGCGGCGCATGAACGATGCGTCACCCTGTCAGCGTGTCATCTCGATGGATTCGGACCACTCGCCGTTTTTCTCCGCTCCCGATGAGCTGGTCGGCCATCTGTTGTCGGTCCCTTGAACGGCGCCATGGACATCAGGCACTTCCAGGCGGAAGACACGGATCAGGTTGTGCAGTTGTGGATCGACTGCGGGCTCACCCGACCGTGGAACAGCCCACGCAAGGACATCGAAAGAAAGCTCATGGTGCAACCCGGGTTGTTCCTGGTCGGAGTATTGCAGGGCAAGGTTGTTGCTTCCGTGATGGCCGGATATGAAGGGCATCGCGGGTGGGTGAACTATCTGGCTGTCTCACCAGCACTGCAGGCGAGCGGGCTGGGGCGGCAGTTGATGACCTGTGTCGAAGAACGACTGTTTGCACTCGGGTGTCCCAAGGTCAACCTGCAAGTGCGTGAAGGAAATGACCAGGCCAAGGAATTTTACCGTCGTCTTGGCTACAGCGAAGATCGGGTGGCGAGTTTTGGCAAACGCCTGATTGCAGACGAGTGACCGCGTGATCGCCCCGGTTCGCATACGCGCAATTCAGGCTGACATCACAACGCTGAATGTTGATGGGATCGTCAATGCAGCCAACACCTCGTTGCTTGGTGGCGGTGGAGTGGATGGCGCAATCCATCGTGCAGCCGGCCATGAGCTGTTGCTGGTCTGTCGACAGCTTGGCGGCTGTGCTATCGGCGATGTCAAGGTCACGCCAGGATTTGGGCTGCGCGCCAGGTGGATTGCGCATGCCGTGGGTCCAGTCTGGCGCGGCGGCAGGCAAGGTGAGCCGCCCCTGCTGGCCGCATGTTATCGAAAAGCGATCGGGCTTGCTTCGATGCAGGGTGCGGCGTCCATTGCCTTTCCGTGCATCAGCACAGGTGTGTACGGTCATCCGGTTGACGCAGCGACGCGGGTGGCGGTTCCTGCAGTGCGGGCAGCCGTGAGAGGCACAGTATCCATTCGCGAAGTACAGTTCTGTTGTTATTCGGCAACGGATCTCGAGGTATATGACAAAGTGATGCTACCGTTTGATTTTGCTCCCAGCCTTGAAGGCGCAACACTTCGTTTGCGGCCTTTGGTCGCCACTGACTTTGAAGCACTTTATGCAGCAGCAGCCGACCCGCTGATCTGGGAGCAGCACCCCGATCCCCTGCGATACCAGCGTGAAGTTTTCATGCAGAACGTCTTTGTCGGTGCGCTGAATCAAGGCGCGTTGGTCGTACAAGACAAGGCAACCGGGCGGATAATCGGCACATCCCGGTTTTACGACTGGCAGCCTGAAACCCGCGAAGTGGCCATTGGTTTTACGTTCATTGCACGCAGTCACTGGGGTGGATCGACCAACGGTGAGTTGAAAGTCCTCATGCTTGCGCATGCCTTTCAGCGCGCCGATACCGTCTGGTTCCACATTGCCGTTGAAAACTGGCGATCCCGCAAAGCGATGGAGAAGATCGGCGACCAGTTTGATCGTATTGAAGACATGGCAGGAAACGGGCGACCACCGTTCGCTACCGCTTTTTATCGTATCGATGTGCCAAAGTCATGATCTACCACGGCGGCTGTCATTGTGGTGCGATTGCATTCGAGGTTGAAGCGTCTGGGGTATTGGAAGTCGAAGACTGCAACTGTTCCATCTGTTCAATGAGTGGCTTCCTGCACCTGATTTTGCCGAAGTCGAAATTCCACCTGCTGCGTGGAAACGATGTTCTCACGGCCTACTCGTTCAACACCGGTGTGGCGCAACATACCTTCTGTCGAATCTGTGGCATCAAGTCGTTTTATTTCCCGCGTTCGAATCCGGACGGCATCGACATCAACGTACGATGTCTTGTTGAAAGTCCGGTATCCATGCGGATCGTCCCGTTTGATGGCCGCCACTGGGAAAGACATGCCCATACACTTGCTCACAAAAGTCAGGAGCCAACATGAGTGCCCATCTGATCGCAGGCATCCAGATCACCGACCCGCAGGCCTTCGAAGAATATCGTCGCCTGGTGCCTGCAATCATCGAAGCGCATGGCGGTCGTTATCTGGTGCGTGGTGGAGACAGCCGATTGCTTGAAGGCAGTGGCTCCCCGTACCGAACCATTGTGCTGGAGTTCCCGGCTATGGAGAGCCTCAATGCGTTTTACACTTCAGCCGAATATAAGCCACTGAAGGCGCTGCGGATGCGCGCTTCGACCGGTCGGCTGTTTTCTGTTGCCGGAGTTTGATCAACCCGGCTTTATGATCCCCGGAGCGTCAGCCACAAGCGAAGCAGATGCCGCTGGGTGCCTTCGTGGTCCTCATAAGCCGTCCGCGCGTGAATGACGGTGTGATTCGACAGCAGCTGGATATCGCCTGGCTCGAACTGCATCTCGAAGCGGATACCGCTTCGTTCGGCGATAGTCTCGTAGTGGTCAAATAGCTCCAGGTCAGCGGTTGGCAGCGCGCCGGTGTGTCTTGCCACCGAGCGAAAGTAGTCCGAGTGATAGAAGGTACGCAGGGTTGAGCCATCGTAACGTATAGACTGGAGCACCGAAAAAGGTGGCTCGCTCGGCTTCTCTTCGTTGCGGCGATCGAAGCGGATATCACCGAATAGTCGGGCAGCAAGATCGGGTTGTGCCAGGAGCAGCTCTTTGAATACGGTCACGGAACTTGCGATTCGGCTGGTGTCACCGGCATTGGATGCCCGCAGGCACAACAATCCGACCACATCCGCTCCATCGCAGTGATAGTTGATGTTTGCTGCCGTGCGGTACAGGCGAACCAAGGGATCTTTCCGGGCATCGCCGGTATCCACGACATGACCGAGCAGATCGCCCTGTGGATTCTGCAGGCCGGGCAAGCCAAGGTGCTGTCCGAGACACCAGAAAAAGAGTTCGCTGTCTGCAGTAGACCACCGAGCGACCGGTGCGCCTTTGATGAGCGCAAAGCCGCGTCCGTCGCTGAGCTGATGGCGTATCGCATCAAGCCGTGGGCGCAGGCGTGCCAGCGGGAAGTCAGTCGCGGAAAGTGAGATCGTCGGCTTGTCGGTTTTTTTTGCATGATCGATGGCGGCTTCGATCTCCGAGATATCGTCCGGAGCGAGTGCGTACTGGATATCGTTCAGCGGTATCTCCACCTGTTTGCGCAGATCGGCGCCATACCAGGCCGATGGATGCTGCAGCACAGACGTTGGCATGCCGACATGAGGCCGCATGCCGAAATATCGACGCGCCTGCTCACCACTTGAGATGTGCGAGCTCATTGGGTTCTCCCCCAGGCCGGCCTGTTCATGAAGGGCCGCCGCCGATGATGACTCCTGGCCCGATCAAAGACGAGCACACATTGAAAACACTGGCCCGCGGCATGGGTTCTATTTCATGATTACAACGAATCGCCCGCCGCTCGAGGGAATCCGAGAGACTCATGCTGCTGCTGCACATTGCCAACAAGAACTACTCCTCCTGGTCGCTCCGTCCATGGGTTCTGTTACGGGAACTGGGTATCCCGTTCATTGAGCGGCTGACTCCTTTTGATGAACAGGCTTCTGGCGCCTTCAAATCATTTTCACCCAGTGGCAAGGTGCCTTGCCTGGTGGACGGCGAAACGGTTGTCTGGGATTCACTCGCTATAGCGGAATATGTCGCCGAAAGGCATCCACACGTGTGGCCCGCGGATCGAAATGCCCGTGCCTGGGCTCGTAGCGCATCGGCAGAAATGCACTCGGGCTTTGGTGAACTGCGCAACCACTGCGGCATGAACTGTGGCCTTCGAGTGAAACTGCATGCCGTGACTGCGGCTTTGCGGGCGGATTGGCAGCGTGTCGATGAAATCTGGTGTGAAGGCTTGTCAAGATCGGGTGGCCCATTCCTCGCTGACGAGCGTTTTACCGCGGTCGATGCGTTTTATGCGCCCGTTGCCTTTCGTGTCCAGACCTATTCGCCCGGGCTGTCAGCCAGGGCGGCGGACTATGCGGAGCGATTGCGGGCCTTGTCTTCGATGCGCGCCTGGTATTCCGCAGCGCTGCGAGAGCCCTGGCGAGATGTGCCTCACGAAGTCGAGGTGCGTTCTTATGGTGTGGTCCTGCAAGACGACCGCCAGCCATCATGACGCCAGCGGTGTGGGTATGGGCCGCCGATGCGGTGCTCATCCTGCACTTTGCCTTTGTGTCGTTTGTCGTTGGTGGGCTGGTCATGATTGTCGTCGGCAACCTCTGCAGTTGGCGTTTTGTCAATCAACTCTGGTTCAGACTCCTGCACCTGGCAATGATTCTGGTCGTTATGGCCGAGGCCTGGCTTGGCATCGTCTGTCCGCTGACGGCGCTTGAAAGCGAGCTGCGTCTCAGGGCAGGAGGCGATGGTTATTCCACGTCGTTCATCGAGCACTGGTTAGGCACCATACTGTTTTTCGATCTGCCGCCTTTTGTGTTTGTCGGGGCCTATACACTCTTCGGAGTATTGGTGCTCTTTACGTGGTGGAAATATCCGCCGCACCGAAGAATCGAACATGCCTGAAACACGATCTGCGTCCGATGCTCGGATACTTGCGTCACCCGATATCCAGCGCAGTGGATCGCTGCATGAACCCAGCCCTGATTCCGCTTCGCGACGGCAGCACTTGCCGTGATGAACAACGTGGCATGGTGCGAAGCCATGTGCCGCACACATGGTGGGGATAGCCAGCAGACTGCTGACTGGTGGATCAACCGAGGGCCATCACCAAAGCTGTATCCAAACATCGTGACCTGCTCGCCTCGTGCCACAACGGCAGCACTAGTCCCCATGATCGACGAGATTGCGGAGAAATTTCCAGCCGTTGGGTGGGGACTAAAGGACAGCTACAACTGTCTTGATCTTGTGCCGCACGGATTTACGAAATTGCTCAAGGCAACCTGGCTGTGGCGTGATGCATCGCTTCTGGAGGGAACGCATTCGAAAGATTTCGAATGGCACCGGATCGAAACGACTCGCGAGCTTTTGCGTTGGGAGCAGGCCTGGTCGGGTGGTGAGTCGATCGATCAGAGTTGTCGACTTTTTAAACCGGCACTGCTATCTGATCCTGGCGTCACATTTTTGGGTGCGTGGCAAAGCAGTGAACTGGTTGCCGGATTTGTTGTCAGCCTCAGTGAGGCTGTAACAGGTCTGTCCAACCTGTTTTCGACAGCCAACGAAGCCGGGGTCTGGATTAGCGCCGTACAAACAGCCCAGTTGCGATATCCTGTCAGTCCGCTGGTTGGTTATGAATATGGAGCGGATCTGCAGCAAGCGATGCGGGCCGGGTTTGCGCCGCTGCACTCGCTTGCGGTCTGGATACGCAGCGGGAGCTGATCGATGAAACATGCGGAGACGGAAGCGCTCTCCCAACTCGAAGGTTTGCTGGCCGGGTTGCGCAGCATTGAGACACTGAAGGAAAAACGTCCGGGCGTTTTATACCTGCGCTCAAGAGCCTTCCTGCACTTTCATGAAGACCCGACCGGGCTGTTCGTCGACATTCGTTTGTCAGGAGAGGACTTCACCCGTTTGCCCGTGAATACTCCAAACGAACGAGAAAAGGTGTTGCGAGTTGCGCAGACGGCTATGGAGAGGGGCCGGTGAGTGAGCCGATGGCAGGGCAATTACTTCCTATCGGGTTGACAGCATCGTCATGACACAACAGACCGTCGAATGGGCAGGAGCGCTTTTCATTCTGCTTTCCACCTTCACCATCGGGTTCCAGCTTGCGCTGGTGTTTGGAGCGCCGTGGGGCGAATGGACGATGGGCGGACGAGCCCGTGGTGTCCTGACCGGCATCCGGCGCTGGGTCCCGGGCGTTTCTGCTCTGGTCCTGTTTGGATTCATCATCGTGGTCGCGTCCCGGTCGGGCCTGGCGGTTCCAGGCCTGCGGGAGTGGTCGAACACATTGATCTGGGTGGTAGTTGCCTACTGTTTGCTTGGGTGCCTGGCCAACGCCGCAACACCGAGTGTTCGCGAGCGGCGCCTGTGGCTACCGGTGTTAGTCCTGCTGCTGGCCAGCAGCCTGCTCGTGGCTTTGAGCTGACAGAAAATGGCGCAACTCAGGGAAATCGTAATCGATGCTCTGCGTCCTGCAGAACTGGCCTGCTTCTGGGCAGCAGCACTCGACACGTACAGGGTTCGTGGTTATGACACTGGGGAGATAGAGCGATTGGCCGCTCAGGGCTTGACTCCAGAGACCGATCCTTCAGTTGCGTTGGACGGAAACGGTCCGACCATTTTTTTCCAGCGTACAGCGACGCTGAAAACATCGCGAAACCGTCTGCATCTAGATCTGGAAACCACCGCGAGAGGCCATGAAGTCAGGCGTCTGGAACAACTGGGCGCACGCGTTCTTGATCAACACGAAGGCTTTACCGTCATGCGTGATCCGGAAGGCAATGAGTTCTGTCTGGTAGGTCCGATATGAGTGAGGAGGGCGCTGTGCAGCAGGTCCATACCGGTTTTGCCAGCAGCGGTACGGCTCGGCTCTATTGCGAGGTGGCCGGCAGTGGCCCACCTGTTGTACTGCTGCATGCGGGGGTTGCCGACTCAAGGCAGTGGAACGATGAGTTTGTCTGGCTGGCGGAACGATATCGGGTCGTTCGCCATGATCTGCGCGGTTTTGGTCGCAGTGAGCCGGTCCCAGGCGACTTCTCGCACCTCGAGGACCTGCAGGCCATTCTGAAGACGGTCGAGATCACTGAACCTGCCCTGATGATTGGCTGCTCCATGGGTGGGGTGCTGGCGATGGACTTTGCGCTGGAGTATCCAGCGTATGTTCGAGGACTTGTCATGGTCGGATCCGGTCCGGGCGGGCTCAGGCTGGATGCTCCACGGCCCAGGTTGTTTCTCGCCATCGAAAAGGCATCGCAGTCTGGCGATCTTGATCAGGTTGCAGAGCTGGAAACGTAGCTCTGGTTCGATGGCGAAGGCAGAACGGCGGATCAGGTTGATTCCGGAATGCGCGCGCGAGCCTTCACGATGAACAGATTGTCGCTGCAACATGAACAGCGTGCGCTCGGCAATCGCCAGCCGGATGTGACGGTTACCGCTGTCCAGCGGCTGGATCAACTGGTGTTGCCGGTGCTGTCCATCGTTGGCGAACATGACATTCCGTACATTCATCTGGCGACCGATTATCTTGTCCAGCACGTTTCGACCGCGCGAAAGAAAGTGCTACAGGACGCTGCTCATCTCCCGAACATGGATCAACCGGCTGCTTTCCGGTTGCTGATCGAAGAGTTCACGGCAATCGTTGATCCCGCTATCCTTCCGGTCGACCACCTATAACCTGCGAGACCTCGCACATGTCGAAGACTGATCAGCAGCCTCCGGTGATTGACAAGGCAGCCCTGCGGCAAAAGTACATGGAGGAGCGTGACAAACGCCTTCGCGCGCACGGCAACGAACAGTACCTGCAGGTGTCGGGCAGGTTGGCGCACTACCTGCAAGATCCTTACACGCCGATCACGGCACGCGCGCCAATCACCGATCACGTGACCTTTGCGTTTGTCGGTGGTGGCTTCGCAGGGCTGGTGACCGGCGCGCGGCTTGTCGAGTCGGGCATCACCAATGTGCGCATCATCGAAAAAGGCGGTGACTTCGGCGGTACCTGGTACTGGAACCGTTATCCAGGCGCGCAATGCGACACCGCATCCATGGTATACATGCCACTGCTTGAAGAGACGGGGCGCATGCCATCGGAAAAATACGCGCATGCGCCGGAGATTCTCGAACATTGCCAGCGCATCGGCCGACAATACGAACTCTACGAACAGGCTTTATTCCACACCGAGGTGACGGCCATCAATTGGGATGAAGAGCGTTCTGTGTGGAACATCCGCACCCATCGGGGCGATGCCTTCACTGCGCAGTTCATTGGTATGGGTACCGGGCCGCTGCATGTGCCAAAGCTGCCAGGCATCCCGGGAATAGAGATCTTCAAGGGGCATTCGTTTCATACCAGTCGTTGGGACTACGACTACACCGGCGGCAATCCAAAAGGCGGCTTGATGGAAAAGCTGGCACACAAGCGGGTGGCCATCATCGGTACCGGCGCCACGGCCGTGCAGTGCGTGCCGTATCTTGCACGCGCCTGCGGAGAGCTGTTAGTGTTCCAGCGCACACCATCTTCGGTGGATGTGCGTGCCAACGCACCCATAGACAGGAACTGGTTTGAGAGTATTGCCTCACCCGGCTGGCAGCAGCGCTGGCTGGAGAACTTTACCGACAATCAAACAGGGGGCAGTGCCGCGGAAGACCTCGTGCAGGACGGCTGGACCGATCTGTCACGACGGATACGCGAAAAGATCACGGGTCTGCCCAGGGAGCAGATGACTCCGCAGAACATGATGGCGGCGTACGAAGATTCGGACAACGAGAAGATGGAAGAGATTCGTGCACGCGCGGATGCCCTGGTGCAGGACCGCGACACCGCGCGGAAGCTGAAGGCCTGGTACCGCCAGCTGTGCAAGCGTCCCTGCTTTCATGACGAGTTTTTGCAGGCGTTCAACACCCCGGGTACCAGGCTGGTGGATACGGATGGCAAAGGCGTTGAGCGGATCACTGAAAATGGTGTTGTGGTTGCAGGCGTCGAGTACGAAGTTGATTGCATCATCTATGCGTCAGGCTTTGAAGTGGGCACAGAGTACAAGCGTCGTTCGGGTTTCGATTTGACCGGACGCGACGGTGTAAAACTGTCAGAGCACTGGGGAAAGGGCATGCGTACCAAACATGGCATTCATGTCCACGGCTTTCCCAATGCGTTTTTTGTGCAACCGACCCAGGGTGCAAACCTCATCTCCAACGTGCCACACAATCTCACGGAAGCTGGCAAAACCATCGCGACCATTGTTCGCCAGGCGCGGAACGTACAGGCACGCGAAGTGGAGGTGACCAGGGAAGCGGAAGATGCCTGGGTCGCGCTGCTACTCACTGGAGCCGGCAGGATGATCGGTTCGCCCGATTGCACACCTGGCTACTACAACAACGAAGGCCAGGACCCAGGACCGCGCGCCAAACTGAACGTGGGGTACCCGGCGGGTGCTTCAGCGTACTTCAAGTACATCGATGCGTGGCGCAGTGCCGGGACGTTTGAAGGTCTGGAATTTCGTACCGAATAGGCGTGTACCAATCGTCTCGCCGACGGAGTGGAATATTTCGAACGTCGTCGCTCCACCGCCGCAGCCTGTGGATCTTCTGCCGCGCAGACTCCTGGCCACATGGGTATCGAGGCGTGTGGTTCATGTGCTCCCTCATGCGTCAAACAGAGCACTTGACTCCCTGACTCGGCTCGTGAAATGTGAGGCAAATAATGAACAGTGTCGATCTCAAAGCGTTTGTTGATGCGCATCGATGGGCGGTGCAAACCAGTGCATCGAGAGCGGGATCTCCACAAGCGGCGCTCATTGGCATAGCCATCACCGACCGGAACGAGATTGTGTTCGATACCTTGTCTACCAGCCGCAAGGTGGCCAATCTGCGCGAAAACCCCAGGCTTGCGTTGGTGATCGGTGGCTGGGAGGACGATGACCCCCGTACATTGCAGATCGAGGGCAATGTCGACTTTCCTGTTGGGGAAGATCTGGAGCGCATCAAACTCGCCTACTATGCCGTATTCGCTGATGGACCGAGCAGGCTAGACTGGCCTGAACTGGTCTACGTGCGAATGACCCCGAACTGGGCACGATTTGCAGACTATCGGGCCGAGCCGCCGCGCATCCATGAGTGGTCAATGTAGCGGATATGTCGAATAGGCTGCGAAACTGTCGGGATATCGCCTGGTTCAGGCAGGACTCTCCACGCCAGCGGCTGGCCTGCGCGGTTCCTGAAGGCCACCAGGTTCTCCAGCGAATTGATGCGTTTGATCCGGTTCTTGCCGGCACGCTTCCCCTCGACGTTGATCTGCCGGACAGCGACCTCGACATCATCTGGGAAGTTCATGATGCATGGGACTTCGTGAACTGCCTCATGGATCAGTTCGGCATGGGCGGTGAATGGCTTCGATCAGGGCGCTTCGATCCCGGGTGCTTCGATCGAGGGTGCGAGCGCTGAAGCGGGAGGGCCTCAAGACGGAACCCGCCTTTGCACGGGCGTTTGTTCTGATGGACGATTCCTGTGAGCAGTAATATGCAATGTCAGCCTGGATCGATGATCAACTTGTGGATGTTCTGAAGCGAAGAATCTGATGTGGTGATGAGGGTTGAAGCGATGCTCGAACTACGACCCACCTGTGAATGTTGCGATGCTGCGCTTCCCGCACATTCGCCTGACGCGCGCATCTGCTCCTTTGAATGCACGTTCTGCGCGGCATGTGCCGACCAGACGCTGCAGGGACGCTATCCAAATTGTGGTGGTGAACTGATGCCGCGGCCGCCGCGTCGTCCGACGGAACATCTGGCACGCAATCCGGCTTCGACCAGGCGTGTATTCAAGCCTGCCGGTTGTGCAACGGGGGCGCCGTGACGTTCGAGGTGGTGGAGATGCGCAAACACACGATTGTGCGTCGAATGACACTGCGTGTTGGCGAAGGCACCAAATGGCATGTCGATCCCTGCCGTCGCTATTCGGTGGTCTTGAGTGGTAATCGGTTGACCATCGAATTTCGTCACAGTGAAGGATTGGAGGTGTGGTCCGTCCATCGTGGCATGGCGGGCTGGGATGATCCCGATCCACGTGTGCATCGAGCCATCAACGCGGGCACCGAAACCTATGAGGAGCTGGTTACCTTTCTGTTGCCCGGCCCTGGAGCGGACCCCCAGCCATCGGCGCCGGGCTAAGCGGTTTGGGCGGCGTGGCGCTTCATCTCCCACGCCCCATTTAATGCCCTGCACACTGTGGCTTTCACACAACTGTCTCAGTGATGATGCCCGCCAGCGCCATGCACGTGTCCATGGGCCATCTCTTCGTGACTTGCTTCGCGCACGTTTGTGATCTCCACCGCGAAGTTGAGATGTTGGCCGGCCAGTGGATGGTTTGCATCCATCTGGACTGAGTCATCAGACACAGCAGTGACGACGGAAGCCTGTGGTCCCTGCGCTGTCTGGGTCTGAAACCGCATCCCGACCTCGATTTTGTCGATACCAGCAAAGGCACTGCGCGGTACATCCTGAACCAGGGCAGGGTCGAACTCGCCGTAACCGTCCTTTGGCGCGATGCGTACGTTCAACGAGTCACCCGCAACGTGGTCAAGGAGCTCGGCTTCGAGTCCCGGAGTGAGGTTGCCGTTGCCGTGCAGATAAGCGAGGGGTTCACTGCCCTCTGACGAATCCAGCGTGTCTCCGGCGTCATTCTTGAGTGTGTAGTGAATGAGGACGACACGATTGCTGGCGATTTTCATGGTCGACGGGACTCCGGATAACTGCAGGTGGAATGGTGCGATGGCGGATTGCAGATCCTGATCGCCAAAAAATAAACCGGCGCATTCTCCACATTTCGCAGCCCGCCTGCAGCCAGAAATGTCGTGCGCCGGCCCGCCGAAGTGGTTCCCCAATGATCTCTCGGGGTCAGCGGGGATCCGGAGGACGATTTTCGCGGTATTGGCGCTGCACCCATTGCACGCCGGGATGGTCTTTCCACTCTGCGAGCAATTGCACCAGAGCTTCAGGGACTGGCTCGGCAGGACGCATGTCGGGGTGGTCTAGTCTCACGACAGGCGACATGAGTGCGGCGACTGTCAGATCTGCGACTGAGAAGCGACCACCCACCAGAAAGGGGCGGTCCCGGGTTTCCTTGGCAATCCAGTCAAGGGTCTGTCGTGTGATATCGAAGGCTCTGGCGACGTTGGTCGGGTCGGTGACACCATTCGCCCTGGCCATCAGCGGTTTGACCAGTGGCAACATGAGCCGGTAGCCGCCGCGTTGAAATGCCGATGCGTCACCACCAAAGAGACGGTCGACATAGCCAAGTTCGTTCACGAATACCGTAAAGGCCACGGTCCGGGTAGCAGGCCCACATCGCGGTCGAAACGATCGACGATCGCCAGTGCCTGATCGCGTTCCGCCGAAGTGGCCGGAAAAAGGCGAGGCTCCGGAAACTTCGTCTCCAGTACATCGATGATGGCGGCGGAACCGGCAATGGACTGGCCGTCGATCACGAGTACTGGTGTTGATGTCTGGCATGACAACTTCTTGATGGGGATCTGATGTGGTCCTGGCAGGAGGCTCACACGCTCGTGCCTTAGATTCTTGAATGCCAAGGCCCACCGTACCTAGTCGTTGTAGTGAGAAGCTCGGAATTGATACAGGACGATGGATGGGGTAACTACGGCAGCACCTCGGCATACGTGTTTCCTGAATGCTGATCTCACTCGCTTCAACGATCAAGCTGACTGCAGTTGTGGCGGCGTACTGTCGGAGAGGTTTCGGAATCAGGTCGATGATTGAGTGTGTGGGTCGATCTGGGCTGCGAGAACGGCGCTGAGCAGTTCGATCACTCCGGATTTGAAGAAGTTGCTGGTCGCTCCAAGTCGCACAATGACCAGGTCCCGGCTTGGAATGATCCACAGTTGATTGGTCTGCAGCCCTGACGCGTAATAAGTGTCAGGGGGCAGCTTTTGCATCCACTGCTGGTCAGGGCGCTCCGGATCGATCAGCCACACGCCGGCGCCATAGGGGCGCTCCACAGCCTGGGGCGTGGGCGTTGTCATGTAGTCGATCCACGACGCGTTGAAGTACAGACGACCATTCACACGACCGCGGTTCTGCAGCAGTTGGCCGAAACGAGCCCAGTCGTGTGCGCTCGACATGATGAACGATGAGCCGATGAACTGGCCGCTTTCATCGGTTTCGAACCAGGTGTGATGCATGTTGAGAGGTGTGAACAACTCGTCTCGCATGAAGTCAGCCGTTGGGTCCGGGCCACTGAGGCGATCACTGATCACGCGCGCAGCAAGCATTGTGCTGCCACTGGTGTAGGCAAACACCTCGCCAGGGGTTTCACGCAAACCTCGTCCGATCGCATAGGCGCTGGTATTGCCGTTCCCAAACAGCATGACGCTGTTTGCGTCCACACCGCTCTTGTTTTCAACGATGTCGATGCCGCTGGTCATCCGCAGCAGTTGATCGAAGGAGATGTGGGCCCGATCGTCTTCTTCCCAGTCGTTGAACAGGTTGACCTCCTCCGTGCCCAGGAATTTCCGCTGCGCCAGCATGCCTGCGATAACCGTTGTCACTGTCTTGCCCATCGACCAACCGGGCAGTGGGGTATCACCATCTATGCCCTGAGCATATCGTTCCGCCACCAGTTCACCCGCATGTACGACCAGCACGGCGAGGGTGCCCGGTGCGCCCAGGGCGTTGTCGACGGCGGCACTCAGGGCAGTGTTGTCAAAGTGGCCGCCGCGGTGACGTTGGTTGAGGCCCCAGACGGGTGGCAGCTTCGCTTCGTATTGCGGTAGCAGGGCAGCAACATTTTCGGGCGAACTCTGGCGCAACAACACACACCCATAGCCGGCATGATGAATGGCCGTCGCCCTGGCAAACCCGAATGAGTCGGCGTCAACGTGTTGCCGAACACGATCGATCTCGTAGTGCATCAGCCAGGCACCAGGCCCGAGCAGTGGACGAATGTAGGTGTTGAATGCACGCGCGGGCTCAAGGCCGGAAACGAAGGTCAGGGAGCACAGCTGCTTGGCAGTCAACGCGGTACCAACCGGACCTGCGATGACAACATAAATCGCCGGTGGAGTCACCAGAACGAGCGCGATAAGCCAGAGGATATACTTGCGGGACATTGTGCAAATGGTAGCACCATGATCCGAAGAATTGCCTCATGGTTGGCTGCACCGCGACAAGCGGGCACACTAACCTGATCGTGTCGACTTCCTGCTGACTAGGAGTCTGTCGGACTTGAGCGATCGTAGCGAGCCGAGTGGGAGAGCGAGGACAGTTTTTCACGATTTCGAGGCGCATGGTGGAACCATGCAACGAGAAATCGGGGAAAAATGGACCGC
>Ga0105050_10002622_pt1 | contig 25496 bp, 29 predicted proteins | sample FRY01_FD_78088 | JGI IMG/M metagenome (GOLD analysis project Ga0105050, IMG submission 78088) | Freshwater microbial communities from Lake Fryxell liftoff mats and glacier meltwater in Antarctica - FRY-01 | ecosystem: Environmental > Aquatic > Freshwater > Ice > Glacier meltwater ...
CCCGCAAGCCCAGATAATAGCGCACCCACGGCGCCACCAGCACCCGCATCAAAATCCGGCTGCCAACCCGGGAAATCCTGATCTCGGGCTCATCCAACAAGCGTCATGAATAAGACGGGTTAGGACGCAACTGCACAAAAGTTAACGTTGCTCCGACCATGGCCGTACGGCGCAGATCGGAAAGCATTTATTGTATATATTTTAATAAGTTAGATATTATAAAAAGATCCAAAAATAATTTTTTCAAAAAGAGCAAATTTGGTCATTTCTCATGCGAATCATGGGAAATAGCTAAATTTACCTCAGGCCAAGGCTGCCGCGGGAGCAGTGAAGGTAAGCGCTGTTAGGATGGTATAATTTTAGAGTAAGACATCATCGCTTCCGAATAAGATTAAGATTTGTTTAATCCTCCTTAGCGGGCTTGGCAAGAAATAATTTGTTAACTTTTTGGAATTGGAGGGCGCGCCAGTGTGTTCGCTTCCGACCTTGCCAGAAGCGTTCATAACAATAATTTTACGAAATCAGATCGGAGGCGATAGCCAGCCAAAAACGCAGCGGCGCAACTCAGCCTTTCACACGGCGAGCTTTATCCAGCTTTTTCAAAATAATCCCGCGCTTCAACCGGCTCAGATGATCGATGAACAAAATGCCGTTCAGATGGTCCATCTCGTGCTGGAGGCAGGTGGCGAGCAGGCCGTCCAGTTCTTCATCATGCGCCGCGCCCGATTCATCAAGCCACGTCACCCGCACCCGCGCTGGCCGGTCCACATCGGCAAATTGTTCGGGCACAGACAGGCAGCCTTCGCTGTAAACCGACAGTTCGTCGGATTCCCAAGTGATTTCCGGATTGATGAACACGCGCGGCTCTTTCAGGCGCGCCGGCTCTGGGGGCTCGCTATCGTCTGGCGTATCCTCGTCCGCAGTAGCTTCGGTAACGGCGGCTTCGGCCTCAGGGTCAACAGGCTGCAAATCAATCACCAAAATCCGCTCGGCCACGCCCACCTGTATGGCAGCAAGGCCGATACCTGGCGCGTCATACATGGTCTCCAGCATGTCAGCGATGAGGACGCGGTGCGCGTCTGTCACCTCGGCCACGGGTTTGGAGATGGTGCGAAGCTGCGCATCTGGCGCTTCTAGGATAGGGAGGATGGCCATGGCTGTGAGCTAGGGAGCCGGGGAGGTGCCGTCAAGCAGCGCTGTTTACGTGACAGGTCGCCGCGCCCTGAGCGCCAGCGCCAGCGTGCCCTCATCCATATAGTCAAGCTCGCCGCCCACCGGCAGGCCATGGGCCAGCTGGCTGATGATGAGGCCCAGCGGGGCCAGCCGGTCCGCCAGATAATGCATGGTGCTCTGGCCTTCCATGGTGGCGTTCATGGCCAGCACGACTTCTTTTATGGGCCCGTTTTGCACGCGGGCGACGAGCGCCTCGATGGCGAGATCTTCCGGGCCGATGCCATCGAGCGCTGACAAGCGCCCGCCGAGCACGTGGAAGCGGCCGGCAAATAGGCGTTTGCCGTCCAGCGCCCAGAGATCGGGGACGTCTTCTACCACGCATAATATCGCCGGATCGCGTCTTGGGTCAGTGCAGATGCTGCACGGGTCTTGCGTTTCGATATTGCCGCATTGGTGGCAGGTGACGAGGCGCTGCTCTACGGCTTCCAGCGCCATGCGCAGCGGGGCCAGCGCGGTTTCGCGGCGCTTGAGGAGATGTAGCACGGCGCGGCGGGCGGAACGCGGGCCGAGGCCGGGCAGCCGGGCCAAGGCTTGCGTAAGCGCGTCAAGTTCTGGTGAAGCCATGGTTCTGACATGCCATCCTGCAAGGCAAGCCGCAACGCCCTTCGCGGGCCCCGCCGCTTATGCGGCCCTTCACGGCTCCCGCCCCATGCGCTAGAGAGCCGCAAGCATATAAAAAGGACCCCCAGCATGACCGCCATTGGCAAAGACAGCCTGAACACCCGCCGCAGCCTCGATGTAGGCGGCAAGACTTATTATTATTACAGCCTGGCCGCGGCTGCCGCAAAGCTGGGGACTATTGACCGACTGCCGTATTCTATGAAGGTGTTGTTTGAAAATCTGCTGCGTTTTGAAGATGGCAGCAGCGTTAAGGTTGCTGATCTTGAAGCCATGGTGGCTTGGGGGGAGACGCGCCGCTCCGAGCATGAAATAAACTATCGCCCGGCCCGGGTGCTGATGCAGGATTTCACCGGCGTGCCCTGTGTGGTTGATCTCGCCGCCATGCGTGACGCGATGACCAAGCTGGGCGGTGACCCCCAGAAGATTAACCCGCAGGTGCCGGTTGATCTGGTTATCGACCATTCGGTGATGGTTGATGAATTTGGCACGCCGCTGGCGTTTGAAGTGAATATGGACCTTGAATATGCGCGCAACATTGAGCGCTATGAGTTTTTGCGCTGGGGCTCTTCGGCGCTGAAGGGCTTTCGAGTGGTGCCGCCGGGCACCGGGATTTGCCATCAGGTGAATTTGGAATATCTGGCCCGCGCGGTCTGGACCTCGGCAGATTCTTCCGGCGCGGTTGTGGCTTATCCTGATACGGTGGTGGGCACCGATAGCCACACCACCATGATCAACGGCCTTGGCGTGCTTGGCTGGGGTGTGGGGGGCATTGAAGCTGAAGCGGCGATGCTTGGCCAGCCGGTGTCTATGTTGATCCCGGAGGTGGTTGGCTTCAAGCTTTCAGGCGCGTTGGCCGAGGGCGTTACCGCGACTGATCTGGTGCTTACCGTTACCCAGATGCTCCGCGCGCATGGCGTTGTGGGGCGGTTTGTGGAGTTTTTTGGGCCGGGTCTGGATGCGCTCAGCCTGGCTGACCGGGCAACGATTGCGAATATGGCGCCGGAATATGGGGCGACGTGCGGGTTTTTCCCGCTTGATGCCAAGACCATTGCTTATATGCGCCTGACGGGCCGTGATGAAGAGAATTGCGCACTAGTGGAAGCCTATGCCCGCGCGCAGGGCATGTGGCGGGAGAGCGACACGCCTGACCCGGTATTCACCGATGTTTTAGGGCTGGATATTGGCACGGTGGTGCCGAGCCTTGCGGGGCCTAAGCGGCCGCAGGACAAGGTGCTGCTGAGCAACGCCAAGCTCGCTTTTGAGAAGGAACTTGCGGGCAGCTATGCGCAAGCCGGCCGTATGGATGTTCGGGTTGATGTGGCGGGCGTTAATCACGGCATTGGACACGGCGATGTGGTTATTGCCGCCATTACCAGCTGCACCAATACGTCCAACCCTTATGTGATGATTGCTGCCGGGTTGGTGGCGAAGAAGGCCCGGGCGCTGGGGCTTACCCGCAAGCCCTGGGTGAAAACCAGCCTGGCGCCGGGCTCCAAGGTGGTGACGGATTACCTGCTTAACGCCGGGCTTCAGGATGATCTGGATGCGATTGGCTTTGATCTGGTTGGCTATGGCTGCACAACATGTATTGGCAATTCCGGGCCGCTGGCGCCGCCGATAAGTGTGGCGATTAATAGCAATGATATTGTGGCAGCCAGTGTGCTTTCGGGAAACCGGAACTTTGAAGGCCGGGTATCTGCCGATGTGCGGGCGAATTATTTGGCGTCGCCGCCGTTGGTTGTGGCTTATGCCTTGGCGGGCACAATGCGGAAGGATTTGACGACTGAGGCGATTGGCGTGGGCAGTGATGGCCAGCCGGTGTTTTTGAAGGACATCTGGCCCACGAGCGCGGAAGTGGCGGAGACGGTGGCGATTTCGGTGACGCCGGAGGCTTTTCGGATGCGCTATGCCAATGTGTTTGAAGGCGATGAGCGCTGGCAGGCTATCAAGGTGACCGGCGGGGCGACTTATGGCTGGAACAACGCTAGCACCTATGTGCAGAACCCGCCGTATTTTGAGGGCATGACCATGACGCCGGCGCCGGTGGCCGATATCCGCCGCGCCCGGTCTTTGGCGCAATTTGCGGATTCTATCACTACTGATCACATCTCGCCCGCCGGCGGCATCAAGGCTGACTCGCCGGCTGGTAGCTATTTGGCGGAGCGTCAGGTGACCAAAGCCGAGTTCAACTCCTATGGGGCGCGGCGCGGCAACCATGATGTGATGATGCGCGGCACCTTTGCGAATATCCGCATCAAGAATGAAATGGTCCCCGGCGTGGAAGGCGGCATCACCCGCCATATTCCTTCGGGCGAACAGCTTCCCATCTATGATGCCGCCATGCGCTACAAAGCGGAAGGCACGCCGCTCGTCGTGATTGCCGGCAAGGAATATGGCACGGGCTCTTCGCGGGACTGGGCGGCCAAAGGCACGATGTTGCTCGGCGTGCGCGCGGTTATCGCCGAGAGCTTTGAGCGTATTCACCGCTCGAATCTGATCGGCATGGGCGTTTTGGCGCTGGAATTTGCGTCTGGCACCTCGCGCGCCACGGTTGGCCTCACCGGCGATGAACTGTTCGACATTGAAGGCTTGGACGCGCTCACCCCGCGTCAGGAATTGACCGTGCATTTCATCCGTCCAGATGGCAGCGGCGGCAGCTTCAAAACCATCGCGCGGATAGATACCGAGCAGGAGCTGGAGTATTTCTACGCTGGCGGCATCCTGCCTTATGTGTTGCGGAAACTAGCGGCTTAAGCCCTCTCTATAAGGCTGTGGTGCACCTCGCCCCAGTCCACACACGCCCACCCCCGGCGCTGCGCATCTGCGCGTAGCGCCGGGGAGGCGTTGGCCGCAATGGCCTCGCCGCCTGATTCAGCCGCCAGTTCCAGCAGCGGCAGGTCCGAAATATGGTCTGACCATGCCGATACAGTCGCGCCGGCTAGCCCTTCCTCCGCCAGCCACGCCCGCACCGCCTGCGCCTTGGCCTCGCCGTAAATATTTTCGCCTATAAGCCGGGGCACCAGCACATCGTCTTCAAACGCAAACCGCGTGCAAATTACCTTATCTACGCCCAGCGCGGCGCCAATGGCTTCGGCATAATAGGCGTTGGACGCGGTCGCGATCACGAGCCGGCACCCCGCCGCCTTCTGCGCTGCCAATTCCGCCGCCGCGCCTGGAAATAGCTCCTCTGCCAGTATCCGCGCTGCATAAGCCGCCGCCGCGCGCCGCACCCGTGCGGCGGGGACGCGGCGGCCCATTATCACGCGCTGCACCGCTGCCTTAAGCCCGCCGCGATCAAGGGCACCGCTCCCGTAAAGCTGCACCGGCCCCAGCAGCAGAGGGAGCAGAAGCACCCGCCAAGGCGCTTCATGACGTAGCCAGTAGCGCAGCCAGCCGGACCAGCTGCCGCGCCGGATTAGCGTGCGGTCCATATCGAAAATGGCAATCTTTTGGCTCAGTGCGCCCTCTCCTGTGTTGAATGCTGCGACCATTCACCCTCCTTACAGACGCGCGCTCACACCCGATATAGGCGAGATGAATGTTCCCATGCCCTTTGTTGAAGTTGGCCGCCACCGGGCTCCTAAGGGCGTGAGCGATCGGTTGGCCTATGGCCTCACCCGGCTCTTGCGCTTTTTTGCCGACCGGGTGTTTGCAGCGCGTTATGGCAACCGGGCCATTGTGCTGGAAACCGTAGCGGCCGTGCCCGGCATGGTGGGCGCGACCATGAGTCATTTGCGCGCGCTGCGCCGGATGGAAGATGATGCCGGCTGGATCCGCACGCTCATGGAAGAAGCTGAGAATGAGCGCATGCATTTGATGACCTTCATCCAGGTCGCACAGCCTTCAGGCTTTGAGCGGTTTTTAGTAATGGCCGTGCAATGGGTATTTTATGTCGGTTTTTTTGTGCTTTACCTCATTAACAGCACCACCGCACACCGGCTGGTCGGCTATTTTGAAGAAGAAGCCGTGATCAGCTACACGCAATATCTGGCTGAAATTGATGCCGGGCGCGTGGAGAATATCCCGGCGCCTGAAATTGCCATACGGTATTGGGACCTGCCCGAAGATGCCCGGCTGCGCGACGTAGTGGTGGCGGTGCGCGCTGATGAAGCCCATCACCGGGACACCAACCATGGCTTTGCTGACACGCTGGCCGGGCTGCCCACCGATCCAGCGGCGATTTCCCCCTATCCCGCCAAAGCGCCGCTGGACCGGCTGGCCGCCTAAACCACTTAGCTGAACCATCTATTTGTAAAGGCTTGCGCGGCGCGGGTTTATCCCGCACTCAACCTCTATGGCCGAAATCGGATTCCAGCCGCCCGCGCCTGAGGGGGATGATCGCACGCTGCTGCTGACAGGCCGGATTACCATTGCCCATATTCAAGACATAGCGGCAGAACTGCTGGCGTTATCCCCCGGCGGCAAGCGGCTGAGCATAGATCTTCGCGAGGCGATACGCATCGATACCGCCGGCGCACTGATTGTTGAAAGAGTGATGAGCCGCTGGCGGGCAGCCGGTGTTGAGGTGAAGCTTATCACCGACAAGGAGGACGCCCCCCGGCTCATCGCCGAAGTGGCCCAGCATGATGAGCCGATGCCGGTGCGGCGGCCTGTAGGCAATGTGGTGACTGAGCGCCTTGTGCGCATTGGCAAGTCAGTGGTGATCTCACTGACCGGAATGACGGCATTTCTGGCATTTCTCGGCCATATTCTGGTGGTACTTTTCCAGACGGTTTTCGGGCGTCGGAAAATGCGCTGGAACGCCCTTATCCATCAGTGTGAAACTATCGGCGTCAATGCGCTCGGCATCATCGCGTTGCTGCTGTTTCTGGTGGGCGTGGTGGTGGCGCAGCAAGGCGTGGTGCAATTGCGCCAATTCGGGGCTGATATTTTTGTCGTCAACCTCATCGGCCGCGCCACCATCCGCGAGCTTGGTATCTTGCTCACCGCGATCATGGTGGCGGGCCGCTCGGCCTCAGCGTTTGCCGCCCAAATCGGTTCCATGAAGCTCAATCAGGAAGTGGATGCGCTGGTGACCATCGGCATGTCCCCCATTGAAGTGCTGGTGATTCCGCGCGTGCTGGCCATGGCGCTGATGATGATGCTGCTCGGTTTTTTCGGTTCAGTGTGCGCGCTGATAGGCGGCGGCATGTATGTATGGTTTGATCTGGATATGCCGCCCGCCACCTATCTTAACCGGCTTCAGGAAGTGATTTTGATGCGCGATTTCGTGATCGGCACCATCAAAGCCCCGGTTTTTGGCCTGGTTATCGCCATGCAGGGGTGTTTTCAGGGCATGCAGGTGAAGGGCAATGCAGAGGATGTTGGCGCCCGCACCACACGCGCGGTTGTGGAGTCAATTTTCCTCGTTATCGTGCTGGATGCCTTTTTCGCCGTGTTTTTCTCAGCACTTGGCTATAACTAGGCCATGGAAACCCCTTCTTCACTCTGGCCCCATCTGTCCCCCCTGCTTGATGACGATGCCGATATCGCCATGCGGCTACGCGGATTGGTGACCGGTTTTGAAGATAATGTGGTGCTGGACGGGCTCGACTTTGATATCCGGCGCGGCGAGATCATCGGCGTTGTCGGCGGCTCCGGCACCGGCAAATCTGTGTTGATGCGCGCCATTATCGGCCTGCAAGCCTATCAGGCGGGCACGATAGAGGTTTTTGGGCAGGATCTCGCCACGCGCAGCGACGATGATGACCGTGCGCTAAGGCAGCGCTGGGGGGTTTTGTTTCAGGAAGGCGCGCTGTTTTCTTCGCTCACCGTGGCCGAGAATATTCAAGTGCCGATGCGTGAATTTCTGGCGCTGGATGATTGGCTTATGGATGAGTTTGCCCGGCTCAAGGTCAGCCTTGTGGGCTTGCCGCTCAGTGCTGGCGCAAAATTCCCGTCTGAGCTTTCTGGCGGCATGAAAAAGCGCGCCGGGCTGGCCCGGGCGCTGGCGCTAGATCCGCTGCTGCTGTTCCTTGATGAACCGACAGCCGGGCTGGACCCGATTTCAGCGGCGGCCTTTGATGAGCTTGTGCAAGTGCTGCGCGGCACGCTGGGGCTGACGGTGTTTCTGATCACCCATGATCTTGATACGCTGCATGCCATCTGTGACCGGGTGGCGGTGCTGGCAGAAAAGCGCGTGATTGCGTGCGGCACCATCGAAGAATTACGCGGCTTTGATCACCCCTGGGTGCAGGAGTATTTCGCCGGACCGCGCGGGCGTGCGGCTATTCCCATGGCCAGCGCCGCGCTGGAGACCGTGTAATGGAAACCCGTAGCAATTACGCCATTGTCGGCGCGGTGGTGCTGGTCATTGTGCTGGCGATGTTTGCCGCTGTGCTGTGGCTGGCAAAGTTCAGCGGCGGCGATGAAAAGCCCTATGACATATTGTTCAACCAGTCGATCAGCGGTCTGGCGGTCGGCTCGCCCGTGGCTTTCAAAGGCGTGCCCATCGGCAAGATCGACAAGATAGCGCTGGTGCCCAACGAGCCGGAGCTGGTGCGCGTGCGGATATCGGTGGACGAGAAAGTGCCGGTTCTTGAAGGCACCACGGCGACCGTAGAGGGTGTGGGCTTCACAGGTGTCAGCCAGATCCAACTTTCCGGGGCCGAACAGGGCGCAAAGCCGATCACCGGCAATGGCCCTTATGGTGCACCGCTGATCCCGCCCAAAGCCGGCGCTTTGGGGCAGCTTCTGGCCAGCGCACCGGAGCTTTTGAAGAATGTGTCGCTGGTGGCCAGCCGGCTGGCGGAACTGCTCGATAGCGAAAATCAGGAGAGCATCGGCCATATTCTGAACAATCTTGATAGGCTCACCGATGCGCTGGCTGATCGGGGCCCGGAAATCGCCGCCACCATCACCGAAGCCAAGGCCACGCTGAAAGCCGCGACCGGCGCCATGGAGAAGATCGAAGGCTTTGCCGGCAGCGCCGATGTGTTTTTGCGCGAAGATGCAAAGCCGCTGGCCGCCAATCTCTCCGCCACGCTCAAAACCGCCAACACCAGCCTCGCCAGCCTGGAAGCGCTCACCCGCGCCGCCACGCCGGGCGCAGACGAGCTTTCTGCCGAGACGATCCCCGAAGCCAGCCAGCTTATCCGCGAACTGCGCGCGCTCACCGCAGAGTTGACCGTGCTGGCCACAAGGCTTGAGGAAGACCCGGCCGGTGCGCTTTCAGGCGGCAGGCAGCTGCCAAATTACAAGCCGCGTGATGCGGGCAGGCAATAGGGGCCCGATGATGCGCTATCTTCCGTTGCTTTTTGTGCTGACAGCCTGTGGCCCGCTGGTGCAGATCGGCGCTGGCAAAGCCCCGCCCAATTCGCTGCTGATGATTGAAGCTGCGGCCAAGCCGGCCGCCAGCCCCACGGCGCTGGCCATGACACTTACCGTAGAGCTACCGCAAACCCCGGCCATGATGCAGACCTTGCGCCTGCCGGTGCGGACGAGTGACAGCGAGATTCGCTATCTGGAAGCCGCCAGCTGGGCCGAAGCGCCTAGCCGGCAATTCCAGCGGCTGCTCTCGGATACGCTGGCGGCGCGCGGCATGGCCATTCTTGATCGATCTCAGGCCGCGACCCGGCCCGTCGCTAGCCTGTCCGGCACGCTCAGGGATTTCACCCTTGATGTGCGCAGCGCGCCCAAAGTCGTGGTGCGCTATGAAGCCCAGCTTTCAAAGCCCGGCCAGCCTACACCCGTGGCGCTGCGCCGCTTTGAAATGACCGAGCCGGTAAGCAGCCAGCAACCCGCCGATGTCGCCGCAGCGCTAGGCCGCGCGGCCAACCGGCTTGCCGAGGAGCTGGCGGACTGGACCAGTGCGAGTCTTGATGCGGCTAACCCATGATCACCACCCTGCCCCGCGCCCATCCCTCCGGCCTGCCCTATCGTGCGGGCGTTGGCGTTTTGCTCTGCAACCGCGAGGCCAAGGTCTTCGTCGGCCAACGCCTCGATTCCACGCTGGAGGCCTGGCAAATGCCTCAGGGCGGCATCGATCCCGGTGAAGATCCGCGCACCGCGGCACTCCGGGAACTGGAAGAAGAAACCGGCGTGCTGGCGCATCTGGTGACCGTCCAGCGCGAAACGCCGGATTGGCACCATTATGATCTGCCCGACAATATGATCGGAAAAATCTGGAAAGGGCGCTATTGCGGCCAGCGCCAGAAATGGTTCACGCTGGAATTTCTTGGTGAAGACAGAGATGTGAACATTGCCACCGCCCATCCGGAGTTTCGCGCCTGGCGCTGGGCCGGGGTGGAGGAGCTGGTGGAAATGGCGGTGCCGTTTAAGCGCGAGCTTTATACCGATATTTTGAGCGCCCTGTTTCCCGCCAAATAAGCTCCGATCAGATAAGCCCTGCCAGCGGGCTGGAGGGGTCCGCATAACGCCGCCGCCCCATGCGCCCGGCAAGATAGGCCAGCCGGCCACTCTCTACACCCAGCCGCATGGCGCGCGCCATCAGCACCGGGTCTTTGGCCTCGGCAATCGCGGTGTTCATCAACACGCCCGCACAGCCCAATTCCATCGCTACCGCTGCATCAGACGCAGTGCCGACGCCGGCATCAACGAGCACCGGCACCTTGGCATTTTCAATGATCAGCCTGATCGTCACCGGGTTTTGAATGCCCAGGCCAGAGCCGATCAGCGACCCCAAGGGCATGATCGCACAGGCGCCTAGCTCTTCCAGCCGTTTGGCGGCTATCGGATCATCGGCGCAATACACCATCACATCAAAGCCATCCTTCACCAGCACCTCGGTGGCACGCAGTGTTTCGGCCATATCCGGATATAGCGTGCGGCTCTCCCCCAGCACTTCCAGCTTCACCAGATTCCAGCCGCCGGCTTCGCGGGCGAGGCGTAGCGTGCGGATGGCTTCATCGCCGGTGAAGCAGCCTGCGGTATTTGGCAGATAAGTGTAGGTCTTGGGGTCAATAAAGTCCGTCAGCATCGGCGCGCTGCGGTCCATCACATTCACCCGGCGTACCGCCACCGTTACAATCTGAGCGCCAGACGCTACCAGCGCCGCCGCGTTCTGGGCGAAATCCTTGTATTTCCCTGTCCCCACGATCAACCGGGACGTGAATTTTCGTCCTGCAACTTCCCACCCATCTTCATCCCCGCCCCCTACAAAATGCACAATCTCCAGCCGGTCCCCATCGGCCAGCAGCACCTCGCCAAAGCCGGAGCGCGGTACGATCTCCAGATTGCGCTCCACCGCCACATGCTCTGCGGTTAAGTCCATATCCGCCAAAAGCGCTGCCACGCTGGTGCCGTCTGCAACCTGCCGAGGCTCACCATTCAGCATCAGGGTAATCATTGTCATCGTCCTCATCATGCCTCTGCACATGCCAGCCCCCATTGCCGCGGGCAAGCACTGGCTGTAACCTTGCAGCCATGAGCACAGACCTAGTCATGATCCTGAACGGCCCCAATCTCAACCTGCTCGGCAGCCGGGAGCCGGAGGTTTACGGCCATGAGACGCTGGACGATATCGCCGCTGCGCTGGAAGATCAGGCGGGCGGGCTGGGCCTGCGTATTGATCTGCGCCAATCCAACCATGAAGGCCATCTGATCGATTGGCTGCATGAGGCCGGATCGCGGGGGTGCCGCGCGGTTATTTTGAATGCTGGCGCGCTCACCCACACCTCCATCGCGATCCATGATGCCATCAAAGCCATCACTGTGCCGGTGATCGAAGTCCATCTCTCCAATCCCCATGCGCGCGAACGTTTCCGCCACAAAAGCTGGATAACGCCGGTGGCCAAGGGCAGCATTGCGGGCTTTGGCGCAAAGTCATACGCACTGGCGCTGGACGCGGCGGCTGGCTTACGGCAATAGCTATCGCCTGTCCGGCTCAGGCCGAGGTTTTTTAAGGGGTTTAATATGCCGGCAGGCAAAAACATTGAGGGGCATATGCAGGTTGATAGCAAGCTGGTGCGTGAACTGGCGGATTTGCTTGATGCCGGCAACCTCACCGAAATCGAAGTAAAAGACGGCGAACGCTCCATCCGCGTGGCGCGCACCATTACCGCCGCGCCAATGAGCTATGCCGCGCCCGCAGCACCAGCAGCCCCGGCAGCAGCAGCCCCTGTGGCCGCCGCAAGCACCGAAACGGACTGGAAGGCCCATCCGGGGCTGGTGAAGTCTCCGATCGTCGGCACCGCCTATCTGGCGCCCGAACCCGGTGCTCCCCCCTTCATCAGCGAAGGCGCAGACGTCACCGAAGGCCAGACCCTGCTTATCGTGGAAGCCATGAAGGTGATGAACCCGATCACCGCGCCCAAATCTGGCAAGATAACCAAAATCCTCATTCGCTCAGAACAGCCGGTCGAATATGATGAACCACTTGTGGTAATCGAGTAGCCTCGGCCATGATCGGCAAAGTCCTCATCGCCAATCGCGGCGAAATCGCCCTTCGTATTCACCGCGCTTGCCGGGAAATGGGCATCCGCACCGTGGCCGTGCATTCCACCGCTGATGCCGATGCCATGCACGTGCGCCTAGCTGATGAAGCCATTTGCATCGGGCCGCCGTCCGCCACCGATTCCTACCTAAACATTCCCGCCATCATCTCAGCGGCCGAAATTGCCCAGGCCGATGCTATCCATCCCGGCTATGGCTTCCTGTCCGAAAACGCCCGCTTCGCTGAAATCGTCGAAGAGCATAATATCGTCTGGATCGGCCCGGACCCTGAGCATATCCGCAAAATGGGGGACAAGGTCGAAGCCAAGCGCACCGCTGCAAAGCTCGGCCTGCCGCTCGTCCCCGGCTCCGATGGTCCGATCACCAGCACTGAAGAAGCGCTCGCTGTCGCTGAAACCATTGGCTACCCCGTGCTGGTAAAAGCAGCCTCGGGCGGCGGCGGCCGCGGCATGAAGGTCATCCCCGATGCCGCCTCGCTCGCGGGCCTCGTGTCGCAGGCCAAGCAGGAAGCTAAAGCTGCATTTGGCGATGATACCGTCTATCTGGAAAAATACCTTTCCGAGCCTCGGCATATCGAATTCCAGATATTCGGGGATGGCAAGGGCGGTGCCATTCATCTGGGTGAACGTGATTGCTCCTTGCAACGCCGCCACCAGAAAGTTCTCGAAGAAGCCCCCTCACCGGCGCTGAATGAAGATGTTCGCGCCCATATGGGTGAGGTCGTCCGTCAGGCTATTTCCAAGCTGAAATATCGCGGCGCCGGCACTATCGAGTTTCTGTATGAAAACGGCGAGTTCTTCTTCATCGAGATGAACACCCGGCTGCAAGTGGAGCACCCCATCACCGAAGCCATCACCGGCATCGATCTGGTGCGCGAGCAAATCCGCATCGCTTCCGGCCTGCCCCTCTCCGTAACCCAGGACGAAATCCGCTTTCAGGGCCATGCCATTGAATGCCGGATCAACGCCGAAGACCCCAAAACCTTCGCGCCGTCACCGGGCCGCGTTACAGACTTTCACCAGCCCGGCGGCCTGCATGTGCGCGTCGATTCCGCGCTTTATGACGGCTATAAAATCCCGCCTTACTATGACAGCCTGATCGCCAAGCTGATCGTCTATGGCGCTAACCGCAACGATTGCTTGATGCGTCTGCACCGGGCGCTGGAAGAGTTCGTGATTCACGGCCCCAAAACCACCATCCCGCTGCATCAGGCGCTCATCGAAGACCCGGACTTTATCGACGGCAATTATTCGATCAAATGGCTGGAGCGCTGGTTGGCGTCACGAGACTGACGCGCCCGGAATGAGCCAGCCCCGTAACCGCATCCTCGATCCCGACATGCTGTTACGCGCCTATGCCAGCGGCATCTTCCCTATGGCCGAAACCGCCGATAGTGACGATATTTTCTGGGTGGAACCACGCCGGCGCGGCATCCTGCCTCTGGCTGACTTTCACGCCCCCAAAAGCCTGCTGAAAACGCTGCGCCAAAGCAAATTCCGCATCACCCATGACCAAGCCTTTGCCGGGGTGGTCAGCGCCTGCGCCGCCCCTGCCCCGGGCCGCCCTCAAACCTGGATCAACGGCCTCATCCACGAAGCCTGTCTTGAGCTACATAGGCGCGGCCATGCGCACAGCATCGAGGCCTGGACCGCAGATGGCACGCTGGCCGGCGGCCTTTACGGCGTGAGGCTGGGCGGGGCCTTTTTCGGCGAATCCATGTTCACCCATGTTACCGATGGCGCCAAAGCCGCGCTCGCCGGCCTTATCGTAAGGCTCCGCATCGGCGGCTTCACGCTGCTGGATACCCAGTTCCTCACCGATCATCTCGCCCGCTTCGGCACGCAGGAAATAGACCGAAAGGCTTATAAAGCGTTACTGGCCGGCGCACTTTCCGTCACAGCAGATTTCGGCGCGGTGGACCGCTTGTCAGACCCTACAACAACCGTATTCGGCCCCTTATCCGGCCAGCGCATCGCGCAGCTTTTAACCCAAACATCATAGCGCGGATGCTCCAACGGATTGAGTGAGGGGCTCTGAGCAAACATCCAGCCGGAAAACACCCGCTTCTTGCCCTGACGCAGCGCCTCATCAATCTGCAAAAAGGCGCCGCTCAGTCTGGCCTCCCAAGGCGGCCGACTCTCGCAAGACCGTAACGCAATCGCCAGCGCGCCAAACTGAAACACCTGTCCCGGTCGCCCTGAAAAAATCTCGGTAGCGCCGGTGCGCTTGTCGATCACAGCAATAGTGGCCACCCGCTCGGCATTGGGCGTAACCCCGCGCACAGCTGGCGCTGCCTGAGCAAATACTGGCCCTGCCAGCATCAGCCCAATCAAAAAACTAATTAGCCGGCGCATCGCCCGAACGATTCACCACAGAGCCAATCAACGCCATCAAATCAGCCGCCCCGGACGTTTCCAAAATCTCCTCACCGGGCTTCAGCATCGCTTCCTCTGCGCCGGGATTGAGCGAAATGAAATTGCCGCCGAGCAAGCCCTCGCTGGTAATCGCGGCACTGCTATCAATCGGCAGATCAAGCCCCGGCTCAATGGAAAGCTCCAGCACCGCCTGATAAGATTGCGGATCAAGCCGCTGCGTGGCGACCTTGCCCACGGTAATGCCGGCAAGCTTCACATCCGTGCCCGCCGTAACCCCGGCCACGCTGGGGAATTTCGCCAAGAGCACATAGCCATCACCGCGCCCGGCCTGCGTACGGTCCCAAGCGAAAATCACAAAGCCAATGGCTACGCCCACCACCAGCAGGCCGACCAGCGCCTCAACAAAGGACTCTTTCAACAGCGCGCCCATGGCTTAGTTTCCGCCAGAATTATCAGGCGACCACGCCTGATAATCGCCGGTCGCAGCAGCCCGCGTGCCGCCTGTTTCCAACGCGCCCGAGGGCAAATAGGCCGCCATAGTGCCGGTCGCGTTCGGGCTCCAAGGCCGCTCCCACACCCGCACGCTGAGCGGCGCTTCGCTCGGCGGCAGCGCCACCGTTTTGTGCATCCACAAATGCCATTCCGGCGGAATCCGTGTTGCTTCCGGCGCCCCGTTATACATCACCCAGCGCCGCTCATTCACGCCGCCCGCCTTGCCGCTGCGATAATAAATATTGCCGTCGCCGTCCCGCCCCACTTCATGGCCATGACGCCATGTCGCAATCCGCGTGCCCAGGCCGGGACCGTTCCACCAGGTGAACAAGGAGTTGAGGATACCCATAGCCTCTCAAAGCGCAGCGGGCCGGCAAACGCAAGCCCCCATCATCAGGGCTTGCGGCGCAATGCCTTATCGCCCGGCTTCAGGCCTATGCGTAGCGCTTCGCCAGCGTTCAACTCAATCACCGCTGCCGTCACCCCGCCCGAGTCGATAATCGCCTGCGAATAAGGCTTGCCGTTGCCGACACTGACCACCCGGTCATCCGGCCCCACAAAGATCAGATCAAGCGGCAGCGGCGTGTTCATCATCCAAAACGCCGTGGGCCGGGGCGGACTGAACGGAAAAATCATCCCCGAAGTGCGCGCCATCTTCTCGCGGTACATCAGCCCGCAGCTTTGCTCATCAGCGGTTTTGGCGAGATCAACGATATAGCTATGCCGCCCGGTTACCGTCACCAGCGTTATCTGCTCCTGCTTCAGGCCAACATTAGGGCAAGCCGCCGCCTGTGCACCCGGCGCCACCCCCAGCAACAACACAAACCCGGCAAGCAAGCGCATCATTATCAATCCCTTTGAGCATCAAGCCTCGGGCGTGGAATCTTCTCCAAGTGGCACGATAACCACCGCCATCGGCCCTTTATGCCCCGAGGCGATCCGCGCGCGCAAGTCTTGTCCGGGCTCCAGCTCGGCGATACCGGCGCGCCGCACCGTTTCCATATGGACAAAAATATCCTCATCGCCTGCTGACCCGTCCGCCACGCGCACTACAAAGCCATAGCCTTTCAGCCGGTTGAACCACTTCACCTGAACCGGCTCAAAGTCACCGGCATCTGCAAGCATCGTCTGGGGATCAACCCGGTCCGCCACCCGCGCCGCCACAGTGTCCGGATCAGGGCCAATCGCCGTGCTCAAATCCAGATCGATAATCCGGCTGGCCTGAAAGCCTCGGTCCCGCGCAATCACCGCGCAGGTGAGCGTAGCGCCTTCTGGCAGCGTCCGCCGCCCCAGCTCACGCACCACAGAAAAATGCACCAGCACATCTGCCCCCCCACTGGCATCCCCCTCACTGGCATCCCCCCCACTGGCAGCATCAGGCACCATAAAGCCATAGCCCCGCACCGGATCAAACCATTTCATCACGCCGCAAACGATATTTTCATCGGTAGCCGTCAAATTATTTGAAAGCTGATCCAAACGCCCCTCCAACGCAACTAAAGCACCCCTGCTCAAACTTATGCATAATAGGTGTAGCGGCTCTACGCAAATTAGTTTTTCAAAAAACCATAGCCCATCTGTTCGCTTCATGAACAATCGGCGCTTAGGCTGTTCGCTGCCGTGCCAGCGCGCTATGAAGGCGCGCACACCATAAGGGGATCAGCAAAGTCATGAATCTATCAGGATCTGTCGAAATCGCCGCCAGCCGCCCCGCCGTATGGGCCGCGCTGAATGACCCGGATACGCTGGCGCGCTGCATTGAAGGCGTGGAAAGCCTCACGCGGGTGGCTGCCGAAGATGGCGAGCGGCTGGAAGGCAAGATGAACGCCAAGGTCGGCCCGGTGCGCGCCACTTTCTCGGGCTTTGTGCGCCTCGTCGATGTGATTGCCAATGAAAGCTACAAGCTGGTAGGCGAAGGCAAGGGCGGCGTCGCCGGATTTGCCAAGGGAGAGGCCGATGTTCGGCTTGAAGATGCTGGCACGGGCACGCTGCTCAGCTATGAAGTGCGGTCTTCTGTGGGCGGCAAACTCGCTCAGCTTGGCGGGCGGCTTATTGAGGGCACCGCCAAAAGCTATGCGGAAAGCTTTTTTGGCAAACTCAAAGCCGAATTGGAAGTGCCCGAAGCCGCCGCAACAGCGCCGGCCGCGCCAGCCGCGCCGCAGGACGTCATCCCGCAGGCCGTAGCCGCCGAAAGCAGCAAAGCTGGCGGCCTGCCCCCGGCGATCTGGGCAAGTGCGCTCATTCTCGCCGTGCTCGCCTTCCTGTTCTGGCAATGGAGCTAAGCCTTGAGCGCTGGCAGCGAAGATCTGGATACGTTGCTGGCCGCCGCCGGCTGGGCCGCTGCTGGCCATAAAGTTGCCATCGCCACCGTTGAAAGCGCTTGGGGGTCAGCCCCGCGCCGCACCGGCAGCCATCTCGCCATAAGGGACGATGGTGATTTCGCCGGCTCGGTCAGCGGCGGCTGCGTGGAAGGCGATGTGATCACCGAGGCTCTGGCGTTGCTCGCCGAAGGCAGTGGCCAACGCCAGCTGAGCTACGGCGTTGCCGATGAAACCGCCTGGCAAGTCGGCTTGGCCTGCGGCGGAAAAATTAGCATCCGCGTTCAGCGCCTCGCCGACGATGGTTATCCTGCCAGCATCATCACCGCATTAGCCGGGGCCGCCGCCGCTGGCCGCAGTGAAACCGTTCTCACCAATCCTGAAACCGGCCAAAGCCGCCTCGGCACCTCGGACGACGAGAGCTTGCTCAAGCGCCCCTGGGCGCCGCCGCGCCGGCTCGCCATCATCGGCGCGGTTCATATCGCCCAAGCGCTGGTCCCGCTGGCGCTCGGGCTGGGCATCGCGCCCGTGATTATTGATCCGCGCACGCTGTTTGCGACCGAAAGCCGCTTTGCTGGCCTGCCGCTGGATCGCCGCTGGCCCGATGAAGCACTGGCAGATTGGCAACCCAATGCCGCTAGCGCTATCGTCGCCCTCACCCATGATCCCAAACTTGACGATACCGCGCTGGCCGCCGCCCTCGCGTCTGACGCTTATTATATCGCCGCGCTGGGCAGCCGAAAAAACCATGGCCTGCGCCGCGACCGGCTCGCCGGCTTAGGCTTTACCGCCGAAACATTGGACCGCATCCACGGCCCCGCTGGCCTCGCCATCGGCGCCCAAGGCCCTGCCGAAATCGCGCTCAGCATTGCCGCTGAAATGACCGCCGCCTGGCACAAGCTGGACTGAATGCGCTTCGGCGAAATCCCCCTGGAAAAAGCCGAAAACGCCCTGCTGGCCCATGGCCAGATGGTCGGCGCGGCGCGCTGGAGCAAAGGCCGCCAGCTCAGCGAGGCCGACATCGCCGCCGCAAAAGCCGCCGGGCTGGCCCAGCTGACCGTAGCCATCATGGACCCCGATGACGCGGGCGAAGACGAGGCCGCCACGGCGCTGGCCGCCGCGCTGGCCGGCCCCGGCGTGCACGCGCTGCCCGCCGCCCATGGCCGCGCCAATCTCGCCGCCCTAGCTGACGGTATTCTCACGCTGGACCCTGCCATGGTCACCCGCATAAACCTTCTGGACGAAGCGCTTACGCTTGGCACGCTGATGCCTTTCGCCCGCGTCCGCGCCGGTGAGATCATCGCCACCATCAAGATCATCCGTTACGCCGTCGCCGGCCCTGTCCTCGCCGCCGCGCTGCAAGCAACAACACCGCTACATGTCCATAGCTTCCGCCCGCACCGCATCGCCCTTCTTGCTACAAAACTTCCCGGCCTCGCCGACAAAGCCATGGCCAAAACCGCGCGCATCACCCGCGCCCGCGTGGAAGCGCTGGGCTGCACGTTCCACAATGCCGGCGCTGTGCCCCATCACACCGAAGCCCTTGCCCGCGCTCTCCCGGCGCTCGATGCCGACCTGCTGCTCATCATCGGCGCCTCGGCCAGCGTAGACCGCGGCGACGTTATCCCCGCCGCCATCACCGCCGCCGGGGGCGACATCATCAGGCTCGGCATGCCCGTTGATCCCGGTAACATGCTGGTGCTGGGCAGGCTTAATGGCAAGCCTATCATCGGCCTGCCCGGCTGCGCCCGCTCGCCCAAGCGCAACGGCTTTGATCTGGTGCTGGAACGGCTGGTCGCGGGCCTGGACGTGAGCGCGGCGGACATTGCCGCTATGGGCGCTGGTGGTCTGCTGCCGGAAGCAGAACGCCCGCTGCCGCGAAGCCCTGAATGAAAACCGGCGCGCTGCTGCTCGCCGCTGGCAGTTCCCGCCGCTTTGGCGCGGCCAAGCTTCTCGCAGAGCTGGAAGGCCAGCCGCTCATCACCCACGCCGCCCGCGCGCTCCACGCTGCGGGGCTCGAAACGCTCGTCGTCACCGGCGCTCATGCCGAGGCGATAGAAGCCGCCCTTACTGGCATAAACCTGCGCTTCGTTCACGCCTCTGACCACGCACTCGGCATGGCCCATTCGCTACGCGCCGGCCTTGCCGCCGTGCCCAAAGACTGGGACGCCGCCCTCATCATGCTCGCCGATATGCCCGATCTTGAACCACCATTCCTTGCGCACTTAGCCGCCACACCCGGCATCGCCGTGCCGCTGTGGAACGGCCAACGCGGCAACCCCGTCCGCTGGCCCCGCGCCCATTGGCCCGCCCTCATGGCCCTCACCGGCGACGAAGGGGCCAAACGCCTCCTCCCCGGCCTCAAAGTCACCGAAGTTACCGCCCCTAGCGGTGCCATCCACCACGACATCGACACACCAGAAGCACTGGCCGCACGAGCCCCATAAAAAAGGCCCGGCGGGTATACCGCCGGGCCTAATTTTTTAGCCTGTGAAGCGCTTAGCGGCGATCGCCCATGAAGCGCAGCAGGAACAGGAAGAGGTTGATAAAGTCGAGATAGAGCGTCAACGCGCCCATGATCACGGCCTTGCCGGCAAAGTCTGTGCCGCGCACTTCAAAATAGAAGTTCTTGATCTTCTGCGTGTCATAAACCGTGAGGCCCGCAAACAGCAGCACACCGATGATGGAAATGCCCAGATCAAGCGCGCTTGACTGGAAGAACATATTGCCAAGGCTGGCAATGATGATCCCTACAAGGCCCATCAGCAAGAACTTGCCCATGCCAGAAAGGTCACGCTTGGTGGTGTAGCCATAAAGGCTCAGCGCGCCAAAACCAGCGGCGGTGGCGAAGAAGGTCTGTGCGATCGAGCCGCCGGTGTAGGCAAGGAAGATGGTGGACAAGGACGCCCCCATCAGCGCCGCATAGGCCCAGAAAATGCCCTTGGCCGCACCAAGTGACAGCTTGTTAATGCCAAAGCTGAGCCACATCACCAGACCCAGAGGCGCCAGCATAACTATCCATTTGGTAATGCCAGGCTGCATGAAAATCTGCCCGGCAAGCGACGCTTCCGGCGTTTCACCCTGCGCAAAGAGCAAAGCGATAACACCCGTGAGCAACACACCAGACGCCATGTAGTTGTAAACAGACAACATATGTGCCCGAAGGCCTGCGTCAAAACCGGCGGCGCTATCTGCGCCCGCCCGAACTGTGTCAAGCCGGGGATCCAGCTGATTAGCCATTTAGTCCTCCAAATACCGGCGCCATTGCCGGCGAATAAACTCAATATCGGTGATTGCGCCCCAAGTTTCAATGGAAACCGTCAATAACGCGGCGAAATGGCTTATAGGCCCCGCAAAACCACATTGGGCCGCACAGACAACGCCCGCCAAGACCCGACCAGCCCTAGCAAAACCGTCACCGCCGCCCCCACCACCACGGTGCCAATCACCGGCGCCCATGAAGGCTGCCATTCCAGCTGAAACAACTGCGTTACCACAAACCAGCCCGCCGCCGTCCCCAGCCCCAACGCCAGCCCGGACACTATCAACGCCAGCGCGCCATATTCAACCAGCATCGCCGCCGCCACCTGCCGCCGCGTCGCGCCCAGCATCTTCAGCAACACCGCATCATAAGTCCGCGCCCGCGCGCCCGCCGCCAGCGCGCCAATGAGCACCGCAATCCCCGCCGCCACCGTCACCGACGCTGCGGCGCGAATGGCCGCCGAAAGCTGCTGCAAGAGCACACTCACCTGATCGATAACATCCTTCACCCGCACCAAAGACGCCGTGGGCGCAGTTTTGCCCACCACGGCCTGCACCGCGCGCTCCTGCCCCGGCGTCACCGCAATGGTAGACATCCAGCCATGCGGCGCGGCCTCCAAGGCGCCGGGTGCAAACAATATCCCAAAATTAAAGCCCAAAGACTGCCAGTCGATCTTCCGCGTATTGGCAATCTCCGCCTCAATCTCCACACCCAACACAGACATCGTCATCCGGTCGCCTATCTCCAGCCCCAAAGACTTAGCCGCATCCTCATCAATGGAAATCAGCGGCGGGCCGGCATAATCCGCCGGCCACCAGCGCCCGCGCACCAGCTCATTATCCACCGGAAACTCCGCCGCATAAGACAGCCCCCGGTCGCCGCGTAAAATCCAGGCCTCAGGCGGAATCTCCATCTCGGTCACCGGCACCCCGCGCACCGAAACAACCGGGCCCCGCAACGACGGCACAAACCGCATCTCCGCCCCCGGTGCCACAGTCTCCACCGCGCGCTCCACCAGCGCCCGGTCAGGCCGGGGAATATCAATCACAAAAAAGCTCGGCGCGCGCTCTGGAATGGTCCGCGCAATCTGGCCGGCAAAATTGCTCTCAATCACAGAAAGCGTGGCAAACAAAGTGAGCCCCAGCCCCAGCGCCACCACCAATTGCCGGGTGGCGGCGCCGGGCCGATGCAAATTGCCCAGCGCCATCCGCAGCAGCATATTACGCGGCCGAGGCGCCCGCGCCGCCGCCGCCCGCACCAGCACCGCCAGCCCCCACAGCAGCCCCAGCAACACCAACGCAGCGGCCAAAAACGCCAGCACCAACAGCGGCTCATCAGCGCGGAGCAGCACAATGCAAATGAGCACTAACGCCGCCGCTACCATCACCAGCACCATACCGAACGAAGGCCGCACCGCCTGTTCGGTCAAACTCCGGTAAAGCCGCGCCGCCGGCATCTGCGCCGCTTGCGCCAATGGCCAAAGCGCAAACAGAAACGCAATGAGCAGCCCATAAGCCGCCGCTGCCGCCAGCGCCCCCCATTGCGGGCTGAGCGAAGGCGGCACCGGCAAACTATCTGCAGCGAGCCGCGCCACCGCAAACGGCACGGCAGACCCCAGCAAAAGCCCCAAAACCACCGCCGCTAGCGCCACAAGCCCGATCTGCCAAAGATACACCGCCCGCACCAATTGCGAATCCGCCCCCAAGGTCTTCAGCGTGGCGATTGTCCGCGTGCGCTGCCCCAAATACGCGCTCACCCCGCCGCCCACGCCCACACCCGCCACCACCAGCGCCGTAAGCCCCACCAGCGTTAAAAACTGCCCCAGCCGCTCCACAAACCGCCGCGTGCCCGGCGCGCCGTTGCTCCGGTCCCGGTAGCGAAAGTCAGATGCCGCCAGATCAGCCTCCAGCCCTGCCACCGCTGCTTCAGGATCAACGCCGGCCGGCAGCCGCACCCGGTACGCGGCCGTAAACTGACTGCCCGGCGCAATCAGCCCGGCCGCATCCAGATCAGCACTTCGCATCAGCAACCCCGGCCCAAAGCCAAAGCCATTGCCGGCCTTGTCCGGCTCCTCGCCAATCACACCGGCCACTTTCAGCTGCGCCGTGCCAATCTCAATCGGGTCTCCGGCCCCCAGCCCCAGCTTGTCCGCAAGCGCCTGAGACAGCGCCACTTCGCCCGCCGCCAATGCCCCGCCGCGCCCGCCAGCCAGGCTAAACTGCCCATAAAGCGGCCAGCCCGCATCCACCGCCTTCAGCTCGGCAATCGTCCGGGATGCGCCATTGCCGGCCATCCCGCGTAGCGTAATCACCTGCGCGATCGTGCCTTCAGCCCCCAGCCGCGCCAGCTCGTCCGCGCTGGCAAACCGCCCGGAGGTCCGCGCCTCAATATCCCCGCCCAGCACCATCTGGCCCTGATCGGCCAGTCCGGCCTTGATGGAGGACGTGAGGCTCCCCACACCGGCCAGCGCCGCCACGCCCAGCACCAGACACACCGCCAGTAGCCGCAGCCCCTGCAAGCCGCCGCGCAATTCCCGCAGGGCAAGACGAATAGACAGGCTCAACTAAAGCTTTCTGCCAGGAAACCCTGCAACGCCGCCCAGCTACGCTCATCGGCGCTCTTGTTATAAACCGTAGGCGGGCTGTTCGCATGAATGCTCGTAAACGCATGCATGGTGTGCCCATAGGCATGGACCTGCCAATCCGCGCCTGCCGCCGTCAATTCCTGCGCGAGGCCGACCATCGCGTCGGGCGGCGTCATCGGGTCATCCCAGCCGTGAAGCACCAAAACCTTCGCGGAAATCGGCCCATGCGCGCCCAGTTCCGGCGGGCCGTAAATCCCATGAAAACTCGCTGCCGCCAACACGCCCTCAGGCGCCGCCCGCGCCACATCCAGCGCGCACAACCCGCCGAAGCAATAGCCAATAACGGCGAGCTTTGAGGCGTCCACCGCCGGATGCGCCTTGGCTGCGTCCACCGCCGCCAAGAGCCGCTGCCTAAGCGCCGCCCGGTCGCCAGCCCAAGGCCCCATCAGCGCGCCATTGTCCTGGCCTTCGGTGCCGCGCTTGCCCTTGCCATATACATCAATGGCAATCCCCACATAGCCCAGCCTGGCCAGCTTGCGCGCCACCGCATTGTCCGTCTCGCTCTGCCCCGCCCAATTATGCACCACCAAAACGGCAGGATGCGGCCCGGCGCCGTCTGGCAACGCCACAAACCCCTCGCAAGCCTCACCAGCATCATCATAAGCAAAAACAGTCATACTTCAGTCTCCCAAAAGTTCAGTCAAACAGTCTCAAGCTGCGCACTATCATGCACAATCTGTCCATCACGCATCTCAATAATCCGGTCACACCGCGCGGCAAGCTCAGCATCATGGGTAATCAAAACCAGCGTCGCGCCGGTATCGGCCAGCCGCGCAAACAACATCTCCACCACCGCCTCGCCGGTCGCCGCATCAAGATTGCCCGTCGGCTCATCGGCAAAAATAAGCGCCGGCCGCGCCGCCAGCGCCCGGGCAATCCCTACCCGCTGCTGCTCGCCGCCAGAAAGCTCGGTCGGGTAATGCCGCAGCCGGTGCCCCAGCCCCACAAAGCCCAATTCTGCCGCCGCCCTAGCGCCGGCATCGTCCAACCCCGCCAGCTCCAGCGGCACTGATACATTCTCCAGCGCCGTCATCGTCGGGATTAAATGAAAAGCCTGCAGCACAATCCCAATACGCCCCCGCCGCGCCCGCGCCAGCCCGTCCTCATCCAGGCCCGAAAAATCACGCCCGCCCACCATCACCTTGCCAGAATTCGCCTGCTCCAGCCCGGCCAAAACCGCCATCAGCGATGATTTGCCCGACCCTGACGGCCCCAAAATCGCCAGCTTCTCGCCGGCTGCCACGCGCAAGCTCACGCCGCGCAAAACGTCCACATGATTTGCCCCGTCACCAAAACCAAGGGTGACATTTTCCGCATCAATCACAATATCTGCAGACATGAACGCTTTCCAAACCCGCCGCGCATCTGCCGGCACCAAAAACCGATATGGCATCTCGCGCGCAATTTGCCAGTTGCTCGCGTTATTATTCCTCGCTCTGCAACCTATCGCCGCACAGGCGGCGGCACCTGCACGGACCATATTGGCCTATGGAGACAGCCTCACCGCCGGCTACCAGCTGAAGCCCGGCGAAGGCTTCGCCCCCCAATTAGAAAAAGCCCTCAAGGCCCGAGGCCATAATGTCTCCGTTATCATGGGCGGCGTATCTGGCGACACCACCGCCCAAGGCCGCGCCCGCATGGCCTGGACACTGGCCGGCATGAAAGCCAAACCGGATCTCGTCATCCTGGAGCTCGGCGCCAACGATATGCTGCGCGGCCAATCCCCGGGCACCGCCAAAGCCAATCTGGATGCCATGATCAAAGCCTTTAAACAGGGCGGCAGCCGCGTGCTGCTAGCGGGCATGCGCGCCCAGCCAAACCTAGGCGCAGGCTATGCCAAAGACTTCAACGCCATCTACCCCGCGCTCGCCAAATCCGAAAAAGTCAGCCTGTATCCCTTCTTCATGGACGGCGTAGCCGCGGTCAAAAACATGCAACTCGCTGACGGCCTCCACCCCACCCCAAAAGGCGTGCAGATCATCGTCACAAAAATGCTGCCGCTGGTAGAACGCGAACTTAACCCGTCTTATTCATGACGCTTGTTGGATGAGCCCGAGATCAGGATTTCCCGGGTTGGCAGCCGGATTTTGATGCGGGTGCTGGTGGCGCCGTGGGTGCGCGATTATCTGGGCTTGCGG